>Ga0315282_10007526_pt1 | contig 17830 bp, 10 predicted proteins | sample YL17G07_20_MG_FD_203693 | JGI IMG/M metagenome (GOLD analysis project Ga0315282, IMG submission 203693) | Sediment microbial communities from Yellowstone Lake, YNP, Wyoming, USA - YL17G07_20 | ecosystem: Environmental > Aquatic > Freshwater > Lake > Sediment | place: USA: Wyoming | collected... | reverse complement strand
GGCCGAGGACTTCTGGTCGGTTCTCAAGAAGGAGTGGCTCGACACCGGCCTCTTCAAAGCCTAAGACCTGGGGGACGTTCCCCAAGGGGACAGACTGCTAGAGCAACCCTTTCTCTTGATACCAGCAGACGATGGCCTTCATCCCTTCTTCAAAATTGACCTCAGGTCTGAAACCGAGCTCGCTCTCTATCTTCCGGCTGTCATAAAGCCAATAATAATTCCGCGTTGTCAGGATCTCGTGCGTTGAGACCAGGGGTGGTGCATTGATCAATTTTGCGACGAGCTCTGAGACTCCGGCCAGAGCCAACAATTCCCAATGGTGCAGCTTCAAAACAAGGCCGTCGACTTCCAGGTATCGGGCGAAACAGGCGACGAACTCGCGCCAGGAATAAGCCCGATCGTCTGTGACAAAATAGGTCTCGCCGCTGGCTTCGGCTTTTTCGGCAGCCAGGATAAGCGCCTGAACAGCATCCTCGACGAAGCAAAGCGAGGTTTGTTTCTCTCCATTCCCGAGCAAGGGGAAAATTCTATTCTTCACGAATTTTAGGACGCTCAAGACTTTTTGTTCTCTGACGCCCAGGACGTTGGGCAATCTGATGATGACTGCCGGAATCAAATGACGATATTGGTTGATGGCATTTTCGGCCAATAATTTACTTTTCCCATAAAAAGTGATCGGTCGGCAGGGGTCTTTTTCAGACTTGAGAAAGCCTCGCATTGATGGCCCTGATGCGGCGATGCTCGAGACATAGATGAACCGTTTCAAGCCCGGGTTGGCTTCGGCAGCAGCCGCGATCAGATTCTTTGTCCCGAGCGTATTTACCGTATAAAAAGTCTGCCAATTGGGAGCGTCAATTGCGGCTCCGAGATGAAAAACATAATCTTTGCCTCTGACGGCCGATATCAATGAACTCTTGTCGTTATAGCTTCCGAGGCACAATTTGACCTTTTGTTTTTCTAATGTCCGGATATTGCTTTCTTTCCTGATCAGGCAGTGGACTTCATAATCCTTGCTGAGCAGGGTCTCAACCAGATGGCCACCGATGAAGCCGCAAGCTCCGGTGACCAATGCTTTCATATGATCTCGACTTTTTGCCTCAGAAGTAACTGCCTCTTGGATTCCAGGCATCAGAATGCCTTGATCAGGAAGGAGATGGAGTCCGGTTTTCAATCAGGATTTGGAGGATCTCCAACTCGTCCGAGTCGAACCAGATTTTGTAGCACGATAAGCACTTGTCAACCGGCACAAAATACTGGTAGCTGTACGGCCTTGGGAGCATCTTATAGCCGCAGTGTGGACAGGTCAGCCGCCCGGATTCGGCGTCGTTGATCTTCTGAGTCTTGACCGGGTTGAGCAAGAACTTCTGTTTGAAATCGGCCGCCTTCCTCATCAGTTCGTCCGAGAAAGTGACTTCGCGGCGGGCGATGATTCGCTCCATCGTTCCTATATCAACGAGCTTCCCCGTGCACTTCGGGCAGACTTTGACGGCGACGCCTTCATAGAAATGGTCAGTCAGGGGCACGTGGCAGCGAGGGCATTGATTCTCGTCCGACGGCCTGATGGGCTGCCTTCTGGCCAGCCGATGGAGGGCGATGCGGATCTGGGGGAATTCGCGGGCCGGTGCTTCCACCTGCTCGTGGAGGTTCTTAATGCGGATTAACGAGCTAAAGAACGGGAAACAGAGAAGCTCGGGCATAGGATACGGTCCCTGCCATTTGCCGGAGTGATCCCGGATGAGCCAGATCTTCTCATCTTCGGGAACCGGAGTCCCGCCCGCTTCACCCATCACTCCAGCCTCGGCCGTCCGCGTTCCAGCCGCCCGCGTGTCCGCCGCTCCGTCCTCTGCTCGCGCCCCGACCTCTCCCCGCGCAACCCCTTGAGCCTCGCGCATCGCCTCTTCATAGGAATGGAGGACGCCCCTGGCTGCGGCCCGATTCTGTTTCATCTCCCAGACTTGACTGATGATCTCGTCGGGCTTCTTGTTCGCCATGTCCGCCAGCAATCTGACCCGCTTCATCACCGGCGGGTGTGTACTGAAGAGATTGGCCAGCAGGCCTTCCGATTCCTCATCGGAAGCCGGGGGGACGATGAAAAGGGGGCTGTAGGTGGAGCTGAAATCGCCGATCAGCAACTTCTTCAGGTGGGCCTTGTAAATGGCCCGGGCGAGCGGCACCGGACCGCGGCAGAACTCGACGCCGGCGGCGTCGGCCAGAATCTCCCGCTCACGGCTGATCAGAGTGCTCAAGAGCCGCATCACCAGCGCCGAAAGGGTGACCGCCAGATAGAGAAGGACCGGCGGCGCGCCGCCTCCACGCCTGACCCCGAAATTCTGGCCCTGGCCATAGTGCTCGTCCGGATCGGGTTCGAGGGATTCACGGATCTTTTCGAAGAAATTGGCCAGCGAGCAAACCATGGTCACATAAAAAGCATCGCCCCGAGTGATATGAGCGAGCTCGTGAGCGGCCACGGCCTCGAGCTCGTCCCGGGTGCAATCGGCCAGCAAGCCCTCGGTGACGGCGACGGCGGGAGTCTTGTCGGCCTCGATGAGGGCCATGGAATTGATGGCGAAGGCCGGAAGGACGTAGGCCTTCACCCGGGGAATCCCGCCGGCGATCCGCATCTCTTCCAGGGTGTTCAGAAACTGCTTGTGGTAGCGGTCGGCTGCGTCCGGCGGTTCGGCTCCGAGTCTCTTAAGGATATAGGCGGCCCCAAATTTTTGGGCGTCATAGAATTGGAAGACCGCGATCAGGACGGAAGCTCCGGCAACGGCGGCCATAAGTTTCAGAAGAAAGTGCGCCGAAAGCAGGGAATGGCTGGGGGAGAGGAGCCCGACGCTCGCTACGGCCGCCAAGGTGATCAGACCGACAGCGAAAAAATAGAAAACAAAGAGAACAATGATGAGAAAGAGGCTTTTTGTCCACTGGGCCCGCTGGATTTCCCAAAAGTCTTTGGCCGCGCTCCTTGGCCTTGGCATGGGGGGATTATAGCATAAGCCCAAGAGGTCAAGAAGGTTGACGGAATTTGACCTTAAGAAATATACTTGACTGAGCATGAGAATCGACCCATCCCTGAGGAAATTTCTATCCTATGCGAAGCCCTATCGCTGGTGGATTGTCGGGGCCACAATATGCGGCCTCCTGAAATACAATATCCCCATTCTCTTCCCTTGGGTCTTAAAAGACGTGATCAATCAACTCCTCCACACATCCTCTCTCTCTATGTCCTATATCAGCAAGAAAATCCTCATGCTCCTGATCATTTATGTCTTCTGGTCGATCATCACTTTTTATCGTTCCTACCTCGCCGATCAGGCCGGGCAAAAGCTTATCTTCGACCTGCGTCACGAACTCTATGCCCATCTGCAGCGGATGTCGCTCGGGTTTTATGGAAGGCACCAGGTGGGCTCTATCGGCTCTCGCCTGTTCGGAGATATCGGCCTGGCCCAAAACTTCGTGGGATCGCTCTTCACCAACACGCTCATGGACTCGAGTTCTTTGCTGTTCATTTCGGTGGTCCTCTTCACAATGAACTGGAGGCTGGCGGTCATGTCGATCGCGGTTTTTCCGGCTTATGTCATATTGAACAAACATTTTAAAAAGAAAATCCGGCGGACGAGCAGGCTGGCCCAGCAAAAGATGGAAGAGATTTCCGGCCACGTCCACGAAAGGCTCGGAGGCATCTCGCTCATCCAGTCCTACACCCGGGAAAAGGCCGAGGAACAGCTCTTCTTCCGCGAAAACATGGCCTACCTCCAATACCGTATCAACAGCATCAAGAATAACGCGCTCGCCCTGGCCATCATCGGGTTTCTGACCTATAGCGCGCCGGTTGTCGTGGTCTGGTATGGGGCCCTGCAAGTCATCCAAGGGAGATTGTCGGTTGGTGAACTGGCCGCTTTTTATGCCTACCTGGGCATGTTTTACCAGCCCTTGAACCGGCTCACGGAAATGAACATTTCTCTCGCCAACTCGCAATCCGCCATTCAGAGGATTTTTGAGCTTTTTGACACCGCTCCCGAGATTGTCGACCGCCCGGGCGCCGTAGAAATAGAAGGCGTCAGAGGGGAGATCCGGTTCAACGAGGTCAGTTTTGCGTACGACCCTCCCCAGAGGATTCTGAAGAACGTCAGCCTCGAGATCCCACCGAACAGCACCGTCGCCCTAGTCGGGCGGAGTGGAGCTGGAAAGTCCACGTTTGCCAGGTTGATTCCTCGTTTTTATGATGTAGCCGCGGGATCCGTAACCATCGACGGCCGTGATGTACGAGATTTCCGCCTGCAGTCCCTCAGACGGCAGATCGCCTTGGTCTCACAAGAACCCATCCTGTTTTCCGGGGACATCTTCGAAAACATCCTCATCGGAAGGTCATCGGCCAGTGAAGAAGAAGTCAGAGAGGCTGCCTTGCGGGCGCACGCCCACGGCTTCATCATGGACTTTCCTCAAGGCTACCAGACGGAGATTGGCGAAGGGGGCGTCAAATTGTCGGGAGGGCAGAGGCAGCGCATCGCTCTCGCGCGGGCGTTCTTAAAAGATTCACCCATCCTCATCCTGGACGAGGCCACCTCCTCCCTCGATTCGGAATCGGAAAATCTCATCCAGGACGCCTTGAAACGCCTGATGAAGGGGAGGACAACAGTCATTATTGCGCATCGTCTTTCCACGGTTCAGGCCGCGGACACGATAGTGGTCTTCGAGAATGGCGCGATCGTGGAGATGGGCGCTCACAGCGACCTTTTTCAAAAACAGGGTGGGCTCTACCGCCTCCTTTATGAAGAGCAGTACAAGAAGCTAGGTCCATCCTTCCCCGCATAAGCCGAGTGTCCAACTGGGGGACGTTCCCCAAGGGGACACGCTCCAAAAACCGCGACACAAGAAAGCGATACGGTTTGCTTTGCGCTAGGCTGATGCGGGCCAAGGCTGCGGCAACCACGAGGATTGGCAACGCTTGAATCAGAACCTTTTCTGTATTAATATCGTATAACAATTTTGGATGCTCAATTTTGCGTTTTATTTAAAAAAAGAATTAAAAGAGCGAGGAGGGGTGTCCCCTTGGGGAACGTCCCCCAGAACTTCTTAAGACTTACTATTTATGCGGAGGTTAAAGTGAAAAGAGAGTTCTCAAGGATCGGTTTTCTGTTCGGCGCACTTATGGTTATTCTAGCGCCTTTCGCTGGAGCCGTCGATACACGCGACACGCGGATGCTGATGGAGCCGGCGATTTCCCAATCTTACATTGCCTTTGTCTATGCCAATGACCTCTGGCGGGCAAACCTCGATGGCACCGACGTCCGCCGTCTGACCTCAGACTCAGGCATCGAAAGCAACCCGGTCTTCTCGCCCGACGGCAAGTGGCTCGCCTTCAGCGCCCAGTACGATGGCAATACGGATGTCTATATCATGCCCGCCGAGGGAGGCGTCCCCAAACGCCTGACCTATCACCCCGGTCCAGATTTCGCCCAGGGATTCACCCCGGACGGGTCGGCGGTCCTTTTCGTTTCCCTCCAGGATTCGTACTCGAGTTTCCTGAGGCTGTTCAAGGTCTCGACCAACGGCGGATTCCCCGAAGCCTTCGACATTCCAATGATTTTTAAAGCCGCGATGTCTCCCGACGGAAGCCGAATCGCCTATAACCCTCTGGTCAACAGCTTCTCCTACATGCAATGGAAGCACTACCGCGGCGGGACGACGGCCGAAGTCTGGATCCTGAAAACAAGCGACTATTCTTTCGAGAAAATCTCCCAGCCCGAAGGGCGATGCAACGACGCCGATCCGATGTGGCTCGGGGATAAGATCTATTTCCGTTCCGACCGAAACGGCGAATTCAACCTGTTTTCCTTCGATGCCAAATCCAAGGAAATCAAACAGCTGACGAATCATGCGGATTTTCCCGTTCTCAGCGCCTCGGCGGGAGCAGGGAAGATCGTCTATGAACAGGCCGGCTATCTTCACCTGCTTGAACCCGAGACGGCCAAGAGTTCTAAGCTCACGGTCGGCGTCGCCGCCGACCTGCTCGAGCTCAGGCCCCGGTATGTGAAAGGGCCACAGTACATCCGCCACGGCTCGATCTCCCCCTCGGGCGCCCGCGCTGTCTTCGAATTCCGCGGCGAGATTGTGACCGTCCCGGCAGAAAAAGGAGATTACCGCAATATTACCAATTCGCCGGGAGCAAACGACCGGGAGCCGGTCTGGTCGCCGGACGGAAAGTCGATCGCCTATTTTTCTGACGCCTCGGGTGAATATGAGCTTTACGTGAGAGACCAGGACGGAAAAAGCGAAGCCAAAATGTACAAACTCAACGGCGCCGGTTTTTACGATACTCCTGTCTGGTCTCCCGACAGCCAAAAGATTTCTTATGCCGACAACTCCAGGACCCTCTACTGGATCGACCTGAAGACCGGCGTCTCTAAAAAAATCTGCGCTCTCTATTATTACAAGCCGGTGGGTGGACTCCGAACCCTCCCAACGGCCTGGTCGCCCGACTCCAAATGGGTGGCCTACACACTCGACGACGCGGCGTCTTATGACACGGTCTATGTTTACTCGCTCGAAAAAGACAAGTCATTCGCGGTCACCGACGGCCTGAGCCAAGCCAGCGAGCCCGTCTTCGATACGAGCGGGAAATATCTTTACTTCTTCACAAGCACGGATGCGGGACCGGTCATAAACTGGTTCGACCAATCTAACGCCGATATGCGCTTGACCAACTCCATCTATGTTGCCGTTTTGGGCAAGGACATTCCTTCTCCGCTGGCCAAGGAGAGCGACGAGGAGAAGGTCGGCCCAAAGGAAGAAAAGAAGGAAGAAAAACCCAAGGAAGCGAAAGAGCCGAAAGTAGAAGACAAGGCCAAAGGGCAAGAGAAAAAGGGAGATGAGAAAGCGGCCGTAGTCGTTTCGATCGATTTTGACGGACTCAACCACCGGATCCTGGCCATTCCTGTTCCGCGGGGTACCTACTGGAACCTCCAGCCCGGCGAGGAAGGTCAGGTCTATTACCAGGCGGAAGCCCGCCCCGAAGGGGGAGAGTCTGAGGAATCTGGTTTTGGGGGCGGTGTGGCTTCGGTTCATCGCTATGATATGAAGCAGCGTAAGGATGAAGTCGTCGGACCCGATGTGAACTATTATCTCCTCACGGCCGATAAGAAAAAGATGCTTTACCTGTTCAAGGGGGCGTTTGGGATCGTGGCTTCGGCGGCCAAAGCCACGCCTGGCCAGGGGAAGATCGCGACGGACGCCATCGAAGTGCGCATTGAGCCGACAACCGAATGGAACCAGATCTTTAATGAGGTCTGGCGGATTAACCGCGATTATTTCTATGATCCCAAAATGCACGGCGCCAATTGGCTGGCCATGAGGCAGCGATACGCTGCTCTCTTGCCCCACCTGAGCTGCCGAAATGATCTCAACCGTGTCATCCGCTGGCTCTGCAGCGAACTCTCGGTCGGACACAGCTTTAGCGGTGGAGGGGACCAACTGATGGAGCCAAAACGTGTCCCCGGTGGCCTGCTCGGGGCCGATTACGCCATCGAGAACGGAAGGTACAGGTTCAAGAAGGTTTACGGCGGCTTGAACTGGAATCCGGAGCTCCGCTCGCCGCTCACCGAACCCGGAGTTGACGTCAAAGTCGGAGAATATTTATTGGCCGTTAATGGTAAAGACCTGCGACCGCCGACAAACCTTTATAGCCAGTTCGAGAACACGGCTGGGAAAATCGTCGAGATGACCGTCGGGCCCAACTCGGACGGAACCGGATCCCGGACCGTCCAGGTGGTGCCGGTACGAGACGAAGAATCCCTCCGCAACCGCGACTGGGTGGAGGGAAACCTCAGGAAGGTCGCGGAGGCGACGGGCGGCCGGGTGGGTTATGTTTATGTCCCGGATACGGCCACACTCGGGTATATCTATTTCAAGCGCTATTATTTTCCTCAGGTCGATAAAGATGCGATCATCGTGGATGAGAGGTTCAACGGGGGAGGATCCCTGGCCGATTATTACATCGATTGGCTCAGGAAGCCTCTCGTCGCCATGTGGGCGACAAGATACGGAGCCGATTATAAGACCATCCACGCATCCATCCAGGGGCCCAAGGTCATGATCGTCAATGAGTTGGCCGGCTCGGGCGGGGACCTTTTGCCCTGGATGTTCCATAAATTTAACGTCGGCAAGATCGTCGGGAAGAGGACTTGGGGCGGTCTGGTTGGTATATTGGGCTTTCCCATTCTCATGGACGGCGGCTTCGTTACGGCCCCCAATCTGGCCATCTGGACGGAAGATGGCTGGGTGGTCGAGAACGTGGGCGTTCCGCCGGATATCGAGGTCGAGATGTCGCCCGCCGAAGTGAGGGCCGGTCATGATCCTCAGCTCGAAAAAGCGATCCAAGTTGTGATGGATGAGCTCAAGGCCAATCCTCCGAAGAAGTTGAAACGGCCGCCCTTTCCGGTTAAGATAAAATAAAACCGGGCGGAAGACCGGAGAAACCAAGAAGCAAAAAGAGCGAACGGCTCAGTCCAAGAGAGCGATTCGCAGATCCATTCTATAAGATTCTTTGACCTCAAGGGACGACAAGAAAATTATGAACTCAACTCTGCCGCGAATGAAATACACCGTGCTCCTTTGGGTTGTCTGCATTCTTATCTGTGCGATCTTGCTCACAGCGGGCCTCTGGCCGCTCGACTTTAAACCCGAGAATAGGGTCAAGTGGCTCCCTGATGAAAACGGAATCCGGTTTTTTGGAAAGGGAATGATTTACAGCTCCAATCCGTTCAACTCCTCGAAAGATCGAGATGTCCACGGTGCCGTCAGCATCGAGTTTTGGGCACAGCCGAATCCTGAACGAAATTGGGGACTGCCGAGAATTCTAGCGTTTTGTGATAAACAAAAAACCGAAACCTTCTTTATCGAACAATGGAGATCTGAATTGATCCTTCGGTATGAGAAGATCACCGGCACGGGCCGTGAGAAGAGGCGTTACAGGCAGATTGGCCTGCCCAATGCCTTTTCCAATGATGTCAAACACTTTATATCCGTTGCATCGGGAACAGCAGGTACGGCATTCTATTTGGATGGCCAACTTGCCAAAAATTATCCGGATTTTATTCTGCCTTCCGAGAACATCGAATTGTCAGAATATATGGTCTTGGGAAATTCACCTTCGGGCCAAGAATACTGGAGCGGCGATCTCTTCGGTCTAGCATTTTATAACCGATATTTGACGCCGAGTGAAATCTCCGAGAGTTACTTATCCTGGAAACAAAATGGCTATCCTTACACAAATGAAGACGGTTTGGTCGCCCTTTATCTGTTCAATGAGGGGAAGGGAAATTTACTAAAAAATCACCAAGGCCCAGCGCCAGATCTTGAAGTCCCCAGATCATTCAGGCCGTTGAAGAGGGCTATCTTGATGCTGCCGTGGCAGGACTTTCGAATAAGCCCATCCTATCTTGATGATGTTGTCATTAATATTGCTGGATTTATCCCCTTCGGCTTTTTCTTTGCCGCTCTTCTTCTGAACACTGCACGGGTTGATAGGCGAAGGGCTTATTTCCTGACATTGATTCTGGGTGGGACGATCAGCCTCGTGATTGAACTTACGCAGGCTTTTCTTCCGACCAGGAACTCAAATCTCAGGGACTTGCTCTGCAATATCTTTGGAACAGCGTTGGGGATAATTGTTTTTTCCATTTGTCTGCCATTTTTCGTCTCCAGAAAATGGATAGGCGTTGCCGGAAAGAAGGAAGAGTGAACCATCCGCGATTGACGGCAGCGAACGCTTGGCGCGAGGATCGGAACCCTAGCGCGCACCCCAATAATGCTTGGCTGTCTGAGGAGCGGCGGGCGGCGTCGGAGGCAAGAGGTTCAACCAACGGTTGTCCATATAGTCTGAAATGGTGAGTTTGAGAGCCTCGCCATTGGGTTGCGCCGCAATCACCGCCTCGACGGCCTGGTAACTTCCCATAATGCCTGCCAATGATATCAAGCGAAGGCTCTGGCGGTAGCCATCTTCAAAATCTTGCGCCCGGATCTGTACCGACGTGGCGTCGGCCAGTTTTTCCGCCCCGGGGGACAAGGAAGCGAGGCGCGCCTGGGCTTCATCCTGAAAGGCTAGGGCAAACCGGTAGGGCCCCGGCACCTCCGGAAGGCGGGCCGAGTCGAGAGCGAGGACGGCTTCCCGAGCGGCATTTTCAATCCGGCGCGAGACCTCATCCCGGGGGAAGGGCTCAGCCAGCGACCTGCTCACGGCGTGTTTGACGGCGGCGAACTTGACCCAGGGGAGGAAACGGCTGATCTCCTTCTCCAGCTGATCGTCACCGCTGACCATGATCAGGGGGATCTTGTAACGCGCGGCGCCCATGGCGAAAATCATCGATTCATTGACGGGCATGCTATTGACCTTGTACTGAACATCCTCGGCGGTGTAGGTGTGCGAAAGGAAGCCAACCTGATTTCCAGCCCCGGCGTGCATCGCGATCGCGACAACTGCGTCGACCGACTGGTCGTAGCTGTCCATATAGATATCAAACGGGCGGTCACGGGAGATCATCTTCGCCGGAGCGAGGAGCTGATCCTCCAAGACATCCGGGCTGGTGTCATTGCCCGATCCATGTCCGTCCACGACCACGATCTCCGTCGCTCCTCCCGCTTTTAGGCCAGCGATCGCGGCGTTGACATCTGCGGTCAAAGACTTCCGCCCCTCCTCATATTCCGGTTTGTGCAAGAAGCTCACGTGCTTGGCGCTCGTCGCTCCTGTTACTCCCTCCATGTCATACAAAACCAGGACTTTGAGAGGACGGCGCTGAGTCTGACCGATCCCGGTGAGTAAGAAAACGCCCAATATCATCACGATAAAAGAGCGGACTTTCATGATAGCCTCCTTGCCAATTTCTTAATCCGTAGGCTTATGGCTGGAGGCAATATAGCATCCTATCGGAGCGATGGTCAACATTATAAAAGGGGTGTCCCCTTGGGGAACGTCCCCCAATCGTTCAATCGAACTGAATCTGAACTTTCATCAGATCGAGCCGTTTCAGCTTCAGATCCAAGAGCTGAGGAAATCTTTCGATCGGATAGCCCAGGGAGAAGAGGATTTTGGTGCGTTCATTAGCGACCTGGGAAACCGGAGGAAAACGTCCATTGGCCTGGAAATTGTTGACAGATCCCGTTTGCTATGAAATATTGAAGCCCTGCCGATCATTTAGCCGGAGGTGAATATGGTAAAGAACGTGCTCAGGACTCTCATGTCCTTATTTATCGTGGCTGCTCTCGGAGTGACCATCTCGGTGAGTCAAGCCTCGGGGGTGAGAGATAGCCAGGAAGATCAGGTTCTGGGTAGCACCCGTTTCGAGCGCAGCGGTTGGATCTATGTGCATCTGGAAGGTTCGCCTCGCCGGCTGGGCTTTCAACATGGTTACCGGCTGGCTGAAGAAATTGCCGACGTGGTCCAGGTGCTGAAGCCCTTGTGGCTCAAGACAACCAAGCGCGATTGGAATTTCTATCGTCAGACCGCCCAAGAGATGCTCTGGCCTAAGATCGACCTTGAGTATCAACAAGAGATCGACGGCATCGCCGCTGGCGTCCGGGCCAAGGGGGTCAACCTCGACCGATGGGACATTTTGGCCCTCAATTGCGTTTGCGAATTGCCAGACTATTACGTTTCCTGGTTGGATAAGAAAGAAGGTCGAAAACCTGTGACGACCGCTCCAGGATCCTGCAGTGCGTTTGTGGCTACGGGGAGTTATACCAAAGACGGACGTATCGCCATCGGACACAACAACTGGACCAGCTATGCGGTCGGCAGCCGCTGGAACATCATCTTCGACATAAAACCTGAAAAGGGCCATCGGATCCTCATGGATGGTTTGCCGGGAGTCATTGCCAGTGATGACGACTTCGGCATCAACTCCAACGGGATCATGGTCACGGAGACCACAATCACCGGTTTTGAGGGTTTCGACCCGAACGGGAAACCGGAGTTCTTCAGAGCGAGAAAGGCGCTTCAGTACAGCAGCTCGATCGACGACTATGTCGCCATCATGCTCGACGGGAACAACGGCGCCTATGCCAACGATTGGCTCCTGGGAGATAACAAAACAGGGGAGATTGCTCTGTTCGAGCTCGGCTTGAAAGAGCACAGCCTGCGGAGGACGAAAGACGGCTATTTTGTTGGGGCCAATTTCCCGGTAGACCCAAAGCTCATCAAAGCCGAAACGACTTTTAACGTGAATGACCCTCAGAGCTCTGCCAATGCCCGAAAAGCGCGATGGGAAGAGCTGATGAATCAAAACAAAGGCCGGATCGATATCGAAATTGCGAAAAAAATGGAATCGGATGCCTACGACATCATCGAAAAGAAAGCGGGCCCTGATGAAAGGTCTCTCTGCGGCTGTGTCGATAAATCTCCACGAGGAGTGCCGGAATGGCTCTGGGGAAAATTTTACCCGGGAGGAACCGTCCAAGCGAAGGTTACGGACGGAAAATTAACCGAGAAGATGCAGCTCTGGGCGGCGATGGGTCGCCCCTGCGCTCCGGATTTTATGGCGGCTGAATTCCTCAAGGAGCATCCCGAGTACGAATGGATGCGCGGAATGCTCCGTGATCTGAAAACCCATCCCTGGACCCTTTTCGAGAGCGGAATGAAATAAAAAAAATCCGCAAGATGAGAACGAATTCGGAGATCGTCGTTGACGCATTAGAACGTATTGGGACGCAGTATGTCTTCGGGTATCCCGGAGGCCAAAATGCCCGATTTATTGAAGCCCTCCACGGAAGCAAGGTCAAATTTGTTCTCGTCACTCACGAGGCCTGTGCGAGCTTCATGGCGGATGTCTACAGCCGGCTCACCGGCAGAATGGGCGCCTGTCTGTCCACCCTCGGGCCGGGTGCCACAAACATGACGACCGGGGTCGGAAATGCGTATTTGGATCGAGTGCCGCTGTTGGCCCTGACGGCGAAGATGGGAAGCATTTGGAACAACCGAACCGTTCAGATGCAGATTGACCATCGCCAACTTTATGCTCCACTCACCAAGTGGAGCACTGAGCTAGTGCCCGGAAAAATCTATCCCACCATGAAAAAAGCCGTCGAAGTTGCTCTTTCTGAACAACCTGGTCCCGTCCACCTGGATTTTCCAGAGGATGTTGCGGAAGAGCTCTCGGATGAGACTTGTCGAGATTTCCGGCCCTCGGCGAAGCCCATCGCTCCTTTTGACCAGGCATCTTTGAGAAAGGCCGAAGACCTGATTAAGAAAGCGAGGTTTCCTTTAGTCGCCGTGGGTTTGACCATGAACAGGGCGGGCGCGACAAGAGAGCTCCGGGAATTCATCAGCAAACACCGTTTGCCGGTCGTCTGCACCCTGATGGCCAAAGGCCAGATAGACGAACAAACAGCTCCTTTTGTGGGCGTCCTCGGAAGGGCGCGAAGAGATATTGTCGCCGAATGCTGCCAACCCGTCGACCTGATCATAGCGATTGGTTACGATCCGGTTGAGTTTAATTATGAAGATTGGCTAAGGAAGGACGTTCCTCTCATCCATATCGATACCGTGCCGGCGGACATCGCGCCCAACTATTCAGTTCCCTGCCAGATCATCGGGAACATTCAGGCCGTTTTGAAGCGGCTCTTGAAAATTTCCCCTCTAGAACACAAGTGGGATTGGACAGCTCTCAAAGAGGGCCGCAAAAGACTCCTCGAAGCTCTAACCCAGAGGCGGCCGGGTTTTTCTCCTCACCAGACCCTTATCTCCATGCGCAAGGCATTGCCCGCGGATGGCATCTTGGTCTCAGACGTCGGAGCGCACACTCATATCATCGGTCAGCTTTGGGATACCAAGGAACCCGGGAATTTCCTTGTCTCCAACGGCTGGTCCTCGATGGGATTTGGAATCCCGGCGGCGATTGCCGCCAAGCTTGTTCATCCTGACCGACCTGTCCTTGCTTGCCTGGGGGACGGAGGGTTCTTGATGATGGTCGGAGAAATCAACACGGCCGTCAGGCTTGGTCTGCCCGTCGTGTTTGTCGTTTTCAGGGACCGCTACCTGAGTTTGATCAGGGTCAAACAGGTGCGCAAGGGATATCATCAAGACGGAGTGGAACTCTTCGGCCCCAATTACACCCCGAGCGACAACTTTTTCGGCGCCAAGGTGATCGTCGCTGAAGATGAGCCTGCGTTTCGCGATGCTCTGGATTTCGGCCTCAGGGGGGCCGCGCCGCTTATCATAGAGGCGGTCATCGACCCTTCAGAGTACGACCACATCATTTGATAGATAAACGCAGAGATAAAGATTCGCTTTCTGGTGAACAAGAGGGGAGCGCGCCCGGAGGGATTTGAACCCCCGACCTTTGGATTCGAAGTCCACCGCTCTATCCACTGAGCTACGGGCGCACCGCATTTGAAATCAATGAGTTACGCACGGTCCTTTCGGAGCCCAAACCGGAATTGTGACCAAATTGTTACCACTCTCCTCTGAAAGAGCGGCATCCGGACAGGGCTTATCCCTGGCAGCGAGCCTCTCCACGGCCTCCATCTTCCGTGCGTCCGAGGGATGGGAATAGCGGACCGTCATGGCGATGTCGCTGTGGCCCAGGATCTCCTTCACCGTCACGAGGTCGACCCCGCCCATGACCAGGTTCGTGGCGAACGTGTGGCGGAGGTCGTGGAAGCGCAGCCCCTCGAGTCCGGCTCTTCGGCAGGCCGTCCCGAAGGCCGTCCGGACGCAGCGGAGCCTTTCCGCCGAGCCAGTTTTCGTGAAGACAAAGGGACTTTCCCCGCCACGGATCCCGAGGAGGAGCTCCCTCACGGCGGAATTCATGGGGACCTTGCGGGGCCGGTTGTTCTTCGAGCGCTCGATGCGGATGCAGCGGCGGGTGAAATCCACGTCCTCCCAGCGGAGGCCCAGGATTTCTGAGAGCCTCATCCCGGTTTGAAGCGCCACGACCACGACGGGGCGGGCCGATTCCCCGCAGGCCGCGACAAGCCTTCGTCCCTCATCCTCGCCGAGGATGCGTTCCCTCTGCCTTTCCGGATAGTAGGGGACACCCTTCACCGGATTTTCGACCGCCGAAAATCCCCACCGGGCCGGCTTGCCGTACATCGACTTGAGGAGAGCGAGTTCCCGGTTCACGCTCGGACCCGCGACCTCCGTCCGCCTTGCGGCCCTGTAACGCTCCACATCGTAGGGAGTCAGGCTGCCGAGGAGCCTTTTCCCGAAATGCCTTACGAGCGTCCTGAGCCGGGAGAGTTCTTTCGTCCATTCTCTCCGGGTGAGCTTCAGGTGCCCCGCAAATTCCGCGGCGAACTCCCCGAAAAGAACCGCCCGCTCTTTGCCCCTGATTCGGAATTTTCCCCTCACGATGTCGCCCTTTCTCGCCTGGAGGGCCTTCACGGCCTCCTGCTTCGACTCAGAAACCGATTCTCTGATTCTCCTTCCCTTGCAGTAATAGTCAATCCACCAGACCTTTCCTCTCCGGTAGATTGCCAACTAAAACCTCCATGAGGGTATGATATTTGCCCGGAGGTGAAAAATCAAGGCGGAGTTTGCTCGGCCGGACGGCTGCCCTTCAGTCCAGCCAGCCTCTTCCTGGCATCCTCGACCTCGGGATTTCCTAGTTTGGTTCTCCTCCAGATAGGCTAGTGCTTGTTCCCCCTATCTCTTAATCACCCCTAAGGGTGACCCGCTACCATCTTTCCTGACGACTATACCAAAGGTGAAAAGATGAATAGCGAGTTTAGGCTATCGGTTAAAATCAGGATCATCTTTCGCCGATTATTTTATGAGTCATGCCAGAAAACCCCAGGCTTTTAAGCCTGGGGATGAATGGCATCCCGGAGCGAAGCGTAGGCCATTCATCTTCTTGGCCAAAAGCTCCGGCCTTTAGGCCGGAGATTGGTTTACTTCTGCTGCCTATTTTGAGGAGGGAAATTTGAAAAAAACGTTATCATCCCTTATTTTGGCTGTGTTGTTTATTACGTTTCAAGCCTATTCCGCTAATACTTATTATGTAAATGCTGCAAGCGGAAATGATAACAATTCTGGCACTCAATCTCTGCCTTGGAAAACCATCCAAAAGGCGGCTAGCAGTCTGAAAGCGGGCGACACGGTGGTTGTGTCTTCCGGTAATTATCCCGAGAGAGTCATTGTCAAGAATTCCGGAAGCAATGGCTCTATGATCAGCTTTACGGTCAATGGCAGTGTCGAATGTAAAGGGTTTACGATCAGAGCCAATTATATCCTTGTCAAAGGATTCAAAGTTACATCTACCACCCTAACCCCATACGAGACCCAGTATGGCTTTTTTGTTGAAGGAAAATATTGCACAATCGAAGCAAATTATGCTTACTACTCTCCTCGTGCAGGAATACATCTAATGCCAGCCTCTGCTAATTGCATCGTCAGGAATAATCGCTCTCATCGGAACGGTGTTGGCCTGCAGATTAGCGGAACCAATCACCTTATTGAAAACAATGAAATATGGGGATCTAGGGTCTATCATACACCGACAGGATATAGCGGGGGGAATGCCGATGCTATTAATTTTTGGGGATCTGGACATGTATTCCGGAACAATTACATCCATGATATAAAATATGATGACGCAGAAAACCAGGCTTACACTCCGCACATTGACGCTTTTCAGACATATAAAACTGCAAGTGGAGCTGCAGCGTCGAATATTCTGATTGAAAGGAATCTCATTCGTTTGCCTTATTATCACGATAAAATAGCCCAAGCGAGTGGACTCATGATGCAGGATGCGAGCTATATCACATTTCGCAATAATATCGTGTTTACACATAGAGGAACATATACAGCGGGTCTAAATAATCATCATATCAAGATTGAAAACAATACTTTTATTGGAAGCCTAGCTTTCCCTAGCGCCACTCTTCCTTATGGTATCGTCCTAAAGAATTGTCCCTATTCATCTATTAAGAATAATATCGTCTATGATCAAGTGGGCCACTCTATTTGGCTTGAGGGTTCAACCTATACAGGCCTGGATATCGGCTACAATTGTACCTACAACTCCAGCGGGAGGACCCCAACCGCATCGACTGGGACGCGCCAACCAACTGACCGGTGGGGCATAAATCCGCAGTTTGTTAATCCAGCGAACAAAGATTATCATCTCGCAGCAAATTCCCCATGTATTGATTCAGGGACGTCATTATCTGCGGTGCCTGTTGATTTTGACGGTGATACCCGTCCCGAAGGCCAAGGATATGATATAGGTGCCTATGAATACAATGGCTCCAATCTTCAACCGCCCGTGGCCTCACTTGCTGCCTCTCCCGATCAAGGTCAAGCCCCTCTTTTCGTAAACTTTGACGCCTCAGCTTCTCATGATCCCGATGGGACCATCACCTCTTATGCCTGGAACTTTGGCGATGGCACAGAGCCCAGTGTGGTGGTGAAAAGAATTGGCAACAAATTGGAGATAATTGCTCATTTCATCGAGCGCGATATGTTTCTTGCATCCGAAATAATTGGTGAGGCAGTCAATGACAAAGTGAATCCTGTCAGGGTTGATTCCATAGGCTATGGAGCAGCTGTGGCAACCTCGCTGAAAAGCAAGGGATTTAACGTCATAGAAATCCTTTTCGGTGAGCGTTCGGAAGGTGGGAGCCGTATCTTTGCGAATTTAAAAAGTCAAGCTTATTTCAATCTCAAGACCGTCATTGACAGGATATGCCTCCCAAAGAATCAACGCTTAAAAGAAGAAATGCTAGACACACGAAAAAGGATATTTTCGGAGAAGCTGATGGTAGAGACAAGGATTGAGAGAATGCGACGTGGAGGCATGACACCGAATTTTCTTGATGCCTTGTCATTAGCTACGCT
>Ga0315282_10007524_pt1 | contig 17833 bp, 28 predicted proteins | sample YL17G07_20_MG_FD_203693 | JGI IMG/M metagenome (GOLD analysis project Ga0315282, IMG submission 203693) | Sediment microbial communities from Yellowstone Lake, YNP, Wyoming, USA - YL17G07_20 | ecosystem: Environmental > Aquatic > Freshwater > Lake > Sediment | place: USA: Wyoming | collected... | reverse complement strand
AAAGACATATCAGAATTAAAGAGAGCCATAGACAAGCTAAGAAAAACCTGTATTGCAATGAACGGTGATATAGCAGGAATTGATGAAGACTTTATTATCATCACACCTTCATTCGCCCATGTAGTAAGAGCATAATCGAATAATTAATTAAATTTTAGTTTTTGTATTGTTTATTTTATTTCTTATTTTGTTTTAATAGCTTCAGAAATATCAAAAAATTCACTAAGAGCTTTCCTCCATTCTTCAGGTGTATAAAGATCTATATCTGTATCAGTTTTCTCGTCAATGTAAAATAAAACCAAATCTGGCTTATGCTCAGGCTCATAATCAAGACCTTCATCAAAACCAATAGCTATAACGCCATCTAAATTTTCATTAACTATTACATCTGAACATGACCCGAAGCTGCCTAATTTGAAGTAATGACTTGATGTAGGACTAAATCTTACTGGAGATATATATTGATGCCAATAATGATCCCTAACATTGCTAGCTCCAAGATTTTCTAGAATTCCTTTTAAATTTGTTACAAAGCCAGTAAAATAGACTCTTGGATCTCTTGACTCCTTTTCTGCATCTAAGAATTTTCTAAGTGTTGGTAAGTTTTTAATTTCTAAATCTAAATTTCTTGCATAAGTTTCAAACTTGTTCTCCATAATAATAGAAACAAAAGAAAAGATTTAAGCTTTAATTTTCTCAAAAAGAATTTTTCCTCTTTTTATTTTAGTTTCAGCTTTTAACTTTCCCCATTTTAAGTCATCAGATGAAAATTTTTTTTCCAATCCTAGTTGCTCAAAAATCTTTCCTGAAGTCTCTGGAATAAAAGGATAAAGTAAAATTGCTATAAACCTTAAGGTTTCTAAAAGCTCGTACAATATTCCTCCAAGCTCTAGCCTATCTTTTATTTCCCAAGGTTTTTTCTCGTTTATGTACTTGTTTGATTCATTTACAAGGTAAAATATGTCATTCAAAGCATTGTGAAACTGAAAATTTTCCATTGAATTTTCAACTGCCTTGCAAACGTTTAAGGATAGTTTCTCCAAATTTTCGCCATAAGGGTTTGGAACCAGATTGTCAAATTTCTTTTCGACTAAGACTAGGACTCGGTTAACAAGATTTCCTAAAGCATCTGCTAGCTCTGAATTTATTCTTTGTATTAATGCTTCTTCAGAAAAGTCTCCATCCTCTCCAAGTGGAATTTCTCTAATTAAGAAGTATCTTAATGCATCCGTTCCATATTTATCAATCAACTCAAATGGATCTACAGAAATTCCTCTTGTTTTTGAAAGTTTTTCTCCGCCTACATTTATGAAACCATGAACAAAAATTGTCTTTGGTAATTCTATGTCTGCTGCTAAAAGAATTGCTGGCCATATAACTGTGTGGAACCAAGAAATATCTTTTCCTATGTTTTGAACATCAGCAGGCCAATATTTTTTAAATTTCTCATTTGGATAATCTAGAGCAGATACATAATTTAACAGAGCATCGAACCAAACATAGATAACATGTCTTTCATCTATTGGTAAGGGTATTCCCCATTTGAAGCTAACCCTTGAAACACTCAAATCTTTTAACTCATTCTCTAATCTGTTTAATATCTCATTTCTTCTTGATTCAGGTAGTATGAAATTCTTATTGTTTTTTATATGCTCTATCACTTGATTTTTATAGTTGCCAAGTTTGAAAAAGTAAGATTCCTCTTTTACTACCTCTAAATCAGTCTTGTGAACAGGGCATTTACAGTCGGGGGCATCCCTTTCTGTATAGAAGGCTTCGCAAGATACGCAATACAATCCTTCATAAAACCCTTTGTAAATGTCTCCTTTGTCAAAAACCTTTTTGAAAATCTCCTTTGCAACTTTTATGTGCCTTTCCTCTGTTGTTCTAATAAAATCATTATAGCTTATGTTTAATTTTCTGCACAACTCTATGTAAAATTTCGCCATCTCATCCAAAAATTCTTGGGGTGTTTTTCCAGCTCTTATTGCAGCTCTTTCTATTTTTTGTCCATGCTCGTCTAGACCTGTTAAAAACAAAACATCTTCTCCCTTTAGCCTATGCCATCTAGCCATAACATCTGCTATTATTTTCTCATAAGCATGCCCTAGATGAGGTTTTGTGTTTGGATAATCAATTGCTGTTGTAACATAAAATTTTTCGAAATTTACCACCTATTTTATTATTTTCTTTAAACCTCTTAAATCCTTTATAAGATATCTTGCACCAGCTTTTTTAAGATTCTTTTTATTGCCCCAACCAGTTAATGTGCCTATAGGAAAGCAACCAGCAGACTTTGCTGCTAGCATATCAAAAGGATGGTCTCCAACAAATACGCAATCCTTTGGATTCACGTTTAAGTTTTTGCAAACCTTAAAGACAGACTCTGGATCAGGCTTTCTTTTTTTTACATCGCTTCCTGAAACCAAATTATCAAAAGGTAGTCTGTACCCTTTTAAGACTGCCAAGGCCTCATTTCTCGACTTTGTAGTTACTATTCCTATCATGATTCTTTTATTTTTTATAAAACTAAAGGTTGATTTAACAAAGGGCAAAATCCTTGCATATCTTTTAAATTTCCTAATCTGTATTCTTTCAAAGTATTTTTTAAAAACATTAATTTTAACTCCTGGTAAAAGCTTTGGCACAACCTCAGAAAGTTTAAAGCCTATTGCATTTTCCATTACTTCCTTTTTTGTTAACACTCTAACATTAAAATGCCTACAGCATTCTTGAAAGGTCTTTACAACTACATCTAAAGGAATTATTGTTCCATCAACATCAAAAAATATTGCCTTTGGTTTCATAAGTAAAAGAATTATATAAGTTAGTTTATAAGTTTTTATTGTATGCAAAGGATGACTCATCTCATAATGGCTTTTCTTATTCTTTTACTGTTTGGTTTTGTTTTAACATTTCCAATATACATGGCTTTCTTTGCGTTTATAGGTGTGTTATTGCCTGACTTAGACATTAGACCTAGAAAATATCACCGCAAACTTTGCCACAACATATGGTTTTTAATGATAGTTTTATTCATAGCATATAATTTAGGAGTAGATAGAACAGGTGCGATTATAATTTTCATCGGCTTCTTTAGTCATTTAATTTCAGATGCGTTAACACACAACGGCATTGCTCCTTTATGGCCGTTAAAGAAACCAAGATTTAATGGTCCAATAAAGACCGGCGGGATCGGCGAATATTTAATTGTACTAGTTCTTTTGCTTCTGATTTACTGGGTTGGAAAATTGATATAAGAAGCAAATAAATGATTTTATTTTTATCTTTCTTTTATTTTTTTATACACGTATATCGTTCCCTCTTTTATTAATCTCGTATCACCAAGCTTCACCCTTCCCAATTCTAAACTATAAACATAATCATGAACATATTTTTCAACATCATATTCTCTTTTCAATGACTTTGGTATTTTATCTAAAATCTTTTCTTTCAATTTTTCTCTTACAGATATTTCATGCCACATATAAGGAATGTCTAAAGTTAAAGATTTAACACTTTCTGTTGCGGAGGGCAGGATTTGAACCTGCGAAGGATTTATTTAATAATAAAGTAATCTTCTATTATGGGATATATCTACCTTTACACCGGCAATGGTGCTGGGAAAACATGCAATGCCTTAGGCTTGGCCTTAAGGTCGATAGGTCATAATCAGAAGGTCGTCATAATCCAGTTCATGAAGTGGTGGAAGAATATCGGAGAGTACAAGATAAGGAAGAAACTTTACCCTTACTATGAAATCTACCAGTTCGGAAGAAAGGGTTGGGTTGGCTTAAATAATCTTAATGAAAAGGACAAGAAGCTAGCCGAGAAAGGTCTAAGGTTTGCTGAAAAAGTTTTAAGGAAAAAGCCTGACCTGCTTGTTCTGGATGAGATAAACCTTGCTGTTTCTTGCAATCTTCTAGACTCAAAAGATGTCTTAGAATTCTTAAAAAAAGTTCCAAAGAAAACAACAGTTGTTTTAACTGGAAGAAATGCCCCAAAAGAAATCATAAATAGAGCAGACTTTGTAAACGAAATAACAGATTTGAAACATCCTAAAAAAATACCAACTACCAAAGGAATTCAATACTGAAAGTTTATATAGGTTTTAAGTTATTCTATAAAAGTGAAAGATTATGAAAGTTAATCTTCGGGTTGTAATAGCTATAGTAGTTATAATTGCACTTTTCCTCATATTTGGAGATAAGTTAATCAGCATGTTTACAAAGCCTCAAACTACCATAGGAAATTTCCTTATAGACAAGAACAGCGAGGTTTGCAAGGAGTTGGATAGACCAATTGTATATTTGTTTGGAAGCAGTAGCTGTCCTCATTGTTTGTGGGAAGATCCAATAATAAAAAATGTAACAACTAATTTTAGAGGTCTGATTTCATTTCATGAAAATATAGATAGTAATAATGATAGAGAAATATTCACAAAATACAGCACTGAAGGATATATACCTCTTATAGTTATAGGCTGCAAATACTATAGAGTTGGCTCTGGAGAAAATTTAGGCGAAGAACAAGAATCTAAGGTTTTAACAGCATTGATATGCTCTTTAACAAACAAAGAACCTTCAAATGTCTGCTCGAATGTAGGAGACTTGATAAATCAAATATGATAACATGACTGTAAAAATATATGTTACTAATGCTTGCCCTTTCTGTAAATTGGCTAAAGATTTTTTAAAAGAAAACAAAGTAGAATTTGAAGAAATAAATTTAGAGGACAATGAAGAAGCTGTTCAAGAAATGATTGAAAAGTCTGGTCAGACAGGTGTTCCAGTGTTGAATATAAACGGGACCATTATAATCGGGTTTGATGCAGAAAGAATAAAGAAAGCTTTGAAGTTAAAATGAGTTTTTATTTCTCTTAACCAAGAAATAGATTAAGGCTATAACCAGAATTGCTAGGAGGGCGTAGACGATATATCTTTCCAAGTCTATAATGCAAACGCCAATTGAGGTGAGTATGCATGCGCTCCCTGGCATGCATGAGCCATAAACTATCAAATTATATATTCCGTATGCAGAATAACCAAGGCTTACAAAGAATGCTGCGGTGAATAGCCAAGACAAAGGTTTGAAATACTTGTAAAAGAACCTTGCCAAAGAGGGTGCGAACATAAGTTTGGATGTTACCTTGTTCTTTATTTTTGTTTCAAGATAAACATCGCAGGGCTTGAACTGAATCATTCTAAAAACGCATCTGAAAGCTTCCTTGGCAGGCGTCCTATACCTTGCAGAAAATATGCTTAGAATGCTGAGGACTACCAGCGCTACAATGCATATAACCATTTAATCACTTGAATGTCTTTGCTATATTACTTAGTCTTTCTATAAATACTTTTACCTCTTCCTTTGCGTTATAGAAATATAAAGATGCCCTAACCGAACCTTTTGGCTGTTGTAAGAACTTGTGTAAAGGATAGGCGCAGTGCATACCAGACCTAACGAATATGTTCTGTTCATCCAGCATTATTGCGACATCGTGAGGTTCCATTCCCTTGATGTTAAATGCCGCTAATGCTCCTCTTCTCTTATAATCCTTGGGCCCTATTAATTCTACACCAACGCTTAACAAACCTTCCACCAGAAGCTGAGATAACTCTTTCTCATAATTTTCTATATTCTTCATTCCTATTGACGATAAGTAATCAACAGCAGCTCCTAAGCCTATGGCACCTGCATAGTTTTGAATCCCACCTTCTAGTCTGTGTGGTATTTCATCTAGGACGTGATATTTCAAGTCAGCATCCTTTATGGTTTCACCGCCGAGAATGAAAGGTTGTAATTCTTTTAACAAATCATACTTACCATAAAGACAGCCTATTCCAGTTGGACCACACATCTTATGACCACTAAAACCTAGAAAGTCTATGTCAAGCTTTCTAACGTCTACAGTAAAATGCGGGACTGACTGAGCGCCGTCTACAAGAACTAAAGAGCCATTATCATGAGCTATTTTAATTATTTCCTCCAAAGGTGTTCTTGTGGCAGTAACATTAGAAGCATGAATAATTGAGACAAGTCTAGTCTTTTTATCTATTTTTTCCTTAAAGTCTTCTATATTGAATTCACCTTCCTTATTACAAAGAACAAAGTCTAAATTTATTTCTCCTTTTTCAGACACAAACTGCCAAGGCATCAATCCAGAACTATGCTCAAGGTTAGTTGTTATTACTTTATCCCCTTTGTTAAATTTAAGGCTGTGAGCAATAAGGTTTATTGCTTCGGTTGTATTTTTTGTCCAGACTATTTCTTCAGGCTTTTTTGCATTTATGAATTTAGCAACCTTCTCTCTTGCCTTCTCAAACTCTTCTGTTGTCTTTGTAGCAAACTTGTGAATAGACCTGCCAGCACAGCCCGTGTATTCTGTATAGTACGCTAAAATAGCATCTATGACTTTTTTTGGCTTGAGTGAGGTACATGCGCTGTCTAGATAAATAAAAGGTTTGTTATTAACCTTTTTCTGGAGTATTGGAAAGTCTTCCCTTATTTTGTTTATGTTCATAAGGATACCTTTGTTTAGATAATATTAAATAAACAAAGTAATTTAAAAATAAAACTAAGTAGCACAACCGCCACTAGCCGCACTACCTGTAGCACTAAGATTCTGAGAGCATTCTGAAGGCTCTGTTGTAAACGCTACGCAAATAGCTTGTTTGTAAGCGTCTGGAGTTCTTGCGCCGTTATACGTCGCGTTGTTGACTATCAAAGTCGGTGAACCTGAAACGCCTTTTGATGATGAAAGATCATCGTCTGCCTTAAGCAAGTTAACACCTTCCGTACCCTTTGAACAGGTATCAATCTTTGAAACGTCTATTCCTGCTTTGGTTGCCGCATCCTTCCAACAAGTTTCGTAGACAGTAGAATTGCTATAGCTACTTGAGCAGTTAGCGTCTATTGTCATTACATATTTCCAATAAGTTTTCTGGTCGTAGTATTTCATTATGCAAACCTGTCTTAGATCTTCCTGTGCCTCTGTAGTTCCGTGCAATGATTGAACCGAGTCTGGGGTTGTTCCTCCAACATTCGCTATGAAGTGGACTTGTATGTCTGCCTTGCTGCCTAGCAAATCGACTACTGGCTTCATTGTATTCTCCGCTTGTATTCCATACGGGCAGAAAGCCATTACAAATAGCTGAGCTGTTGGCTTGTCTGTTTTTTGAGGATTATACTGTTGTTGCTGAGTTTGATTCTGTCCAGACTGTATTAAAGAAGTTATATTCGTATCAAAATATTGAGGGAAGAACAACTTTCCATCCTCTGATATGTAATATGTATCTATAGAAGACCCCTGTGAACTAGACATGTTTACCATAAACTGGTAAACTCCGTTTTCAGTTTTGGTTGCATTGACCAATGTTACATTAACCGGAGAACCTCTCGATTCAAAATAGTTTGATATCCATGCAACTGCTTTATTGGAAGCTTCCTCTGGACTCAGAACCGTTTTTGCTGGCCACAAAAATGCTGCAAGTAGAAGAATCACCACAACTATCAAAGCAATGGTAGTGTATCTCCAAGTCTTATTCTCATGAGTCTTGTGTTCAGGCTTATGCTCTTCTTTGTGTTCAACTTTGTGTTCTTCATGTTCCTTATGTTCATGTTTTTCTTCTTCAACCATAAAATCATCATAATCAAATAATTATTTAAAGCTTTTCCGTTATTTCGGTTTTTACCAAATCAATTATTTTTTAGTTGCAATTTTGTTTAAGTCCTTTAACAAGGATTTTAAATCAATACCATGAGAAGCTGCACCTTGCTCAACTGTTTCAGAGAATGCTATCTCACATATTGCACAAGGTAAGCCACGCTTCATAAAAACTTCTATAGCTTTGGGATACTTGCTTACCACTTCTCCTAAATTCATATCTTTAGTTATTTTTCTCTTCATTTTAATCATTTAACATGGATGCACTGCACCGGACAAGTGTTTTCCGCATCTTTATTACAACTAGCATCCTTGACTGTCAACTCGAAGTTCTTCCCTGCTTTCTTTCCACTCTTCAAAACAGACTTTCCATCGTCTCCCATCTCCCAAAAGGCTGGACAGACGGCTGCACATGCCCCGCAGCCAATGCACTTTTCTCTCTCATGAATTACTTTTGGCATAAATATTGAATGTAATTGACATTTATAAAATTATTGAAGTCTTGAAGTTAGTTTAATTTCGTTAAATTATAATAGCATAAACTTAAAAATTCTTACTCATATAGTAAAAAAGGTAGAAATGGATAATTATATAACGCAATCAAAGGGTAGAATAGAAAAAAGCATAGTCACAAAAGACAAAAGAGATGAACTTGTTAAGCAAGCTGAAGAAATCTTAGGAAATCAGAGATGGGGTTGGAAGGCTTACATCGATGGTTTTTGTTCTCAACTTGAAACAAACTCAAGACATCTATACGACTTCTGGTTTGAGAATTGGTTTGCAATGCCTAAGAACATAAAATCTCATGTTAGAATATATGCAGTACTAAATCCTGATCTTGGTGAGCCTCATGCATACTATAACCCTGAAACAAAAACAGCGATAATTCATAATACAGAATATTATGGTCAAGTTAAAAGTTGGGCTTTGGGCGAAGTGTGTGACTTTGCAGAAGATCAGCACGACATACACAGCATTCATGGGAGTTGCGTTGAAGTTAATGGCAATGGAATTGTCTTGATTGCACCAACAAATACTGGTAAATCAACTCATTGTTATGCTTTACTTGACATGGAAGGTGCTAGACTTCATAGTGATGATTGGATATATGTAAGATTTAGTAGAGGAGAAAAAGGAATACCAAGCGCAGAAATCAGCGAAAGAATTTTTTATATTAGAACTAATATTAAAAGAGTTTTTCCAGAAGTTGAACCTTTATTAAAGAAATGCAAACTAGAGAACGTTGAGCCATTAACCGATGAAGAAATAGAAAAATTAAGACGAGAAGGTGTTGAAGAATCAAAAATAAAAGAAATGATTGATGACCCTTTTATTGCTCATGATTACTCTAGAGCCATGTTAGATCCACGATGGATTGCAGGACCAGAAAAATTTGTAGATACCACTAGAATAAAAAAGGTTTTGCTTTTAAAAAGAGATAAAAATGACCCTGAGATTATAAGACCTTTGGAAATTGAAGAAGCAATTGGTTACTTGGTAAAACAACCTGAAAAATTTTCAAATCCATACTTGATAGTTAGTACACCGGAAAAAGATGAAGTTAGAAAAAATTTCTTCAGAAGGCTCTTTAGGGTAGCACCACCTTATCTGGTTAATACTCACGAATCTGTTGAAAAAGTACAAGAATCCATAAAAAATTTGGTAAAAAATAAAATTTAATTATTTTTCAAGTATTTTTTCTTCAAATTCAGTAAATTCTTTATGAGTTTTTTCAACTTGTTTTAAAGTATTTTGTATTCTTTCATGTTCTTCTTGTAATTCTTTCGGAATTATTTTTTTGTTTTTTGATAAATAATCATAAATTGCCTCATGTAAAGCATCCGCCACCAAAACTGAACAATGAATTTTAATTGGAGGAATTGATCCTGATTTTTTAAGAATATCTTTATTTGTTATTTTGATTGCATCTTCTAAAGTTTTACCTCTTACTATTTCTGTAAGCATGCTACTAACACTTATAGCAACAACGCATCCAAAAGTTTGAAATTTTATATCTGAAATTTTATTGTTTTTAACTTTTATGTACAATTCCATTATGTCCCCACATTGGACATTTCCTACTCGACCTATGCCATCAGGATTTTTTATTGTACCAACATTTTTAGGATTTTTAAAATGTTTCATAATCTCTTTAGAATATAAACTTGGAACTTTCATTTTATCACTTGAAATTTTCTTCTGTATAAACTTTTATTCCATTTTTCTTCAATAAAGCAGTTGTAACACCATCGCCATCAATTAATGTTTTAGAAAATTTACCATTATAAATTTTACCACAACCGCAAGAAGGACTTCTTGCTTTTAAGATTGCTTCTTTTGCGCCTATCACTCTTGCTATTTCTAAAACCTTAAATGCTCCTTTTACAAATTCAGCTGTAACATTACTACCATCTGGATTTATTACTTTTGCATTACTATTCAGAACATCTAAACCAGTACCATATTTTATTTCTGCTGGAGGTCTTGGTATAGGCTGACCACCTAAAACTTCTGGACAAACTGGAAATAGTTTTCCTTTTTTAAATTCTTCAGATAAATATTCATTTGTTTTACTTTCTCCTTTATAATTCCAAGGAAAACCAACTAAACAAGCACTTACTATTCTCATTATTCCCACTTTCCCTTAAATGGAGATAGTTTCCTCAATCTCTCAACAACTTTAGGCAGAACTTTTGAAACATAATTCACATCTGATTTCGTATTCTCTTTCCCTAAACTTAGCCTTAATGAGCCGTGAGCCTCTTCATGCTTTAGACCAATAGCCATCAAAACATGAGACGGCTCGAGAGTAGAAGAAGAACAAGCAGAGCCCGTTGATGCCTCAATACCGTACATATCTAACTGAATAATCAAAGCTTCTCCTTCAATAAAAGCAAACCAGAAATTTGCATTGTTAGGCAGTCTTTTAATCGGGTGTCCATTTAAATGAGAATTTTCAATTTTTAAAACATTTTTTATCAAATCATTTCTTAGTTTTGTTAGTTTCTTTGCTTCTGGTTTCATTTCCTTTCTTCTCAACTCAACTGACTTGGCTAGTCCAACTATACCTGGAACATTTACAGTAGATGATCTTAAACCAAATTCATGGCCACCTCCATGAAGCAAAGGCTCTATGTTAACATCTTTTCTTATATACAACGCACCAACTCCCTTAGGACCATAAAACTTGTGAGCTGATATCGAAAGCAAGTCTACATTCATTTTCTCAACATCTATAGGAATTTTTCCAAAACTTTGAACAGCGTCTGTATGGAAGAAAACTCCTTTTTCTCTGCATATTTTCCCTATCTCTTCTATTGGCTCGATTGTTCCGATTTCGTTGTTTGCATGCATGATTGAAACTAGGATAGTGTCATTTCTTATCGAACTTTCTAGCTTTCCAATATCAACAAAACCATATTTATCTACTGGCAAATAAGTTATTTCAAAACCTTGACCTCTAAGCCACTTACAAGTTTCTAGAACAGCGTGATGTTCTATGGCAGAAGTTATTATATGTTTTCCTTTTTCCTTGTTAGCAAAAGCTATTCCTTTTATGGCAAAGTTGTCTGACTCGGTTGCACTGCCAGTAAAAATTATTTCTTCGGGCTTTGCATTCATGAATTTTGATACTGTTTCTCTAGAATCTTCCAAAGCTTTCTTTGCCTCTAAACCCAAGCTGTAAAGAGACATTGAGTTTCCAAATTTTTTATTAAAATAAGGTTTCATTGCTTCTAAAACCCTCGGGTCTAAAGGCGAGGTAGCAGCATAATCTAGATAAACTTTCATAGAATATTATAACGCTGTTATATTATATAAATATTTTTATGTGCAGGTTTTCACAGCTTATATGAAAATAATACCTGGTAACAACTATATCGAATTGACTATATAACTTTTAGGCAACTCTGGAATTCTAATAAATATTTAAATATGTACAAGCAAAATGATTGCTATGTCTTATGAGCAATTTTTGTCAGCCGGCATGCATATAGGAATGAAACAGCAAACCAAAGACATGAAAAAATTTATTTATAAGATAAGAGACGATGGTTTAGCTGTTCTAGATTTGCAGACAATCGAAAATCGGGTAAAACTAGCAGGAAGGTTCTTGGCAAGATTTCAGAGAATAATGATTGTTTCAAGGAAAGCTGTTGCATGGAAGCCTGTGATAAAGTTTGTAGAAGCTATTAATGGAAAAGCTATAACAGGGAGATTTTTGCCAGGAACAATAACCAATCCTTCTTTTCCAGGATACTATGAACCGGAGGTTGTTGTAATAACTGACCCTTTGATTGATGTGCAAGCAGTTGAAGAAGCAGTTAAAATGAGAGTTCCTATCGTTGCTTTATGCGATACTTCTAACGAAACTGCTGGTATAGATTTAGTTATACCTGTTAACAACAAAGGTAGAAAGGCTTTAGCAACAGTTTATTGGCTTTTAGCAAGGGAAGTTTTAAAGAATCGTGGAGTTATAAAGCAGGATGAAGATTTTAAGATAAAGCCTGAGGATTTTGAATCTGAGGAAATGGAAAGAACTGAGAGGGAAAACAGAAGAGATGATTTTAAAAAGGAAACTTATAAGAAGAAATTTAACAGAATATAAAATATGTCAATAAGAAAGCCAGCGGTGGCTGGAAGCTTTTACCCCGATAATAGTGAAGAATTAAGAAAAACGATTAAGAATTTTCTAGATAAAATAGAACTTAAAAGAAGAAAGTGTATCGGAGCAGTTGCACCACATGCAGGTTATGCTTACTGCGGAAAAACAGCTGCTTCCGTTTACAATAACGTTTCAACTGGTTTTGAAACAGCAATTATTTTAGGACCTAATCATAGCGGTTTAGGAATAGGTGTAGCTACTTCGTTAGAGAGTTGGGAAACTCCTCTAGGAATTTTAGAAACAGACCAAGAATTTGTTAAGGAAATAATAAAAGACTCCGTAATAATGGAAGATTCTAGATCTCATTGGAGGGAGCATTCAATAGAAGTTCAACTGCCCTGGTTACAGTATCGTTTTAAAGATTTTAAAATAGTTCCAATAGCTATTAACCCAATTTATTTTGATATTAAAACCTGTCAAGAGATAGGAGAAAAAATAGCTGAGGTAACAAAGCAATTAAGAAGAAAAGTTTTAATAATTGCTAGTAGCGATTTTACTCATTACGGGTCTGCTTACGGCTATGAACCTTTTGAAGGAAGAGAATCTGAAATCTTAGATAAAATAAAAGAAACGGATTCTGAAATAATCAATCTAATAACCAAGTTAAAGCCTAAAGAAGTTATTGAGACTTGCGAAGAAAAAAGATTAACCATATGCGGATATGGTGGTATAGCTGCTATGCTTTATGCTGCAAAGGCTTTAGGTGCAAAGCAAGGAGAGCTAATGAATTATTCAACAAGCTTTGATGTTTCTAGAGATAGCGATGCTGTTGTTGGATACTCTGGAATACTAATTTATTAAACCTCTTCTTAAATTATTAGTTATGCAGGACATTATTAAGAAGCATGCGTTGCTTAACGCGGTAGAATATAAAGGAAAAGCTAATCCTCAGTCTGTTATTGGAAAGGTTCTTGCAGAAAAACCTGAATTAAAAGATAATATGACTACACTTGGAAAAGAGGTTGCAAAAATAGTAAAAGAAATAAATTCTTGGCCTTTAGAAAAACAGAAAAAGGAATTGGAAAATTTTGGAGAAATTAAAAAACCTGAAAAAATTGAAAGGGAAGGTCTTCCGCCTTTGCCAAATGCAAAAATGGGAAAGGTTGTGACAAGATTGCCACCAGAACCAAGCAAATACAATCATATAGGTCATGCTTTATCATTTTTAATAAATTATTTGTATGCTAAAATGTACAAGGGCAAGTGCATTCTAAGATTTGAAGATACCAATCCAGAAAAGGTAAAAAAAGAATATGTAGACGCAATGAAAAAAGATGTATTAGACTATCTAGATATAAAGCCTGATAAGACTGTTTTCTCAAGTAATGATTTGCCAAAGATGTACGAGTACGCAGAAAAAATAATTAAAGAAGGAAAGGCTTATGTTTGTTTATGCTCTAGGGAGAAGATGCAAGAACTAAGACATATAGGAATAGAGTGCGAATGCAGAAAAAGGAGTGCAGAAGAAAATTTGAAACTTTGGAAAAAGATGCTTAGCAAAAAATTTAAGGAAGGAGAAGCTGTTCTAAGACTAAGAATAGATATGCAAGCATTAAATCAGGTTATGAGGGACCCAGTCATCTTTAGAGTTACATATGCAGAGCACTTCTTGCAAAAAAACAAGTACTGTGTCTGGCCGCTTTATGATTTTCAAAATTCTATAGAAGACGAGCTCTGCGGAATAACCCATATTTTAAGAAGTGCTGAGTTTGGAGAGATGAGAATAGAACTCCAAAATTATATTAAGGATTTGTTAGGCTTCAAAAAGCAAACCATCGTTCAGTACGGAAGGTTTGAGGTAGAAGGTGCAATAACCCAAGGAAGGGAAATAAGAAAGCTTATAGAAGAAGGTAAAATAAAGGGTTGGGACGATCCGAGGCTTGTGACCCTAAAGGCCTTAAGGAAAAGAGGAATTGTAAAGGAAACTTATTACAAAATTGCTGAAAAGCTAGGCCTTAATCCTACAAATGCAAAAATACCGTGGCACATGATTGCTGCTGAAAACAGGAAAATAATTGATCCTGTATCGCCTAGATATTTCTTTGTGGGAGAACCCATAGAAATAAAACTAGACAGATTATTAGCAAGAATAGTTAAAGCCCCTTTGTTTCCAGGAAAAAGAAAGTATAGAAAAATTCCTGTTACTAAAAAAGTTTTTGTAGACAAGATAGACTTTACAAACTATAGGGGCAAAGAAGTTAGACTAATGCATTTTTGCAATGTTATATTAAATGACAAAGCAAAGGTAACCAGCAAAGCCTTAAAGGATGTTCCAAAAATCCATTGGGTTTCCTCAAAAAATTTTAAAATAAAGGTTATAATGCCTGATGCAAATGAAGTAGAAGGCTTAGCTGAGCCGGAGGTTGAAAAGGTTAAACCTGATCAAACCGTACAATTTGAAAGAATTGGCTTTGCAAGAATGGACAAGAAAGGTTTATTTTATTTTGCACACAAATGATAGTTATGGAAAAAATATCTGAAGAAATTAAAAAGTGGAGATGGGCTAAAGCAGATATGAAAAAAGAATTAATAGATAAAGAATAACCTTTATTTATTGAATTTAGAATAAACTATTATGAACAAATACATAATCGCTTCTCTTTCTATAGTAATTGCAGGCTTTATCATATTTATAGTAGGTTTAATCTTATCTAATTTTATTTTAAGTATAACAGGAGGAGTAATGATTATTTTACCGATTTTAATCTTAAAAATCGGAGAATACAAAGAAAAAAGAAAATCTCTTTTAGAATACATGGAAAACAAAGACAAGTCCTTGCTACCATTGCCAAAAACTAATCTAAAGAAAAGATTGAACGATAAAAGAATTATGTCAATGCTTATGTCATTATTCATTACAGCAATAATTTTTGCATTTATAACTATTTTATTAAAAAATTATGTTTTGGGAGTTAGTGATATTGATTTAGATAAAGCCATAAAGGATGGTTGCGCAAAATTAAATATGGGCGGAACTTGCATAACAGACCCTTCAAAAATAATTGTTCCTTACGACGTAAACAAGGATGGAATAAAGGGAGGGGTTGACGATACTTTAACAAATCTTCTTAAAATGTATAACTGCACTGACTCGTGCATAAGAAAACGCTGCGGTTGCCCAGCTTAAGATTTAAATACTTTACAAAATAGAATAATGAAATGAACTAATGAAATGAGGTGATGAAATGGAAGATGATAAAATTCTACATATAATTGAGGTTGCTAGAAACACTGGAAAGGTTAAAATAGGAACCAACGAAACAACCAAGGCAATTGAAAGAGGTGTAGCAAAACTTGTTGTTGCTGCAGAAGACATTCAGCCAAAAGAAATTACAATGCACTTGCCTCCTTTATGTAATGAAAAGAAAATACCATATGCTACTGTTAAAAGCAAGCAAGAATTAGGAAGGGCAGCAGGAATTGATGTCCCAACAGCAGCTATCGCTATTATCCAAGAAGGAGACGCTAAAAAGGAAATTGAAGAACTAAAGTGATTAAATGCCAGATGCAACACCAGCAGAAGTTGTACAAATATTAGGTAGAACAGGAATTAAAGGAATAACTCAAGTTAGATGTAAGATTATAGATGGCAGGGACAAGGGAAAGGTCTTAATAAGGAATGTGATTGGACCTGTAAGAATTGGAGACATTTTAATGCTTAGAGAAACTGAAATGGAATCGGCAGGAACGATGGCAGTGAGATAATGAAATGCTCATTTTGCGGGAGGGAAATAGAGAAAGGAACTGGACTAATGTTTGTAAAGAACGATGGAAAGATTTTTTATTTCTGCAGTTCAAAGTGCGAAAAAAACATGCTTAAGCTTAGAAGAGAACCAGCAAGGGTTAAATGGATAAAGAAAGTGAAAAAATGATTCTAGGCATTGATAAAGTTCTAGAATTAATAAAAAGTAAAAAGCTTATAGAAGGTTTAGATAAAAAAGAGATAAACTTTGAAGGATGTGGAGTAGATCTTCGAATAGGCGAAATTTATGAGATGACAGACAGTGAAGGATTCTTACACATAGAAACAAGAAAAACTCCAAATTTTAAATTAATAGCCAAATATAAAAAAGGTAATAGCACAAAAGTAAAATTAAAACCAGAAAAAACTTATTCTGCAATGACAGTGGAAACAATTAATACGCCAGAAAATTTGTTTGGTTGGTTTATTCCTAGAACTACTTTGTATAAATGCGGAATAATCGTTCAGGGAATAAGAACTGATCCTGGATATAAAGGCAAGTTCTCTTTTGTTTTGATAAATACTTCTAATAAAGATTTTGAGATAGAAATGGGAGCTAGGATTGCTAATATAGTTTTTCATAAAGTCGAAGGCAAAGCAAAACTATACAAAGGACAGTGGCAGGGCGGAAGAGCCTTTATATCAAAGGCAGAGAAACAGATAAAGCAGAAAGTTTGATTCATTTACCAACTAGGTGGTAAATGAATTTTAAGCTATGCTCTATCTACAAAATGACCATGGAAAACATAGCTAAAACTGCATATGAACAACTTAAATCAGCTGGTATTCCATGTGAAAGCCCATTCTTTTATCGTGGTCTTGAAGAATGGATTCAAGTTGGAAAAAATGGACTAATATCAATAAAAGAGAAAAAGGATGACAAAAAATTTGAATATCTGTCTGTCTATATTCCTAAAAAATATGTTAAAACAATAGATGAAATAATGAAAAATCTTGGAATTGAAAGGTATGTATATTCTCGTAATGCCAATAGCAGTCCTTAAATCTCTGATATTTTCACTACCTACGGTGGTGAACGAATTTTATAAACGTTTATTTTAATTTTAATTCCATAAGCGGAGTAAAAAGCAATTGTCTAATTAGCTTTTTGTCGATGTTTAATTTAAGAATTGACGATAGTTTTAAATATATAAATTCTTATTTATTTTTAGTGATATTATGAACATAGGTGGCAGGTGTCCTTTAAATTTTGTTGAAGACAAAGAGAAATTTTTAAGAACAGAACTTGAAAATTTTTACAAAAAACCAATAAATGGTTTAAGTATTGATGAAATGAGAGAAGAATTTTGCAGAAACATTTGTGGAAATATCATGTGCTAAGAGGTATAAAAATGGCTAATCTTGGTGGTCACTGCGTTATATCTGAAACTCTGAAAGTAGCAAAAGAACATGGAATGAAAGATGATGAATTGAACTTGGTTTACACCGAAGAACAGAAAAAAGAAATTTGCTACAAATGCAGAAATGTTTTATGTTGATTAAATGCTGAAGGAGAGCTTGATAAAAGATTTAAAAGAATTTGGCTTAAGCGAGTATGAAGCCAAAGCTTATCTTGCTTTAACTATTCACGGCCCTCTATCTGCCTCTTCTGTTTCTGATTTTAGCAAAATTCCTCAATCAAAAATTTATGAGGTTTTAAAATCTCTTGTTGCTAAATGCTTGGCAGAATACTGGAATGGAAAACCTTTAAGATACAGGCCAGTAGAGCCTTTGTTTGCTCTTAAGAAAATGTTTAATCAAAAGA
>Ga0315282_10007523_pt1 | contig 17833 bp, 20 predicted proteins | sample YL17G07_20_MG_FD_203693 | JGI IMG/M metagenome (GOLD analysis project Ga0315282, IMG submission 203693) | Sediment microbial communities from Yellowstone Lake, YNP, Wyoming, USA - YL17G07_20 | ecosystem: Environmental > Aquatic > Freshwater > Lake > Sediment | place: USA: Wyoming | collected... | reverse complement strand
CCGCCATCGACGATGACGACTTCCGAAGAGGGAAACCCACTTGCCATAAGGTTTTCGGAGAGGCGATTGCGATTCTGGCTGGAGATGCCCTTCTCACGGAAGCCTTCCAGTTGATGACCCATGGCGCGAATTTCCATGGGATCGTTTGTGGCGAAAAGGGAGTTCTCGACCTCGTGAATCGAGTCGCCCAGGCCGCAGGGATTTCAGGAATGGTGGGAGGACAGGTGATCGACATTGAATCCGAAGGAAAAGAGGTCGACCTTGCCACGCTCCAGTACATTCATACGCATAAGACAGGAGCCATGATTCGGGTTTCCGTTCAAGCAGGAGCGAGATTGGGGGGGGCGGAGCCAGAGGCGTTCAAAGCCTTTACCCGATACGGTGAGAGAATCGGACTCGCCTTTCAGATTGCAGATGATGTTTTGGATGTGGAGGGCCACCCTGAATTGTTGGGAAAAGACGTTGGGAGTGATCAGAAAAAGAAAAAAGCGACCTATCCAGGACTCATGGGGATTGAAGAATCGAAAAAGCGTGCAAGAGAACTCATGGAGTTGGCGATTGAGACCTTGACTCCTTTCAACGAGAAGGCCGAACCCCTCAGAGCGATTGCACGGTTTATTGTGGCGAGGGACTATTGATTGATGGACAAGCTCCTAGACCGGATACAAAAATCTTCGGACATCAGGCAACTCAGCCTTGAAGAACTCAATCGGCTCTGTGGCGAGATCCGGGAGGAAATCATCCAGACTGTTTCGCGGTGTGGAGGACACCTCGCATCCAATCTCGGCGTCGTGGAGCTTAGCATTGCCCTTCATTATGTCTTCGACTTTCCAAAGGACAAACTCGTGTGGGATGTGGGACATCAGAGTTATGCCCACAAACTGATCACGGGCAGAAAGGACTCTTTTCACGCCCTTCGGCAATACGAAGGGCTCAGCGGTTTTCCGAAACGACAAGAGAACGTCTGTGATTTTTTCGATTCCGGGCACAGCGGGACGTCAATCTCTTCTGCCCTAGGAATGGTCGAGGCGCTCCGATTCAAAGGGGACGATGGAAAGGTCATTGCCGTCATCGGAGACGGTTCCATGACCGCAGGCCTCGCCTTTGAGGGACTCAACCAGATGGGGCACCTTGAGCGCGACGTCATTGTCGTGCTAAACGACAATGAGATGTCCATCTCGCCGAATGTAGGGGCTCTGTCTGCTTACCTGAACCGCCTTATGACAGGAGAGTTTGCCAACCGTTTCAGGGATGAGATGAAAGCGTTTCTCGAAACCCTTCCTGGAATTGGGAAGTCTGTGCTCCGGTTTGCTAAACAGGCGGAAGAGTCCTTCAAGGGTCTCTTCATGCCCGGTCTTCTCTTTGAAGAATTAGGAATGAAGTACATCGGGCCGATCGACGGACATCGTCTCGATTACTTGATTGAGAACTTGCAGAATGTAAAGAAGATGAAAGGGTCGATTCTCCTGCATGTCATCACGCAGAAGGGGAAAGGCTATGTTCCTGCCGAGATGAATCCTGCCCGTTTTCATGGAGTGGGACCTTTCGTCATTGAGACGGGAGAACCGAAGGAGGGCCAGGGAAAGTCTCCTCCCAGTTACACCGAAGTTTTTGGGCAGATGCTCTGCCAGCTCGCTCGGGAAAATAAGAATCTCGTGGCGATCACAGCCGCCATGCAGAGTGGAACAGGCTTGGAAACTTTTTCTCGGGAATTCCCTGACCGTTTCTATGATATCGCGATTGCCGAACAGCATGCCGTGACCTTTGCCGCGGGTCTCGCCTTGGAGGGAATGAGACCTGTGGTGGCTATCTACTCGACCTTTCTGCAGAGAGCCTATGATCAGATTCAGCAGGACGTGTGTCTTCAAAATCTTCCTGTCATCTTTGCCCTTGACCGAGGGGGGATTGTGGGAGAAGACGGTCCAACGCATCACGGGTTGTTCGATTTTTCGTACTTGCGCCATCTTCCCAATCTTGTCGTGATGAGCCCTAAGAACGAGGCCGAACTCCAGGCCATGATGAGGGCGGCTATCGAATGCTCGAGTCCTGTGGCTATTCGATACCCGAGAGGAAGAGGAGTGGGTGTTGAACTGACGTCCACCCCTTCAGCCCTTGAGATTGGAAGAGGGGAGATCTTGAGAGAGGGAAATGATCTTCTCATACTGGCGATTGGTTCGACGGTTTATCCGGCGATCCATGCCGCAGAGCGACTCGAAAATAACGGCATACACGCAGCTGTCGTCAATGCCCGTTTCTTGAAGCCTCTTGATCGGGAGCTCATCAGCCACTGGGTGTCGAGAACAAAGAGAGTCCTCACTGTGGAGGAGAATGTTCTCCAGGGAGGGTTCGGGAGCGCCGTTCTTGAGCTCCTTCAAGAGGAAGGTCTTTGGGAAATTGACCTGATCCGTTTGGGCATCCCCGACCGCTTTATTGAACACGGATCCCAACCTCTGCTTAGAGCGAAATATGGGATCGACGAACAAGGCATCTTCCAAGCTGCGGTCCAAATGGTTGAAGGACGACTTTCGACCTCTGCCGATCCCGAGCAGGCCATGACCTCTGAGGGCAGATGGGTCTCGCATCCGAGATAGACTTTAACCCCCACGTGAACCTCCCCCCGTAGAGAAGAGCGGGCCTGGTCAACGACACTCCGGCTCTCACGGGGTCTCGCCTTTATGAGATCCTTTAGGAGTGAAGCCCCCCACCCGCAGGGCTGGGTTTCCGGGTAATGTAGATATGATTACAGGGTCGGCTTTCCTGTGAGGATCAGTCCATGGATGTTGTCATGGCAAAAAAAGAGAGACTCGATAGACTCCTCATTCAGCTCGGGCTCGCGGCGAGTCGAGAAAGCGCCAAGGCTCTCATCATGGAAGGCCGGGTGTTGGTGAAAGGGTGTCCTGTGGATAAACCCGGGATTAATGTGGACAGGGGTGCTGAAATTCACATCCGTGGAGAAGAGATTTCTTACGTGAGTCGTGGAGGCAGGAAGTTGGAGGGGGCTCTGGATGCGTTCCGTGTCGATTCAAAAGGATTGATCGTGATGGATGTAGGAGCTTCGACAGGGGGGTTTACAGACTGTGTGCTCCAAAGGGGCGCGAAACGGGTCTATGCCGTTGACGTGGGTTACGGTCAGCTTGCCTGGAAACTTCAGAAGGACCCACGCGTCATCAGCCTTGAGCGGCGGAATGTGCGCTATCTCAAAAGAGAAGAAGTAGGAGAAGAGGCTGATCTCATCCTCATCGACACCTCCTTCATCTCGATTGAAAAATTCCTCTCCCATCTCCTAGGCTTTCTAAAGAGAGGAGGTTTGATCATCAGCTTGATCAAGCCCCAATTTGAGGTGGGAAAAGGGGAGGTGGGAAAGGGGGGAGTGGTGAAGGATCCTAGACTCCATCAGAATGTTCTCGACCGTATTTCCCAATTCTGCACAGGCTTGGGTCTCACCGTTCTTGGAATCATCGAGTCACCCCTGCTCGGTCCCAAAGGAAATAAGGAGTTCTTCATTCATTTGAGGAAGGGTGACGTTGCGACGAATAAGGAGCAACTCTTTGTCACGCCGCCGAGAGGGTGAGGCGGCCGGAAGACCGTTGAGTGAGTTGAGTCAGTTGAAGTATGGTGAATCTGGTCCATTGGGTACCTAAAGGAAGAAACAATGGGGAAACCGCGGGAACCGAAGCCCTCTAAGCTTTTTATGAGCCTCATCTACGCCGAGGAGTCATTTTTTCAATTGGGATTACAGGATCTCCTCCTGACCTTTGGTGAAACAGATTTTCTGAGCGAGAGATTTTCGTTCAACTTTACCGATTATTATTCCGAGGAGATGGGCCCCATTCTTTTTCGTCGTTTCCTTGCTTTCGCATCTCTGATTCCGCCGTCGTCCTTGCCAGAGATCAAACAGACCACCAACCGTATCGAAGGAAAGTATGTCCAGTCACAAGGAAGCCGTCGATTGAACATAGACCCTGGCTACCTTAGTCTGGAACACGTCATTCTTGCCACCACGAAAGGGTATACCCATCGGCCCTATCTCAGAGACGGCATTTATGCCGATCTGACGCTTATCTACCAGAAGGGATCCTACCGAGCTCTGGAATGGACTTATCCTGATTATGGACAACCGAACATTATCGCCTTGTTCAACCATCTGCGGATCACCTACGCTGAAGCTCTCAAAAGGAGGACAGACCATTCATGCTGAAATCCATGACCGGCTTTGGAAGAGGAGAGGGAGAGACGAGCTTGGGGAGGGTATCGGTCGAGAGTCGCTCGGTGAACCACCGGTATTGTGACATCAGTATCAAACTTCCAAGACGACTGGCTGTCTTTGAGTCCCGGATTCGCGAAATCGTGCGATCAGAGGTCTCCAGAGGAAAGATCGATGTTGCTCTCCGATTGGATGCCACGGGAGAAGGGAAAGTTCAGCTCACGGCAGACCTCCCTCTGGCCCTGCAGTACTATCAGGCCCTTGAAACGATCAGAAAGTACCTTAAGCTACGAGATAAAATCACGCTCGGGATGTTGGCTGGAGCAAAAGACCTGATTGCAGGAAAAGAGGAGATGGAGGATGTGGAAACCTACTGGCATGAGATAGAGCCAATCTTGAAACAGGCTCTTAAGGCCATGGACCACATGAAACGCTCCGAGGGGGAGGTGATTGGAAGAGATATCCAGGCTCGGTTGAAGAAGATTACTCAAGAGACCAATGTCATCCGAGATCAATTCCCATCGCGATTGCGAGGTTATCAAGAACGGTTTCGAGAGAGACTCCTCGGGCTTCTCAGTGGATTCGAGGTTGATCCCTCCCGGTTTCAGCAGGAAATCGCGATTCTCGCTGAAAGAACAGATATCACCGAGGAAATGGTCCGAGCTGAAAGTCATCTGGGTCAATTGGCGAGTCTAATGGTAAAGGGGGAATCGGCAGGTCGCAAATTGGATTTCCTGCTTCAAGAAATCCATCGGGAAATCAACACGGCAAGTTCAAAGGCCAACGATGCAGAAATCTCTCAGAGAGCGGTGGAGATCAAAAGTGAGTTGGAAAAGGTTCGAGAACAGGTTCAAAATATCGAGTGAACCTCTCCGCCTTGTAGGCGGAGAGGTTCACTTGCGCTTTCCCATGCTCTTCTCTTAGATTTGTATTGTTGACCGGCAAGTGCCCCTTCAGAAGGGGCACAATATAAAGGGAAACACCCTCCCGGGAAGCGCCCCCCTTTAGGGCGGTGAGTTTCAATATCTTTCCCGCATATGGATTGCGAACATGGGAAAAGGCCAAGGAATCTTGTTCGTCATTTCTGCTCCGTCGGGTGCTGGAAAGACCACCCTCCTCGGAAAGGTCATGGAGCAAGTAGCAGGGCTCTCCTTTTCGGTGTCGCACACAACCCGAGGACCACGATCGGGAGAAAGGGACGGAAAAGACTACCACTTTGTTTCTCTGGGGGCGTTTCAAGAAATGATTGAGAAAGGAGAATTCATAGAATGGGCTGAGGTTTTGGGGAATCGGTATGGAACAGCTCTCCGAAACCTTCAAAAGCTTCATTCCGAGGAAATCGACATTCTCCTCGATATTGACACTCAGGGAGCAAGAAAAATAAAAGAAAAAACAGAGTCAGCCGTTTTCATTTTTCTCCTTCCTCCGTCTCCAGAAACCCTTCGGGAACGGCTCCTCAGCAGAGGACTGGATTCCTCTGAAACGATTGAACGTCGCCTGGCCAATGCCTGGAGGGAAATGAAAGAGGCTGTATGGTACGATTATGTGATCGTGAATCAGGAAGTGGAGGAGGCGGTGGAGCAACTGAAAGCCATCATCTTGGCTGAGCGAAACCGAAAACAGCGAACGTCCATCCTTCAAGAAAAACTGAAACAGTGGGAGGAATCTCATGGCGAGAATCACAGTTGAGGATTGCTTGAAAAATGTCGGGAGCCGGTTCGAGCTGGTCATCCTGGCAGCGAGAAGAGCCAAGATGCTCATGAAGGGGGCAAAACCACTGGTGGAGTCCACCAACCGCCCCATTGTGGTTGCCCTCAGAGAGGTGGCTGCAGGAAAGGTGAAGTTTGACGATGGGAAGATGGAAGAAACTCTGATCGAATCTTCTGAAACGGAGTCATGAAGCTCGGTGACGATTGTGAGTTCAGACGGTGAGTCGGCACCTTATTCATTTTTGATCTTATGCAAGCGATGCTTGGGAAATCCTTGCATGTTGGATAGGGTTAAGAGCGCTCGTCTCTTACAAACCATTAAGTCCCCCGGAAAAGATCAGCCGTCAACTTCTTATTCCTTCCTTAAGCGAGAACTCCTTGTTGCTCATCCCGACACCGGGAGACCCTTCGCGATACTAAGCGGGAGGAGGGATGGATCATCTTTAGACGACTCGCCCCCCAACGCAGAGGGCCAAGGCCTGGAGAGGAGATGAAATGGATTGGAAGATTTTCTTAACCACACTGGGAACCATTTTTCTAGCGGAGATGGGAGATAAGACTCAATTGGCCGCCATTCTGATGACATCAAAAACGGGCCGCCCCCTGGTTGTCTTTGGCGGAGCTGTTCTCGCCTTGTCCCTGGTCACGCTGATTGGAGTTGCCGTGGGAGAAGGACTGATCTCGATCATTCCTCAAGCCATTCTGAAGAAGGGGGCGGCCGTTGCCTTCATCTGGGTTGGCATTTGGATGTTTCTGGGGAAATGATCTTACCTTGTTTTGCCGGATACCTCATGTTATTATTTTTTATCATAATATTGCGTAATGATGTCGATGGCTTTTTTAGCTAAGGAATTGAATCCTGCTCGAATCTTTGTAAACTGAAGGGAAAAGGATTGTGGAACAGAACGGATACCAGAAACAAGTAAGAGAGATTTACAGGTTTATCAGTGACCACCTGTACTACAACCGGCCTGACATGGAAGTGAAGGGAGACCATTTCAACTCAGCCATCCTCTTAAGTCTCCTGACAGCTCTCAACAGGGGAAAAGAGTTGATCATCGGAGAACCTGGCCTTGGGAAAACGACCTCTGCGGAATTTGTCTGCACCCTAGTCAACCAGTTTCCCTTGGGCGTCATTTGGGGAAGTGAGGTCTCAGGCCATCCCGAGCAAACGGAAGAAAAGATTATCGGAAGACCGGATCTCGGAAAGCTGAATCGAGGGGAAGAAGACGTCGTCTGGACCAATTTCTCCCAAATCCCCGTGAAGATCGTCGATGAGATCAATCGGCTCCCCGAAACAAAACAGAGTATGATTCTCGACGGAGTCGATCGGGGGAATTGGGAGTATCTCAATGAGATGATCATCAATGATGAATACTGTCTCTTTGCGACAGCCAACTACCACGACGGTGGAACCAACACAATCATAGCTCCTCTCGTCGATCGATTCGATGTGATGGTGGAATCACGATATCCAGGAGCGAACCTCGCTTTTCTCGTGGGGAAAAAAAGACGGAAAGACGAGATTCTAAGGCATCTCAGATACGAGAAGGAGCTTTACCGTGTTCTCAAATCGAAAATCGCCTACGAAAAGAAGATGACCCGAATGGAAGAGGTCTGCAATGCCTTCGGAGAACACCTCCATGAGGCCTTGGGAGTGAAACCGTTGCAGAGGCAAGACCGTAACAAAATCCGCGCTGAAATGGAGATACTCGGGCTCGATCTGGATGCGAGTGCATTTACACGGATGTTTCTCGCGGAATGTTCCTTCTGTGACCGTTACGGACAGAAGAGGGTCGTTGAGAATTGCGAGGACGGTTGCCATTACACAGGTTATCTCTGCCATGAAATTAAAAACTGTGCTTCGAACCGACTGCCGACGTCCATGACTCAGTATGCTCAAGCGTTGGCTTGGTTTTTGGGAGATTCGGCAGTGGATATCGAGCATATGAAAGCGGTGACCCCGTATGCAGTCTCCCACCGGATTCAGTGGCGAGATGACACTCTCTCCCAAAAGGAGCGTTCCCAGAGAGACGATCCCTTCCCGATTTTTCTTGCGAAGGAGGCGGTGAAGGCGGTATCCCAACGGTACCGCGAACAGAGCGATTACATCAAGGACGCCTTGGCCATTGGAGCAAAGATTTTTCAGGGAGAGTCTCTCGAACCCTTGGATGGAGATCACCCGCTGTATCGAGAGATCAAGAAGGATGTGCAGGTCAGGCGAAACTAGAGTGATCGCGCTGAAACCCAGTTGCCTCGCAATCGCACATGAAACAGGTTTTACGAGGTACCGTCTGAAGAGACCAGAGAGAATCTGACGATGAAAGGGACGCCGCAAACGAAGGCAAGAGCACCAAGACTCTCTGAACGCCGCGGACCTGCTATTCAAAATCCTTTCCAAGAATTCCAGAGCTACTCTTTTTTCACGAAAAACATTCCCTTAGATCGGATCGTCCAGTCTGCGGAGGGCGTGATGGATCAGATCCGCATGGGATACGAAAAGCTTCTTGAAGAAGAGGCCAAAGAGCTTGTCTGGATGGTGCAATACAACACGATCATCAAGGCCTACGAGGTGGCCGAGAGATACGTGCGGGAGATCGACTATTCAGCAGAAGATATTGAGGATTTTTGCTTCGCTCTCGAGAACACCCAAAAGATTCCCTACCTCATCCCCGGACCTGCAGGGCTCTATATCTCGGCATTATGCAATTATGCGAAGGAGGAGGAGATTGTTTTGAAACTCTCTGAACTCAAGACCGAGATCAATCTCCTTGGGTTTCGCCTGACCAAAGGAAAGCGACTGCTGATCGAAGGGGATGGAGGAGACTTCACGGGGATCGGTCTCGAAGGCGGAGATCTCGTCGTGGAAGGCAATGCCAAGAACTGGACGGGAGCCGGGATGAGAAGTGGAAAGATCCTGGTGAAAAAGAACATCGGTCTCCACACCGGAGAATGGATGATGGGAGGGGAGATCCATGTGGGAGGGCGAGTGAGAGGGTTGGGAAACATCGTCGAGGGAAAAGTGTTCGAAAGGGAAAAAATGGTTTTCCCAGGGAAAGTTCGCCATCCTAACATGTACTACTGAACAGGTAAAGGATGAAACAAGAAAGATCAAAAACCCTCATGGACTCCATTTGGCCTCGAGTAAAGAGAAAACACCTCTTTCCGGAAATTCCTGCTCCCAAGATGGCTGAAGCTGTAGAGGGCACTGAAATCGAGGCCGCTTCTAGCGAGGGGGTCGGCCTCGAGATGAAGGGGAAGCAGATGACCATTCACCCTGCATTCCTCACTCAGTTGAAAGGGAAGATGTCAGACGAGGATGCGATGGAGGCCCTCCTGGACCACGGGGTCACCCATTACACCTTCTGCCCTTGGGATTTTTACACTTATCTGATGCTTTACGCCGAATCAAAAAGGATCATGACGGACAAGGATCTGGCAAAGCAAGTCGTCAATCACTTCATCGACGTCGTCTCAGACACTCACTGTGTCAAGAAGAAAAAAACCGAGATTCCACAACTATACCGTCATCTGACGAAGGGGGTCATCGAGGAGACGATGGTCTCTCTCTATCAGGAAATCTGGGGGATGGATCTTGGATGTCCTCCCTCTGGAAAAAGAAGAAAGGCGACTGAAGCCGTCATCAGACGGCTGACGAGAATCCCCTATCTTGATCGAACACGGTGGCCCGAAAGCATACAGAGGTTTGCCCGCTCCATCAAACCCCTCCTTCTTGAGCAACAAGAAGAGGAGAATAGGGGAACGGGGAAGGGCGAGAACAATCCCCTGGGAGAACATGACCTGAATCACTATTCTCATGAAGAGATCGATCAAGGTCTCAGAGACTATGCTAGCAAATCCATGGCTTTGCCTGAATTCCGAGAGGTGGTCGAGGACCTCGCCGATGAGCTGAAGGAGGCCGGCTACAGCATGGAAGGGGGTATGGGACGCGGTCGAGGGAGCCCTCTCGATGCCGATGTCCTTTTCTACATGAAGCTTGCGGAAGGTTACTCGCTTCCCGTCAGGAAGACCCTTGTTGAGAAGAAAGGCTCTCTTCATCCCCACTCCCATTCGCCGTGGGAGGTAGGGTCCCCTTACCACGATGTGGACATGTGGACCAGCTTCGGTAAAATCATGCCTGGCATCACTCAGATCTGGAAGAAGCGGGAAGGGAGGGGGAGGGGAAAGGTGGAAGGAGTTCCAGACTGCCTCATTGCGGTGGACTCCTCGGGTAGCATGGTCAATCCTCGAAAGACCTTATCGTACGCGGTTCTCGGAGCGGCCTGTGCTGCCGATGCCTATTTGAGAAACGATTCAAGAGTGGCCATTTACAACTTCAGTGACGCCCCCATGGGAGGCAAAGAGGTCTTGGATTATACGAGGAAACGTGAGATGATTTATCGTTCTCTCTGTAAATATTTCGGAGGGGGGACCGCTTTAGATCTCGAAGACCTTATTCCTCTGGTTCAAAGTAGGAAGAACCTGGACCTTTTCATTATCACCGATATGAAAATCACGAACCTGGAAACGCTGATCGGATATTTCGCTCAGATCAATAATCGAATTACCGCCGTTCATATTGGCGAGAACCCCTATACCTCACGATTTGAGAAGGCATCGGAGAACAAAAAGAACATCAGTCTCTTTGCGGTGAAGCGCAAAGAAGACATTCCCCACATCGTTCTCGGAAAAATCAAAGAATATTTTCGTGAAACTTTTTGAGAAGTCGCGAGGATCTTTGCCAAAGGTTTCAGATCACCGATTCTCTTCCTCTCTTGGAGTAGAATCCTTGACTCCTCCTACACGGATCAGATAATCTATAATGGATGGGTATCGTCTCTGAGACTCTGAGGACATGTTGAGGGAACCCATCCTAAATACCTGCGACAGAAGAAACTGATGAATGAGAAAATTCTGAAAGCTCGCCTAACCCAAGAAGAGATTGTTAGTAAATACAATCGAATTGCTTCCTTCTATGACCTCTTTGGAATTCTGATGGCCTCTAGGGCGAGGCTGCGCGCGATTGATCTTGCAGCGATTCAGGACGGCGAAAGGATCCTCGAAGTCGCTCTCGGGACCGGTCTCAGCTTCGTGGAGATTTTGAGAAGGAATCCCCTTGGCCAGGTTGAAGGAATCGATGTCTCCATGCGGATGCTCGAGAAAACCAAGAAAAGGGTGGCCAAAACGGGCTCGAGAAACTACACACTTTTTCTCTGTGATTGTCGCCACCTCCCCTTTGAGGATGGAACCTTCGATATGGTCATGAATCAGTACCTCCTTGACATTCTTCCAGTGGAGGACTTTGTTCCCATTTTGTCGGAGTTCAAGCGGGTGCTTAAGGATGGAGGAAGAATCGTCTTGGCCAATACGACCAAAGGAGAAAAATGGGTCAACACCATATACGAGAGGATCTACAGGTTAAAACCTCCCCTTGTTGCGGGCTCAAGAGGAGTTCTTGCGCAACCTTTTCTTGAGAGAATTGGGTTCAAGAGTGTCCATCGAGAATTCTTCTCTCAACTCGGTTTTCCGTCAGAGGTTGTCCTCGGAATCAAAGACCGTGACGGACGGTGATGGCAATTTTATATCCACCCCCTGTTTAAAAAATAGCCATTCGACATCCGATTACACGGATAAAGTGCAGAAAGACTCTTATTGGAACCCTTTGTCGTATAAGTATAGGGAAGGACTAATAAAAGCCAAATGGGATCAGTCAGAGGAGGGCTGGACTGATCCCAGCCAGTACACCAAATGGGGTGAAACAAGGAGGTGATATGGTTTGATATACCGGCACTCTCAATATAACGCAACTATGAAAAAAAATCAACATACCTCCTGCTTGGCATAAGATTTGCTGCTAAATCCAATACTATGAAAAAGTGTATACTTCTTGTCTTTTTGGCGACATTCCTGGCTTTTCCCGTGAACGGCGAGGTATACAAATGGACAGATTCGAGAGGGACTGTTCACTTTACAGATGATCCATCCTTGATTCCGGAAGAGCATCGGCCCAAGGTTTTTGAAACAGAGACACCGCCGAAGGACGAGGCACCCATGGGAACTGAGCAATCTTCTATCCAAAGAGCACCCGTAGCCTCCAAGGACAATGTAGGAAGAGGCGAAGAATACTGGAAAGCGAGGATCCGCGAGTGGCAGCAGAAGCAGGCAAAAGCGCAAGAGCAATTGGAGAGCCTGCGAACGCAGTACAATGAACTCACTGAGAAACACAACGTCTCAAAGAATTCTGTAGTAAGAGCCTCCCTTCGAAATGAGCGAGATCAGGTGAAGGCCCAGATGGAGGAGTGCAAAGCTCGCATCAATGAGGCAAAAAAGATGCTGGAAAAAACGATTCCAGAGGAGGCTGCACTTTTCAAGGCAAACCCGCAATGGTTGAAGCCTTGAGCTAAGAGGCAGAGTGGTTCCAGAGGCTTTGAAAGGAATGCTCAACTTTGAACGGAATGGTTCGAAAGTAACCACATAGATGCAGGGTGGGACATCGAGATCGCAACTGAGAGAATTTGGCATCAAAATTGCTACATAACTAACAAAGTCAGCATCTTATGAAGAAAATGAAAGCAAGCCCTGAACCATCTACAGCGGGGAAGATGGGAATCCTTGCCATCGAGAGGAGAAAACACCCTCGCTTTGTCGTCGAACTTCCTCTCGACTATACCCGGGCAGAAGTGACTGACATCGTCGGTGGAATCGTGGCCAATGCGAGTGAAGGGGGATTGCTTGTCTACCTTCCTGAGCGGTTCGATATCGGAACGATACTCCAGATCCAGATTTTCTATGTTAAAGACTTGGAGTTCAACATGCTCAAGGCCACTGCCAAAGTGGTGTGGTCTGACATGGCGGCAAGAGAGAGCTGGGGAGAATATCGCTACGGCCTCGCATTCCTTTCGATCAGCGAGCAGGAATTCAGTAAACTGATGATGCTCCTCCGTGAAGTTGGAAAATAAGAGACGTCGAGAGAAGGGATTCTATTCGCTTTCAAGGAATTCTTTTGACTTCTCCTGTCAGGAAGGTGCAATGCAACAGCAGAACCAGAGAGAGGAGAACTACCGAGTTCTTCTCACGGGAATCGAAGACGAGACCGAGGAAAGAAAGGAAGTTTTCTGGAGGACTGTTTCTGAGCGTTACCATCTTTCCCTCGCTTCGCTTCGAGACATCATGAACCGCAGCCCGGTCATTCTCGCGCGCAATCTTTCCTTAGACGAAGCAAGACATCTTGCTGAGCGTCTTGGAGCTCTGGGAGCTCTGCTTTCCATTAAAAAAAACAATGACATTCCAAGTATGAATCTTGAATTCCAAGAAACAGGTTCTGCCCTCATCGCGCTTGAAGCCTCGCTTCTACGGAAGACCCAGAGCGACACCTGGAGCGTGATTGGACGAGTCAGGAACATTTCGACAGAAACACTTCACGATGTCTGGGTTTTGATCCAGCTCTTTGGAAGCCAGGGAGATTTCCTAACCTTCGAAGAAATCCCTCTCCCCATCAATCCCCTTCCGCCTCGTAGCTCTTCCCCCTTCAAGGCCATTTTTGAAGGCTCTCTTTCACTAAAAGCCATTACCATCGCGTTTAAGAATTCGGGAGGGAAGCCCCTTCCTTCAACCGATCATAGAAAGCCGTTGGATGAAACCGCAATCCACGTGGACTTAAAAGAGACCTCTTCTTCAGGGGTGTCTTCGGAGCAAAATGAGCGAAGGACGGTTGAAGAACAACCGAGCTCCATGAATCCTGAAACCCAGCAGGAGAAAGGTGTCGAAGAGCATCCGGGTGACCAGGAGTCCGCCGATCAGATCGTGACAGAGGAGGGAGTGGTCTTATCCGACATGGGTGAACCTAGTGATGAAAGCCCTGGTGAATCGAATGAGGAATACACGGGTACGCCGTTGTTTTCTTCGAGTTCGGCGATCCTTGCTAAGGCCGATGTCGAGATGATTGACGTTGTCTTTCCCGAATTGAAACCTTCTACCGAATGTTCCAATGGGAACGGTGGAGAGGTTCCCATCCATACTCCAGATCTGGAAGAGGCAAGTCAACTCTTGAAAGAAATCAGAGAATCCAAGGCACAGGAGACCGAAGAGAAACGAATCGAAGAAGAAAATGCTTCTCGACTGAAGGAAAGCTTACCGACGTTTCCTCACTTTGAGGAATTTCGACGTTCCGTTGAGATCTACTACAAAACCCATCCCGATCATTTTGTTGAGTGGATGGAGACACAAGAAAGAGAAGAAGGACCTCAAGGAACGTTGCGTTGTCTTGTCACCCTTCTAGTTCACACCCGCTTCGATCAAATGACCAAGCCGGAGACAGCCCTTGAGAACACTCGCAAGGTGGGCCATCTGATTCTTCAACCGAATGTCTCGTTCGAGGAGGTTCCCTCGCTGGAGGGAACTAGATACTTCTGCGGAGATCATTGGAAACTCCTGTTCCACAGGGCCTTGCCGAGGATTCAGAGCATCGCCCAAGAGATTGTAGTTAAACAGCAATGGAAAGCCCGAGAATTGGAGCAGTTGATCCAAATCATTCCACACATGAGCGCTGAGACAGGCCGAAGAGCCCTTCGATGGATTCAACGATTCCGGATCGAGGGGATCCACATCGATTTTTCCCAAGCCTCTATCTTACTCGGAGGAGCCCTCTACCGGGTGGCCGCACGCCTGGGCGTCGTGGACCCTCAGTTTGACTATTGCGAGGGCCCCAACTCCATGGGCGACTTAAAAATTCAGGCTTTTGGCCGAACCGCCTTCCCTGAGGACCCACTCAAGATCGAGGAGCCCATGAATTGGCTCGGAATGGGAACCCCGGAGGACGGAGGGGCTTGTGTTCCGACCTATCCTCGGTGCGAGGGTTGCCTCTTCAACGATTTTTGTCCAAAGCATTACCTGAATTTCGACCCCTCTGAGAAGGGGTTGAGGGCATCGAGATAACAAATTCCTACCTTAGGAGTTTGGAGGAGAGGATGGAGAGATCAGCTGCAAACCATGACAGGAGGAGATACCCCCGATCGCTCATGGACTTGCCTCTCGAGTATCGGGTGATCAATGCTCCCTATGCCCATGGAGGCATTGTGGTGAATGGGAGCGAAGAGGGTTTCTTGATCTACTCCGTCAAGGACATGCCCATCGGTACCAAACTAAACCTGGTTGTCATGTTTCCAAAGGGATTCGAGCTGACCAACTTCGAAGTGGTGGCAGAGGTCGTCCGAAAAGACCTTCATTGGGAAGAAGACTGGGAAGGATTTGAATACGGATTAAAGTTTATTCAGATTTTTGAGGAAGACCGACAAAAACTGAAACAACTTCTGAGCGGTTTTTTTCAGGCGGGAGAGGCAGCGAACAACGCATAAGAGATGCTGCACCCGCGCATCAGACGACTGACGCACGAAAAGGTGGGGCGATCTGTTGTGTCAAATATTCGCGAGGGATTGAGGAAGATCGAGCAAGACGAATCCAAGCCTCGGATCGGAATCATTAATTTTGAGAGGAGGAAGCATCCAAGGTTCAATGTCGACCTGCCTGTTGAGTACTATCGGACGGAGTCAACCCTTCGTCAGACGGGCAGGGCCGTCAATGCCAGTGAGGGTGGGCTGTTGATCTATTTTCCAGAACGAATGGAGATCGGCCAACAGCTTCGGGTGAAGCTCTATTTCTCTGTGGGTTCAGGTTTGGAATCGGTGGAGTGTTTCGTCGAAGTCGTTTGGGTGGATATTCATTTGGGAGAAGCATGGGGAGATCATCGATCTGGAGTGAAGTTCGTGGACGTTTCGCCAGATGATTTTAACAAGATCAAGAAATTCCTCAAAAGTCTGTCGCAGGGCTGATCTTTCTATTGACATTGTTTAGAGCAAAGTCTAAAGTAGTTGCAGACATCAAAGGAGGGAGGTTGATGAAAAACATGAAAAAGAGGTTATTTGTGGTACTCATGGTTGTTGGGGTCATCGGCATGGCTTACTCCCTAAGCTGGGGTCAGGCTGCTTGGCACGATCCCATCCAGGATGAGTGGAATACTGCGGACTTGTTCCTGGCTAGGCCCGCCTCAGTAGCGGCTGCGATTGTCGGCACCGGCCTTTTCGTGTTGTCGCTACCTTTTACGATCCCCACGGGAGGCGTGGAAGCCTCCGCAGATATGTTCATTGCCAAGCCCTTCCAGTGGGCTTTCGAGCGTCCTTTCCCGGACGAGGATATTCTTCCGGAAAATTACTTTGGCCGCTCGCAATGAATGTCTTCAGGCTCGAGTAGGAAGAGCATCGATCTCCGTTAGGCTGTTCCCGGCAGAAAACCTCTTGCGCAGAGCAAGAGGTTTTCTTTTTGGTGTCGAGCCTCTTTTCTCGCCCAATGGATAGGATCCTCTTTTGAGAGACGTCGATTCCAAAAAACGCTTGACATTCCATACAAAAATCGCTATACATCCATAAATATTTGATGAGGTTTTTCCTTCGATGACGAACCGGATCCACTGGACCCTGCTTCTCAATGCTAGCTTCGAGCCGCTCATGGTGATTTCATGGAAGAAGGCAGTGGTCATGGTCATCTTGGACAAAGTGGAAGTGGTTGAAGAATACGAGCGCATCCTCCGGGGAGTCACCTTTGCGCTGCGACTCCCTGCCGTGATTCGGTTGACCCGGTATGTGAGAAGAAAGACACTTCTCGTGAAATTCTCACGCCAAAATCTCTACGTTCGAGACAGCGGGCGGTGTCAGTATTGCGGGGCATCGTTTGAACAGAAAGAACTCACCTACGATCATGTCATCCCGCGCTCGAAGGGCGGCCAAACAGAATGGACGAATGTGGTCACGTGTTGTACCCCGTGCAATTTGAAAAAGGGAGGAAGGACCCCAGAAGAAGCACGAATGCCTTTGATACGGAAGCCGAGAGTACCGATATGGATTCCTCTTTTGACCAGAAGCCTTGGCCTCAACGAAACTCCCGATCCATGGAAAGACTACCTCTACTCCAATCTTGATTTGGCCTCTTGAGAAACAGCGTTTTTATACGGTGCGGCTTACAGATGGATTTCACGACAACGGATGACAGATGAAAAAGATTTGGGCCCCCTGGCGGATGACCTATATCGGCGGACAAAAGAAAGGCGGGTGTCTCTTCTGTCGGATATCTGGACAGAAGAGAGATGAAGAAAATCTCATCCTCCATGGAGGAGACGACACGTTCGTCGTGATGAACCGATTCCCTTACAACAATGGCCACCTCATGGTCGTTCCACGGCGACACTGTACCGATTTGGAGTCTCTCCAGGCTCAGGAGATCGCAGAGCTTTTTCATCTTTTGAAACTGTCGATCCGAGTTCTCGCGACAAGCTTGTCTCCTGACGGGTATAACGTAGGAATCAATCTCGGAAAGGCCGCGGGAGCAGGCATGGAACACGTGCACATCCATATCGTTCCTCGCTGGTCAGGAGACAGCAATTTCATGCCGGTCCTGAGTGATACAAAGGTGATCCCAGAGTTGGTGGAACAGACTTATCGAAAGCTCCGTCTCGCTTTTCAAGACGTCTTGGAACGCACGGTAGGAGGACACAAAATATGACATGGATGAAGACCCTTTTATGGATGATGATTTTCATTTTCGCCATTCTGTTTTCCATTCAGAATAAAGATGAGGTCACACTTCAATTCGGCCTTTACCCAATCCGAAGTGAACAGTGGATGGCGATTTCTGGAGTTCCTCTTTTTTTGCCGATCCTTCTATCCTTGTTTATCGGTATTTTGATCGGAGGTCTGGGGGATATCTACGGCCGGTTTCAACTCAAGAGGAATCTCCGCCAGAACCAGAAAACCATCGAAAGACTAGAACAAGAAATCCACGCCTTACGCCAGCTCTCTCTCGGACAGCCCTATAAGGAAATGCCCTGATTCCTGTGGGAAAGAAACAGGAGAAGCTGTCGATGGGCAAGTCG
>Ga0315282_10007522_pt1 | contig 17836 bp, 20 predicted proteins | sample YL17G07_20_MG_FD_203693 | JGI IMG/M metagenome (GOLD analysis project Ga0315282, IMG submission 203693) | Sediment microbial communities from Yellowstone Lake, YNP, Wyoming, USA - YL17G07_20 | ecosystem: Environmental > Aquatic > Freshwater > Lake > Sediment | place: USA: Wyoming | collected... | reverse complement strand
CAACTTCGCCTGGTGATCTGCTCGGTGGAAAAAGCCAGGGAGATGGGCATTGACTGGTGGGTGAATAACCCCGCCTTTGTCCAAAAGGCGGACCATGAGATACCATCCGGTTCCTTCGCAAGGATTGAAGAGAGATTGGCGAGCCTGGAGACCACACTTCGGTCTTCAATGCAGCCAACGACGCCGTCCGGCCCGGCCTGATGATGTCGGGCATGGGCGGTCTTGGGCGGCAGTCTGCTTCACCCGGGGTGTCTTGCGGCCATTGTGCGGGGGAGGGATGCTTGGCGTCCCCGATGAGGGCTCTTGATTGTTGCTCTGTTCTGAAGGAGGTGCATTGTCGCGTGAGGAATAACCCGCAAATCGCCGCCAGTCCGGTGAATCTCCAGGCAACCTGGATTCAGGACCCGCGGGCGCATCTCCGTCTGCGAGACCCTGACCGTCACAGACCCTATTCAAGAACCGATCGCCGACAACTCCTCTGAGTGAGCCATCGAGCGCGTGGCGATTGGCCAGGGTATGGACCTCATGGTTTTTTTAGGCCTGAGAAAAGCGCGCGAGGGAACAACGACCCTTGAGGAAGTCATGCGCGTTCCGGTCACAGACTGTTTTGTGTACTCTTGCCCCTCCTGATACCTTCGCTTTCCTCAAATGGCTTTTGGTCCCTTGAGGGAGCTACATTACCAGTTTGGCTTGGCCAGGCGTTTGGGCTATGCAGATGCACTGGACACTCCTGAATGCGACTCGAAAATAGTGGAGACCGAGAAGGTTCTGGGGGCCTTGATTCGATCAATGCGAAAAGGTTAAGCCCTTGCAACCTTCAGCCTACAGCCTAACCAACCTGAGGAATAGGGAGTTGCACATGAGCATCCGCGTTGTCATTGCCGATGATCATCCGGTGGTCCGGGACGGGCTGCGGTTGACGATCGAAAGAAGCGGAAAGGATGTCGAGGTCGTCGGCGAGGCTTCGGACGGCATGGAAGTCCTGAGGATGGCCAGGACGAGGCCCGCGGACGTATTCATTCTCGATATCATCATGCCCAACCTGAACGGGATCGAGACCGCCAGGGAATTGCTCAAGGAGTCGCCGGCCGCGAAGGTCATCATTCTGAGCCTGCACGACACGAAAGCCATGGTGGAGGAGGCGTTGGCGGCCGGCGCGCGGGGATACTTGACGAAGGAGATAGCCACCCAAACCGTGGTTGATGCCATCACCGAGGTCTACGCGGGACGCTACTATCTCTGTCCAATGATCGCCCGTTCCGTCGTTGAGACCGGTCTCATGGGGAAAGAGGGCTCGCGGCTGCGCGGAGCCGCCCCTGTGGGGCTCACCGCGCAGGAGAGGAAAGTGCTGCAGCTCATAGCCGAAGGCCACAGCACCAAGGAAATCGCCGCCATGCTGGACGTGTCCGTCAACACCGCCCACGCCCACCGGAACAGCGTGATGGCCAAGTTGAACATCCACAAGCAAGCCGACCTGGTCCGCTACGCCCTCAAGGCAGGCATTGCCAAACTCTAGCAGGCCATCCCTACGGCCTCTTCCCAGATAGCCTCAAAATCCGGCTGATCTAACCCCTTCGGGCTATATCTTTCCGCCCCGTGCCGTGCGAGTGTGTGAGTGTGCACTTGGCACGAGAGGCAAGAAGAGCACGCTATCGGAAAGGGGTGGGTCCTCGAAGAAGATGCCCAGAAAGAAACGCCCGGGTCGCGCAATCGTCTTCCACTATGAGCGCGGCAAAGAAACCATTTCCACACCGCCGTCAGAACTCGGGAGGTCCCGAGCGCCGTCGCGCGGGAGAGCTGGCAAACCACACAAGACGAAGAAAGGCAGGCAAAGTGAAGACTAGGAAAAACGCCGCGATACGGGCCGCGCCCGACTCCGCGTGTTTCTAGACGGCGAAATCTCGTATTATGGCGACGCATGGAGCAAGTTCTTGCGAGGGTAAAGTGAATGAACAGCAGTGACGATTCAGCGGTGTCAAAGAGGAAACTGTTTTATTTTCCCATCCTTCATACGCAGGTTGATATGGCGAGTCTCGGGGACAGTTTCCAGCATGCGGTGGTCCGCGGATTTGGGAGGCGGGGTTGGAGCCGCAATGTCCGCCTTGTGGATGAGCTGTGGATGAAAATAGAAGGGGCGATTGATGCGTTGACCCTTCCTTGCGAGCGCGTGCGTCTTTATCAGGATGGGTTGGCGGATTGCGGACGGGAAAAGGAGATCGTGGCGGAATTGGCCAAGGCGGGCAGCCGCAATTATCGGATTTTGCTCCGACTCATCGAGCAGGGGGCAATCATCATGGGTACCGAGTGCCCGGAACTCCTCGCAAAGGAATACCAGATGATGAAGCAACTGGTACCCAGGGCGGGTTTGCCCCAACAGAGGAAAGATTTCCAGGAGAAGTTGCGTCGAGCTCTGGTCCAACAGCGCGACGCCTTCATCGCCCGGCGCATTAACAGCACCTTGCGAGCGGGGGAGATCGGGGTTCTTTTCCTGGGGATGCTTCATTCGGTTGAAACTCATCTCAATTCGGATATCGAAGTGACCTACCCGATTGGCGCGGCCCCGGCGCCAAGGAGGAAAGTGCCATGAGAAGGCCTACGAGACGGATTCTAATCGTTGATGACGAAAAGCAGATATGCGAATGCCTGGCGCATTTGATGGAGAGCGAGAATTTCCACACGCTTGTGGCTTATGACGGGGAATCCGCGTTGAAGATAATCCATTCGGAGCGGCCCGACGTCATGCTTCTGGACATCAAAATGCCGGGAATTGACGGCATGGACGTTCTCAAACAGGCTCTGAAGATAGACGCAGCCCTCAGGGTTGTCGTTGTTACGGGATATACGGATATTCCCCGCGTGGTTCAGGCCATGCGCATGGGGGCTTATTACTATGTGGCAAAGCCTTTCAATCACAAGGAGATACTCCGCGTGGTTGTAAGCGCGCTTGCCGAACGGGCCCTCAATCAGGCGCTCGGGTATGAGGAGGATGAGTTCAAGAGTTCCTGTTCCCTGGCGGAATTGATGGGACCAAGCGGTGTGATCGCGCGGATCAGCGAGGAGGTAACCCGGGTGGCCCAATCCAATTTCACGGTTTTGCTGCTGGGGGAGACCGGGACGGGGAAGGAACTGGTGGCCCGGTCCATTCACAGCGCCAGTCCGCGCGCGCAAGGCCCATTTGTGACGGTGGATTGCGGAGCGATCCCGGAGACTCTCCTCGAGAGCGAGCTTTTCGGCCACGAGAAAGGCGCCTTTACGGGTGCGGACACGCGGCAATTGGGGAAATTCGAGATGGCGCGCGGCGGGACGCTCTTTCTGGATGAGATCCTGAACATGCCGGTCGATTCCCAGGCGAAGTTACTGCGGGCGCTGCAGGAGAAAGCCATCTATCGCATTGGCGGGTCCAAGCCGATCAGCATTGATGTCCGGATCGTGGCCGCTTGCAATCAAGACCTTGAATCTTCCATCGCCAAGGGCGATTTTCGTCAGGATTTGTTTTTCCGCCTCAATGAATTCTCACTGAGGATTCCGCCGTTGCGGGAGCGCCAAGAGGATATCCTCTATCTAGCGAAGCGTTTCCTGAACCTCACCAATGCCGAACTGCACAAACACCTGGATGGATTCCCGGAGGCAGTGACCAACCTCCTGCTTTCTTATGAATGGCCGGGCAATGTCCGCCAGCTTCGCTCGACGATTCGGCGAGCGGTGCTTCTGGCCGATGACGAGATCACAATCGGGCATCTTGATATCGCGCGGCTGTCCGCCTTGTTGCTGACTCCCGCGAAGCAGGCGTTCAACTGGGACAGACGCCCGCTCAAGGAGATTGTGCGCGAGACGACGACAGTGCTCGAGCGAAATGTTTTGTCCCAGGTGCTGCACATGACGGACGGCAACAAGGCGGAAGCCGCCCGTCTGTTGAGAATAGATTACAAAACCATTCATTCCAAGGTGAAGTATTACGGCATTCCTACCAAAGGAGGGAACAGTCATGGTGAAGAAGCGCGGCAATGATAAGCCTTTCGATCTGCGGGCGAACATGGGACTGGGTGGAATCCTGGGCGGCCTGGGTAATCTGGTGGAAAAGCTTGCCGAGGTAGCCGAGAAAGCGGAGGAGATTTCCAAGAGCGGAGAGATTGGGGGTTCGGGGAAAAGCATCAAGGGAGTTTACGGTTTCACTGTCAAGGTCGGCCTGGGAGATCAAGGCGTAAAGGTGGAGCCTTTCGGCACCATCCACCAGGAAATGGCCGCCAACCAGTCAACGGTCGTGGAGATTCGGGAGCCATTGGTGGATCTTTTCGAGGAAGACGATCATGTAATGGTCGTGGCGGAGATGCCGGGCGTTGGCGTTGAGGATCTGCGCCTGGATCTCAAGGAGGACATCCTGACGCTGACGGCGGAAAAGGGAGACAAGAAGTATTGCAAGGAAATCCTGCTTCCGGGGAGTTTCGCACGGGAACGGATGATTATTTCCTGCAACAACGGGGTGGTGGAGATAAAGTGCATGAAATAGGGGAAAGGAGGGCCGGCATGGCAACGGCCGAAAACGTCACGCTCAGATTGAAAGTCACCGAAGCCTTGGCCAAGGACGTGGGGCGGGCTTTTGTCCGGCTGGATCCGGAAGACCTCCAGAAACTCCAACTGCAGATCGGCGACACGGTGGAGGTGACCGGCAAAAAGCAGACTGTCTGCAAAGCGATGCCCGCTTACAAGGAACAACGGGGGCAAGCCCGGGTTCAGATGGATGGGGTCGCTCGCGAGAATGCGGGCATAGGGATAGATGAGTTCGCTCATGTGCGCAAAATTGCTTGCCGGCCCGCGGAACGGATTGTTCTGGCTCCCATGAACATCGCCATCTCGGAGCGCGATCTGAAGTATATCGGGAGTTTGCTCGATGGCCTGCCGGTTATGGCGGGCGACCATGTCCGCGCCATGCTATTCGGGAGCCGCTCGGCCAATTTCAAAGTGGAAAGCACGACCCCGAAGAGTCCCGTGGTCATTAGGCCGACAACCCTGCTGGTGGTGGGGAGGCAGCAAGCGGGAGAAGACAGCAGCCGCACTCTGTCTTACGAGGACATCGGCGGCCTCAAGCCTCAGCTTCAACGGATTCGGGAAATGATCGAATTGCCGCTGCGCTATCCGGAAGTGTTTGAACGGCTTGGGATTGACGCGCCCAAGGGGGTTCTGCTGCACGGGCCGCCGGGATGCGGCAAAACCCTTATCGCCCGGGCGATCGCGCATGAGACCGAGGCGAGTTTCTACTCCATAAGCGGTCCGGAAATCATCCACAAGTTTTATGGCGAGAGCGAAGCGCACCTGCGAAAGATTTTTGAGGAGGCCACGCGGAAAGGTCCGAGTATCCTTTTCCTGGACGAGATTGACGCCATCGCGCCGAAGCGCGAAAACGTCGTCGGGGACGTCGAAAAGAGGGTGGTGGCGCAGCTTCTGGCCCTGATGGACGGTCTGAACCGGCGGCAGAACCTGATTGTGATTGCCGCGACGAACATCCCCAACGCGCTGGACCCGGCGCTCCGGCGTCCCGGCCGGTTCGACCGGGAGATCTCCATACCGATTCCGGACCGCAATGGAAGGCGGGAGGTTTTGGAAATCCACAGTCGCGGAATGCCTCTGGCCCGGGATGTCAATATGGATCATCTGGGGGACATAACACATGGCTTCGTTGGCGCCGATCTGGAGGCATTGTGCCGGGAAGCGGCCATGATCTGCCTGCGCCGCATCCTGGCGGACATTGATTTCGCTCTGACGAGTATTCCTTATGAACGGCTCGGCCAGCTCGAGGTGCACATGGATGATTTCCTCGCGGCGTTGCGGGAGGTTGAGCCTTCCGCTATCCGCGAGGTGTTTGTCGAGGTACCTAATGTGCGGTGGCAGGATCTGGGCGGTCTTGCCGGTGTCAAGGAGCGCCTGGTGGAAGCGATCGAATGGCCTCTGGAATACCCGCAATTGTTTGAGCAGGCGGGAATCCGCCCCCCGAAGGGCGTTCTCCTGGTGGGTCCTCCGGGATGCGGCAAGACCATGCTGGCCAAGGCGATTGCCACCGAGAGCGAGACGAACTTTATTTCCGTGAAGGGTCCGTGTCTCCTTTCGAAATACGTTGGGGAATCGGAGAAAGGGGTGCGCGAAGTTTTCCGGAAAGCCCGGCAGACCGCGCCGTGCATCATCTTTTTCGATGAGATTGACGCCATGATCCCGACTCGGTCCGGCGCGTCGTCCGATTCACACGTATCGGAGCGAGTCCTCAGCCAGTTTCTGGCCGAGCTGGATGGAGTTGAGGAGCTGAAAGGGGTGCTGGTACTGGGGGCAACCAACCGGCTCGATCTGCTTGACCCGGCAGTCCTGCGGCCCGGTCGATTTGATGAGATTCTTGAGATTCCACTGCCGGATGAAGAAGGGCGCGAGGAGGTTTTTGAGGTCCACATGCGCAGTAAGTCACACGAGACAGCCATTGACCTCCACAGATTAGCCACGATGACCGAGGGCCTCAGCGGCTCCGAGATCGCGGCGATCTGCGCCAAAGCGGCCCTCCAGGCGGTCCGCCGGGCCGTGGAAAGGATAAAGGTCCAGCCCTCCGAGGATGTCCGGGTGATGATCGAGGCCGCCGACATGGATGCGGCCCTACATGAGGTCCTAGCAACTGGAGCGGCAGATGAGTGAAGAGAGTTCAGAGATTCCCGGACCCGGCCAAGCGATCTATCTCTTCTGTTTCGCCCGCGCCGGCGCGCCGGAACACGTCGAGGGGTTGGGCATTGATGGTCAATCCCCTATTTCCCTGTGGCGGCGTGATGCGGTCGTTGCTGTATTCAGCAGGGTTTCGCGGGGGGAGTTTTGCGGGCCTGCGGCGGAGGAGCGGATGGAGGACCTCGCCTGGGTGGGACCACATGCCCGCCATCACGCGGAGGTGATAATGAACGTGATGCGGCATTCCCCCGTGCTCCCAGTCCGATTGGGCACCCTTTTCTCATCGCTGGAGCGCCTGGGGGAACTGATGGGAGAACACGAGGAGAAGATATTGCGGTTTTTCGATCGCGTTGAGGCGCGGGAGGAGTGGGCTGTAAAGGCGTGGATGAACAGGATGATGATTGAGGCTACGTTGTTCTCGAGAGCCCAGGCGGCGCAAGCAGGTCCGCCTGCCGCCTCCCCCGGAGTCCGTTACCTTCAGGAACAGCGTCTCCGGTTGGCCGTCGAGAAGGAAATCGGTTTGTGGGTGCGCGACATCTGCAAGGATATAGCGGACGATTTGTCTCGGCGCGCCTCGGATTTTCGCTATCGCCCTTCCCAATTCGCGCACAACCCCGAGGACGACACGGACATGATGTCGAACTGGGCGTTTCTGGTCCCATGTGTGGAACGGGCCGCTTTCCAGGAAAGGATAAGAGAAGCCAATGCCGTGCATGGGCCCCAGGGGCTCTGTTTCGAATGTTCCGGCCCCTGGCCCCCTTATAGTTTTGTTCCACCTCTGGAGGCTGGCCTGGACGCATGAAACACCTTCTTTATTGCATCGCGCGGACTCGGGAGACCGGGAAGACGAGCTGCCCGCCTGGGGTAGAAGGGCAGCCTGTTTCCCTGGTGAACGGAGGTCCGTTGAGCGCTGTTGTTTCCAGGATTGCCGGCGTGGACTTGGCGCCCGATCTGCCCCGGATCCTCGCGTACGAGAAAGTGGTCGAGGCTTTTCATCGCGTCGAGACAGTCATTCCGATGCGTTACGGCTGTCTGCTTGAGGAGAAGACCGCGATCATCCATTTTCTCGAAGAACGCCGTCCGTTATATGAGGGGCTTCTGGGAGAGATGGACGGATGCGAGGAGATGGGGATTCGGCTCATTCCGGAGCGCGCGGATGCAGTGGCGATGCGGGCCGTTCATCCCTATTCTCCCCGGAAGGGGTCGGTTCGAGGGGTTTTGCGAACGGGGGATTCTCCTTTTCCCCGCCAATCTGGCCGCGCATATCTTGCGGCGCAAAAAGAGCGGTATGCGGCACAGGATCGGTTAACGCGCGAGGAAGAGGAAAGCGCCGCGCGCGTGTGCGCCCATCTCTCCGGACTCTTTGTTCGCAGGAAGATCGAATCCTCGGAGTTATCTGGGAATCGCCTGATCTCCCTTTACTTTCTGGTCCCGCGCGGATCCGTGCAGGCGTTTTGCGTGGCATTCCGGCATATATGTTCGCTGAAAATGCCGAGGATTCTCCTGAGTGGTCCATGGCCTCCCTACAACTTCGCCCGGCCGGACCGCTCAAAACCGTGCGGGGTCCTTTCGCTCGGCGCGTGAGCGACCGCGGGCAAACCCGTTGTCGTACGCCTGTAAGAATGAGGAATCCGCGTGAGTTGAGAATTCTTTCGACAGTGGGTGCATCAATGGCCGAGATTCTTCCAGACGATTCTATTGAGGCTCCGCGGGAATTGATCATGAATGGGGTTCCTCATGGTGAATCCCCCGCCCGTTATGCGAAGCTGTACACGATGCTTCTCAACGCCATCCCTTCATCGGTGCTTTTGGTGGACCGAGACATGCGGATCATTTCGGTCAACCGCAATTTTGTCGAGAAAAGCCAGCGCTCGATCGCGAACACTATTGGCGAACGGCTGGAGGAAGTGTTTCCTCCGGTTATTCTCGATAACCTGGCCATTCAACGGCGAATAGAGGAAGTGTTTCAGAACAATCGTGCGATAAGTGGCGAACGGATGACTTATCGGGCCCCGGGATTTCCAATACGCACCTATTATTACAGCATTCTTCCTTTTTCCTGGGGCGAAACCGTCGAAAGCGCCATGCTCTTGTTGAACGACGTGACCGAACAGATACAGTTAGGCAAGGAGGTGCGGCGGATCGAGCGCCACCTGGCCAGCATCGTCGAGAGCGCCAGCGATATGGTGCTTTCCATGGATACCGCGGGAAGGATTCTTACCTGGAACACGGCGGCGGAGAAGATCTCGGGCTATCTTTTCCATGACATCAAAGACGGGTTCTTTTTTGAACATTGCGCCAGCGAACACCAGGAAGAGGTGAAGACATTTCTGGCGGACATGATGGCGCACAAGCAGTCGAGTATGACGGAATGGGATCTTGTGACCATGAGCGGAGATCTTATCCCGATCTCCTGGGTTTTTTCACCCATGAGGGATGATCAGGGGCAGACCGTAGGGATCGTCGCTCTGGGCCGAGACCTGACCGAACGGCGCAAGTTTGAGATGGAACTTCGTCAATCTCAGAAACTGGCGGCCTTGGGGGTGATGGCTGGCGGAATTGCCCATGAGATTCGAAATCCGCTGGCCATTTGCTGGTCGGCAGTCCAGTTTCTGATGAGTGACGACGTCTCCCCGGAATTCCAGCGGGAATGTGTGCAGAAGATTCACACGGGTATTCAAAAGACGTCCATGATCATCGAAAACCTATTGCGATTTGCGCATCCATCGGCCAGTCGAGATCTAACGCGGATCAATCTGATCGCGCTCATTGACGACACTCTGGGATTAGTCGCCAATCAAGCGCGAATCCAAAAGATTGAGTTGAGATCGGATGTCCCAAAGACACCCGTTCTGATTAACGGCAATGCCAGCTTGCTTCAACAGGCCTTCATGAATCTCTTCATGAACGCGATCAATGCCATGCCCGACGGAGGATCCCTGAGTGTCTGCCTGGAACAAGCGGGCGTCGAAGTATTGGTCCGCATTGTGGATACCGGCTGTGGCATATCGAGCACGGATATTGACAGAATCTTCGATCCTTTTTACACGACATCCGCCCCCGGCAAAGGAACGGGGCTCGGGCTTTCCATCTGCTATTCAATCATCAAACGTCATTTCGGATCTATCGAAGTGGAAAGCGCCAAAGGGGCCGGAAGTACCTTCCTCATTCGACTGCCCTTGACGTGAATTGGATAAAAGCATGACGAAGAAATCCCGAAAAGCCTCTTTGCTCATCGTGGATGACGAGCCAGACATGTGCTGGGCCCTCGTGACTCTTCTGAAAAAGAGCGGTCGCCGCATGAAGACGGCGTGCAACGGCCGAGATGCTCTGAAATTGCTTCGCCACGATCATTTCTCGCTTGTTTTCCTGGACGCCAAGCTTCCGGACATTGACGGTCTGGAGTTGGCGCGCCGGATCCGGGGGATGGATCTCACGACGCGTGTCGTGATGATTTCCGGCTTTTATTATCGCGACGACAGTGTCATCCAGCAAGCCCTGGCCGAAAGCCTGATTAGCGGATTCGTCAGCAAGCCGTTCCTGCACGAAGAGATTATCAGGACCCTCGATGTCATTCTTGCTTCCTGATCGTTTTGCGCGCTTCTCTCAAGATGGGGATTGGACTCCCATCGGGCTGGAAATGATTCCATGTAAACAGTCCTCTAGTCCTCAGCGTTTTCAATGGTTGTCATTCTCGCCGCAATAAGATTCTCCCGCATTTTCACTCCATTTTGCGGGAAACTGCCCCGTGTTTCAAACAGGCACCGAACTTGCTCATAAGCCGGGATAGTTGCAACGCCGCGCAGAGCGGTCTGAATCCGCGTGAGGCGATAGCAACCAATCCTGAAGAAAGGAGTTCTTATCATGGCAAAGATCCAGAAGTCCACGGACTCATCGAGTTTGGCCGAAGTGGTCGACCGAATCCTTGACAAAGGGATCGTCATCGACGCGTGGGTCAAGATCTCGCTGGTCGGCATCGAACTGCTTTCGATCGAGGCGAGGGTGGTCATCGCATCGGTCGAGACCTATCTGAAGTATGCCGAGGCTATCGGCCTCACCGCCAGCGCCGCCGCTCCCGCCTGAGCCTAAAGATGGGCCGGACTCGTTATTGCCATGCGGCGTCAAGAGGGGACAAGAAGTTCCCGCAAAGCGCCGCATGGCAGTAAACCCTTTACTGAGAGAATCATGGAAAGGAGAAACAAATGGGTATTCTGACCGACAGCATGAAGCGATTGCGGAGCGAAGTGGAAGTCCTGCGCATGTCGCGCGGCGAGTTGGTGGAAGACTTGGCGCACGGAGCGAAGCCGCGCCGGGACGCCGTAGCGATGATGCAGGCCGGGTTCCGCAAAGCGCACGGAGACATGGCCAGGAACGGGAGGGCCGAACGCAGAGCCTATATCACAGGGCAGAAACGGGCGGTCGCCCATCTGCGAAAAGCATTCGCAAGCGATTTGGCCGGCGCCCATCGGGCCTGGTTTTGCGCAAAGGCCTGATAGTCCGGCTGTTTGGCTGAGGCTTTGCGATTATCATTGTGGGAAAGGAGAAACATCATGGTAATGAGTGTTATGACCGAGGACATGAGGCGGTTGCGGTCTGAAGTGGAAGCTCTGCGCTCTGCGCGCGGCGCGCTGATCCAAGACCTCGCGTTGGGAACTCAGCCGCGCCGGAACGCCGTGTCGAGGATGAAGGCGGGGTTCCGCAAAACGCACAGGGATATGGCCAGGAACGCGAAGAACGCGCGGGTAGCCTTTGCGACGGAGTTGACGGACGGCGCGATGAGGATGATCGAAGGCTTCCACAAGTCTCACGCGGAAATGGCGAAGAGGGGAAGGGCCGAGCGACTAGCGTTCGTTAAGTCTCGCGCGGAAATGGCGAAGAGCGGAAGGGCCGAGCGACTAGCGTTCATTCTCGATCAAAAGCGGAGTGTCGCCGGTCTGCGGCAAGCCGTGGCCGCCGATCTGGCGGGAGCTCGCCGCTCCTGGTTTGGTTCCTTTGCCACCGAGACGCCTACGCGGCCGAAGACGGCGGACGCCAAGCGTCAATCGGCGCGAGCCGAGCACAAGAGACCGGAGGAGAAGAATCGGCGAAGGGCAGGCGGCAGCCGATCCAGGCCGGGCGCAACACCCTGAAAACCGAACACGTTCTTCCCAGTCGCGGCGCAGCGGCTCGCGAGACTGCGAAAGAGAATCTCACGAAGCACGAGAGCAGCCGCCTGAAGATGAAAGGCGGCGCCAGGAAAGTCAAGAAAACGCGCTGAGCATTGACAAACGGCGAAAGGCCAGGATAAGGGAGATACCACTCACATGTTTCTCGGAAATGCGGATACATCCGTCGTGGCCATGAGGATTCAGCCCGGCGGCGACAATGTTGTGCCCGAGCCAAGCGAGGAGTTTGTCAGCACACCCCACGTGGAGGAATTGACCCGGCGGGCGCTGGCTTACCTGGACGTGGGGTACTCGGTTCATTTCGCCGGCCCCGCCGGGACGGGGAAAACAACCCTGGCCTTCCACGTCGCGGCGAAACTGGGCCGCTCGGTCACTTTGATCCATGGCGATGATGAATTTGCCAGCTCGGATCTGGTGGGGCGCGACTCGGGCTATCGCAAGAGCAAACTCGTGGATAACTACATTCATTCCGTGTTGCGGACCGAAGAGGAGATGCAGTCCTTCTGGGTTGACAATCGGTTGACCTCCGCCTGCGAGAATGGAGACACCCTGATCTATGACGAATTCACCCGCTCGCGTCCGGAAGCGAACAACGTTCTGCTCAGCATCCTCGGCGAGAGGATTCTCAACTTGCCCAGGCGGCGGCAGTGGGGAAAAGGTTACCTGGAGGTGCATCCGGACTTCCGGGCCATCTTCACCTCCAACCCGGAGGAGTATGCCGGGGTTCACAAGACCCAGGATGCCCTGATGGATCGTCTGATTACCATAAAGGTGGACCACTATGACCGGGATACGGAGATCCAGATCACCCTGGCGAAGTCCGGCCTGCCGCGCAAGGACGCGGAGACGATTGTGGATATCATCCGGGAACTGCGCGGCATCGGAGTGAACAATCATCGCCCCACCATTCGGGCTTGCATCGCGATCGCTCGGGTCATGCGTCACCTGGGGGCGCACGCCAAGGCGGATGACGCCACCTTCCACTGGATCTGCCGCGATGCCCTGAATAATGTGGACACGTTGAAGGTAAAACGGGCCGGCGAAACCATCATGCCGGCAATGGTGGAGGACATTATTCGCAAGATTTGCGGACGAAGGTCCAAACCGGCCAAGCGCCGCGGAAAAGGAAACGTTGTGGCGATGGAAGGAGAAAACGCATGACTATTCCCAGCAGGGGGCTGCGGGACATCCGGACCCTCTCCGGAAGGGTGGACCAGGTGGCTCTGCCTTACAGGGCCTACATGAGGATTAGCTGCCTGGAGATGGAGCGAGTCAGGCGTGGCCATGAGAGGGCGAGCTCGATGCGCCGGATGCAAATTCTTGATGGGCGGATTCAGGAGATCGAGGTCGAAAAAGAAGCTCTCCTGCGCGGCCTGAATGAAAGCGGCGCAAGCCGTCATGGCGGCCGGATGGTTACTCCCCAAAGCGCCATGCGCCGAAGCTGTGGCGCACACGGATTCAAGCTGAAATACTGAGGTGAAGACGTCCGCCGCCGCGTTCTTGAAGGGACCACCTGCGCGTGGGATGACCGGCGGTTCGAACGTTTTGATTGAATCCCAACAACAAGGGTTCAAGATGCATGCCTGTGGGGAAAAGGAGAGCTTGAGGGATGAAAATCAACTGTGTTTCATGTGGGCACAAGATCGAACTCGACAATGCTTACAGCGACTACGAAGGCCGGATCCGGTGCTTCACCTGTGGCGCGTTATTGGAGATCAAGACGGAAGAAGGCGGTATCCGGTGGGTGAAAGTGGCGCAGTGGGCTGTCGGCGCGGCGGGAGGGGAGCATCCTTCGCATGAGGATTCGCCGCGTCTCGAATCGCTGGTGAAATAGAGGGTCGCGGGCCAGTGCGTTGACGAGGAAGGGAGCGAAGATGAGCGCGCCGCGAAAAAACAAACGGGACAAAAGCGGAAAATACCTGTACGCAGTCATGGCTGGATCCGAGGAACGGAACTATGGCCCTATCGGCGTGGAGGGAAGCCATGTGTATAGCATGCCCGTTGGCGGGGTGGCGGCGATTGTCAGCGACCTGGGCAATGGGAAGATCCGTCCGGAGCGGCGAAATCTTGCCGCCCATCGCGATGTTCTCAATCGCTTGATGCGGGATTCCACCGTGCTGCCGATATCTTTCGGCGTGATAGGGGACAGCCGCCAGGCGGTCCAGAATATTCTTGCCATGAATAAGGAATCTCTTACCTTCCAATTGCACCGGCTGGCAAACAAGGTCGAGATGGGGCTGCACGTCACCTGGGACGTTCCGAACATCTTTGAATACTTCGTTCTCACCCACCCCGAGTTGCGCGCGGCCCGGGACCGGATCATGGGCGCTCGCGGCGAACCGGCCCATGACGAGAAACTCCAACTCGGTCACTTGTTTGAGCGCATCCTGAACGAGGATCGAGAGGTCTTTATGGGCAAGGTCGAGGAATGCCTTTCCGCCCATTGCTCTGAAATCAAGCGCAATCCATGCCGGGACTTGCTGGAAGTGATGAATCTGGCCTGCCTGATCAACCGCGGGGAGCAAGGAGCCTTCGAGTCGGGCGTTCTTCAAGCCGCGGGTCTTTTCGATAATAACTTCTCCTTTGATTATAATGGGCCTTGGGCTCCGCACAACTTCGTCGATGTTGACCTCAATCTTAGCCGGGAAAGCATGGAATCAATTGTTTCTCGTTGACGATATATTGTTGGCGCCGGCTCACGGCATTCTCTGGATCTTTCGCGAGATCCACAACGCCGCCCAACAAGAGTATGCCAGTGAGGCGGAGTCGATCACGGTCGAACTGACGGATCTTTATATGATGCTGGAAACGGGGAGAATAACGGAGAAGGAATTCGACTCGCGCGAGCGAGTCCTGCTTGACCGATTGGATGCCGTTCAGCGGTCCTCCGCCACCGAGCGCGAAAACGGGGAGGATGAAGAAGGCGGCGGGTAGCACGAGGAAAACGAGAGCGGGTATGAACGAAGCGATCGGCCACGGTTGTGGCATGGGATCGCGGCGGTCGAAAGCGGATTATCCTCATGACAACACCACCTTTCCTTGACGATCACAATTTGCGCCTGCTGTTATTTGGCGGCAAGGGTGGGGTGGGGAAGACCACGTGCGCCGCCGCCTCGGCGCTTCGGCTGGCCAGTTCCTTTCCTGAATCATCCATCCTTCTTGTCTCCACCGATCCGGCCCATTCATTGGCCGACAGTCTGGCGGGATCCCCGCTGCCCCCGAATCTGCGGACCTTGGAACTGGATGCCGGGCAATGCCTGAGCAATTTCAAGAAAAAGCATCTCTGGGCGGTGCGGGAAATCGCTTCCCGAGGCACTTTTCTGGACGAAGACGACCTTGTCCAGGTTCTCAACCTTTCTCTGCCGGGCATGGATGAGTTCATGGCCTTTCTCCGGATAGCCCAGTGGGTGGAGGCGCACACTTACGACTGTATCGTTGTGGATACGGCGCCCACCGGACATACTGTGAGACTGCTTGACATGCCGGCTCTCATTCGCAGATGGCTGAAGGCACTGGACTCGCTTTTAGCCAAGCACCGGTATATGATGAGAGTTATTGGCGGCGTTTATCACCGCGACGCGCTCGATCTCTTCATTGACGAGTTCGCGGCGTCGGTAAGACGGATGCAGGCGTTGCTGCGGGATTCCGCGCATTGCAGGTTTGTTCCAGTCATGCTCGCCGAACCTCTGAGCGTCTGCGAAACAATGGATCTGGTGGCGGAACTCGAACGCCTCAGAGTGCCACTCACGGGTATCGTGGTGAACCGCCTCTATCCGGCAAGCGTTTGTCCGCTTTGCGCAAATGGACGCAGTCGGCAGATGAGTCAATTACGGCGCGCCCAGAGAGAGGGCGCCTTGAACGGATACGTTTATTGGGGAGTGCCTCTTTACGCGGAGGAGGTCCGTGGCGCCGCGGCGCTGAATTCCTTCTGGAACAGCGTAGAGGTTCTGGAGATGGTGGAACCAAGCCATCCACAAGGGCTGGTTGAGAAACGGAAGGATGTTCCAGCGCTCCTGTCGGAAAACACTAGAGTTGAGGAGGCGGCGGAATATCCTCCGCGCGGGACGGTCTTGCTCCTGTTTGCCGGCAAGGGTGGGGTCGGTAAGACAACTTTGGCCTGCGCCACGGCGATTCGGTTGGCGCAAGAGCGGCCGGAAGAGAAAATCCTGCTTTTCTCGGCGGATCCAGCCCACTCACTTTCCGACTGCCTCGGGGTGAATGTGGGCTCTTCCCCCACGCCGGTTTGCCCCGGACTGGCCGCGGTGGAGATTGATGCCGACAAGGAGTTCTCCATCCTCAAACATCAGTATAGCCAGGAACTGGAACTGTTCTGGTCTCAATCCACCCATCTGGACCTCATCTATGACCGGGAGGCGCTCGAGCGGATGCTGGACCTTTCGCCGCCCGGTCTTGACGAGGCCATGGCGCTTACCTGGCTCACTGAGAGCCTCGCAAGCGGCCGGTACGACCGGATTATACTGGACGCGGCTCCAACCGGCCACCTGATCCGTCTGCTTGAACTGCCCGAGATGATAGACCAATGGATAAAGGTTCTCTTCCATCTGTTTCTGAAGTACCGGCAGATCTTCAGGCTTCCCAGGACCTCGGCGCGCCTGGTTGAGATATCCAGGAGCCTCAAGGCCTTGCGGGCGCTGTTGCACAACCCAAACCGGTCGGCGCTTTACCTTGTCACGATTCTTACCGAGATGGCGTTCGCCGAGACGGTGGATTTGGCCGAAGCGTGCAAACGCATGGGCATCAGTAAACCGGCGTTGTTCATCAATCTGGTCACACCGGATGCTGATTGCGCCCTTTGCTCGGCCGTAAATCGGAGGGAATCGCTTGTGAAGGAGAAATATCAACAAGCCTTCCTCGACCAACGCCTGACACTGATCTACCGCCAGGTGGAACCCCAGGGACTATATCGTCTTGGGACGCTCGGACAGGCATTGTACCAGCCCGAACACGGTGAGTTGGTATTGCGCGCGTCAAGCGGGGATCGTCATGGTAACGAGCAGACGTCTTTTGCGCCCGGAACCGGCCGGGCACACACTTGTTGAAAAGGAAAGACCGATGTCGAATTCCGGCCCTGACGAGATGGAGCGCGTCTCGCTTTGTGAAGCGATAGACCGCATTCTTAACAAGGGCGCGGTCGTGACGGGGGATGTGGTGATTTCGGTGGCGGATATAGATCTTGTCTACCTGGGACTCCAACTCATCCTCACATCCATTGAAACCGCTCGGGTATCCGCGAATGAGAGCAATGCGGAAAAAGAGATGACTTATCGCCGCGTGAGATTGGGTCCAAGATGCGGAATGGAGTTGAGAAATGCGCTTGAGTGAAACGGCCATAATCGAGTCTGACGCGCCGGGTGACTTCGCCCGATTGATGCGATCGGACACCGCCCCGCTTTCCAGTTTATGCGTGGAACAGTGCGCAAAGCCGTCGCGCCTGAAGCTGGACGAGGCCAAGAACGGGTTAGGTCAGCTGGTCCTCACGCTGGTGAAACTGTTGCACGAGCTCCTGGAGCGTCAGGCGATCCGGCGGATTGAGTCGGGATCGCTCAGCGAGGCCGAGGTCGAGCGAATGGGGCTGACCATGATGCGGCAGGCGGAAGAGATCGATCGGCTCCGGGTTCAGTTTGGCCTGAAAGAAGAAGATCTGAATCTCGACCTGGGTCCTTTGGGAAAACTACTCTGAGGAGGGTTCGCCATGCCCGTTCAGCGCGCGATGACACATTCGGTTCAAAGCACGAACCTGGCGGATCTGCTTGAGCGCATATTGGACAAAGGGATTGTTATCGCAGGGGATATAAAGATCAAACTGGTGGACGTGGAATTGCTTACCATCCAACTTCGCCTGGTGATCTGCTCGGTGGAAAAAGCCAGGGAGATGGGCATTGACTGGTGGGTGAATAACCCCGCCTTTGTCCAAAAGGCGGACCATGAGATACCATCCGGTTCCTTCGCAAGGATTG
>Ga0315282_10007521_pt1 | contig 17836 bp, 19 predicted proteins | sample YL17G07_20_MG_FD_203693 | JGI IMG/M metagenome (GOLD analysis project Ga0315282, IMG submission 203693) | Sediment microbial communities from Yellowstone Lake, YNP, Wyoming, USA - YL17G07_20 | ecosystem: Environmental > Aquatic > Freshwater > Lake > Sediment | place: USA: Wyoming | collected... | reverse complement strand
GCTGATCGACGTCGGCGCCGGGGTACGCGTCTGGCGCGACCTCGCCCTCGGCGTCGCGGTGTCGCGCTACCACCGCGCCGATTTCGCGTTGCTGTCGGCGACCGTGCCCAATCCCCTGCTCTACAACCAGCCGCGCACCTTCACGGGCACGGCGGCCGGCCCCTCGCGGACGGAGACGGCAGTCCACGCGAACGCCATGTGGGTCGTGGCCCTCGCGCCGAAGATTCAACTGGGAGTGTTCGGCGGCCCCAGCTTCTTCAGCGTGAAGCAGGTTGCCATCTCCGCGGTCGACTTCGCCGAGACCTACCCGTACACCACCGTGAGGTTGGCGAATACGGCGACGCAGAGCCAGACGAAGTCGAGCATTGGCTTCAACGCCGGCGGCGATCTGACCGTCCTCCTTCACAAGCTCATTGGCGTCGGGATGCTCTTCCGGTACACGGGAATGAAGGGGCAGTCTCCGGTCCCCGGCATCCCGACCGCACCCAATGCCATATCCCCTTTCATGAAAGCGGGTGGGCTGCAGGTGGGCGGGGGATTGCGCTTCCGATTCTAGTAGTCCGGAGTCCGGAGTCCGGAGTCCGATGTCCGATGTCCGATGTCGAGGCCGCTTGGGACCCAGACTTCGGACTTCGGACCTCGGACTTCGGACTACTCGCTTCTCCCGGCGCGCGGATGCGCCCGGCGGTACACGGCGAGCAGCTGCGCGGCGTTGACGTGCGTGTAGCGCTGCGTCGTGCTCAACCTGGCGTGCCCGAGCAATTCCTGGATCGCGCGAAGATCGGCGCCCCGTTCGAGCAGGTGCGTGGCGAACGAATGGCGGATGGCGTGCGGACTGATGCCGAAGCGCGTGCTGCACGCCGCCACGTAGCGCGCGACCAGGCGTTGCACGCTGCGCGGGGACAATCGGCCGCCCCGGTAGTTGAGAAACAGCGCTTCCTCGTCGCCCGACCCGCGACGCCTCTGGCGACGCGCGTCCGCGCGGCCCGTTTCCGCGCCTGATCCGGCTCGAGCCGGATTGCGGCCACTCCCCGCCTCGCGGGGGATGCGGGCGGCCAGAAACAGCGGGCGGTCGCCAAGCGAGGCGCGGATCGCCTTCGCCGCGCTGTTGTTGAACGGGATCACCCGTTCCTTCCCGCCCTTGCCCAGCACCCGCACGAGCTTCGCACCCAGGTGCACGTCCTCGAGGCCGAGACCCACCAGTTCGCTCAACCGAAGGCCGGATGCGTAGAACAGTTCGAGAATCGCCCGGTCGCGTCGCCCGAGCGCCGACGTCGCGTCCGGCACGTCGAGCAACCGGGACATCTCGTCCACGTCGAGATGCCGCGGGATGTGCTCTTCACGTTTCGGCGTGGCGACGACGGGCGCCGTAGTGTCGTCGAGCAGCCCTTCGCGCCTGAGATACCGCACGAACGTGCGGATGGCCGCGAGCTTGCGCGCGGCGGTGGCGCGCGATTGGCCCTGCCGGTAGATCTCCCCGAGGAAGCCGCGGATGGTCAGGTGATCGATCGACGACACCCGCAGCGCGGACACCGGCGCCCGGGCGAGCCCGGAGAGAAACGACAGGAACTGCGACAGGTCGCTTTCGTAGGCGGCCACCGTGTGCGCCGAGGCGTTGCGATTGAGCCGAAGGTATTCGAGGAAGGCGCGAAGGTGATCCCGCACGGGGCGATCATAACAGCAGTGAGTCGCGAGTAGTGAGTAGCGAGTAGGTAGTGAGCGGGTCAGTAGCCAGTGGCCGGCAGACCGGCGCAGAAACGCCGCGGCGCGTGCGAATCCCGTCGCGCCGCCGTCTCTACTGGCTACTGGCTACTGGCTGCCAGCAGGCTCTGCGCCCACGCCTGCAGGTCCGCGATCGCGCGCTCGGCGACCGCAAGCTTGTGCGCCAGCTTGTCGCCCTTGCGGCGGCCGACGCGACCGACGATGTCGAGCGGTTGCATGATGCCGAACGTGATGTTGGTGGGTTGATACGCCGCCGGATCGGCATGCGAGACGTAGTAGCCGAGGGCGCCGAGCGCCGTCGTCCGCGGTGGCGCGCCCGGCGCCTCGCCGCGCGCAATCGCGGCGGCGTTGAGGCCCGCGAGCAGCCCCGAGGCCGCCGATTCCACGTACCCTTCGACACCGGAAATCTGGCCGGCGAAGAACAGCCGCGGATCGCGCCGCGTCTGCCACGTTTCGCGCAGCGCGGCCGGGGCGTTGATGTACGTGTTGCGGTGAATCATGCCGAAGCGGACGAACTCGGCGTTCTCGAGGCCGGGAATCAGGCGGAAGACGCGCGCCTGCTCGCCCCACTTCAACTGTGTCTGGAAGCCGACCAGGCTGTAGTGATCGGCGGCCAGCGTGTCCTGGCGCAACTGCACGACCGCGTAAGGATGCCGCCCGGTCTTCGGGTCCGCCAGCCCCACCGGCTTCATCGGCCCGAAACGCAGCGTGTCCACCCCCCGGTGCGCCATCACCTCGATGGGGAGGCAGCCCTCGAAGAACAGCTCGCGATCGAAGTCGTGCACGGACGCCGTCTCCGCATGCGTGAGCGCCTCGTGGAACCGTGCGTACTCGTCCGCCTCGAACGGGCAGTTCAGGTAGTCGCCCTCGTCGTCGTGCGACCCCTCCGCACGCAGGCTCCTTCCCCATCGCGAGGCCCTGAACACCTTGCCGCGATCGATCGTCGCCGCCAGCACGATCGGGCTGATCGCGTCGTAGAAATACAGGTGCGACCGGCCCACCAGCTCCGCAATCGCCTGCGACAGGGCCGCAGCCGTCAGCGGCCCGGTCGCGAGAATGACCGGCGATCGGTCGTCGGCAGGCGCCGGGATCGCCGTCACCTCCTCGCGCACGACCTGGATGAGCGGGTGTTCTTCGATGGCGCGGGTGATCGTCTGCGAGAACAGGTGGCGATCGACGGCGAGCGCGGCACCGGCGGGCACGCGTGTCTCGTCGGCGGCGCGCATCACCAGCGAACCGAGCAGCCGCATCTCCTGTTTGAGGATGCCGACGGCGTTGTCCGGCTTGTCGGAGCGAAGCGAGTTGCTGCAGACCAGTTCGGCGAGGCGGTCGGTCCTGTGCACTGGCGTGGCCGTGACCGGCCGCATCTCGTGCAGGGTGACCGGGACGCCGCGTGCCGCGGCCTGCCACGCGGCCTCGCACCCGGCCAGTCCGCCGCCGACGATGTGGATCATTTCGGAAAGGCTTTGGGCTTTCGGCTCTAGGCTTTGGGCTGGCTCCGGGCTTTCGGCCTTGTCGGCGCCTCCGTGCCAAAGCCAAAAGCCAAAGGCCTAAAGCCCCACGTGATCACGCGGGCGCCAGTTCCTCGCTCCGCACGTAGTCGCAGCCGTCGCTGTTGCAGACCAGCTGCCGCCCCTGTTTCTTCGTCACCTTCTCGACCAGGAACGGCGCGCCGCACTTCGGGCACGCTTCGGCAACCGGCCGGTTCCAGAGCGTGAAGTCGCACGCGGGGTAGTTGCTGCACCCGAAGAAGACCTTCCCGCGGCGCGAGCGGCGCTCGACGATCTCGCCGCCGTCCTTCGGGCACTTCACGCCCGTGGTCTTCTGCCGCACGTACTTGCACGTCGGGTAGTTGCCGCAGGCAACGAATTCGCCGAACCGTCCGTGTTTGCGCACGAGGTTCGCGCCGCACTGCGGGCATGGCTCGTCGAGCACTTCGTCGGGCTTGGCCGCCGCCAGGCCGCCCTGCCCCGTGGCGATCAGCTTTCGCGTGGTCTTGCACTCCGGGTAGCCCGAGCAGGCGAGGAACTGGCCGAAGCGTCCGCGCTTGACGACCATCGGGCGCCCGCAGTTCTCGCACTCCTCGGCCGGCGCTTCCACGCCATTGCCGTTGAGGTCGGCCGATTCGAGCTCGCGCGTGTTCGTGCAGTCCGGGTACCGGCTGCAGGCGAGGAACGGCCCGAACTTCCCGACCTTCTTCAGCATCACGCCGCCGCACTTGTCACACGTTTCGTCGGTCGGGATCCCCTTCTTCACGTCCTCCATCTCGCGCACGGCGCGTTCGATGTCGGCGCTGAACTTCTCGTAAAAACTGTCGAGCGTGCTCTCGTAGCCGGCCTTTCCTTCCGCGATCTCGTCGAGCTGCTCCTCCATCTTCGCGGTGTAGCTGACGCCGAGGATGTCCTCGAAATACGGGACCGTGAGATCCGTGACCAGCACGCCGAGCGCGGTCGGGCGGAACCGCGCCTCGACCTTCTTCGCGTAATCGCGATCCTGCAGCGTGCCGAGGATCGTCGCGTAGGTGCTCGGCCGGCCGATGCCGTTCTCCTCGAGCTCCTTCACCAGCGTCGCCTCGCTGTAGCGCGGCGGCGACTGTGTGAACTTCTGATCGGGCCGCAGCGCTTTCAGCTCCAGCCGATCGCCCTCGCGCAGCGGCGGCAGGACGCCCGAACTGGCGTCGTCCTCGTCGCCCTCGCCGGCGCCGTTCCTCTGCCGGGGGTTGTCGACCGACTCGCCGGCGCCCCCGTACACCGCGAGCCACCCGCTGAATTTCGGCACCGAGCCGCGCACGCGCAACGTGTAGGGACCCGCCTCGATCTCGACGATCGTGTCGTCGAACACGGCCGGCGGCATCTGCGAGGCGACGAAACGGTTCCAGATCAGGCGGTAGAGGTAGGACTGATCCGGCGTCAGGTGCGCTTTCACGGCTTCCGGACCGTATTGCATCGAGGTCGGCCGGATCGCTTCGTGCGCGTCCTGCGCGTCCGCCTTCGCGCGGTAGTAGTTCGGCTTCTCGGGCACATGGTCGGCCCCGAACGTCCGGCCGATGTACTCGCGGGCGTCGGCGACCGCCTGGTCGGACACCCGCGTCGAATCGGTTCGCATGTAGGTGATCAGGCCGATCGACCCTTCACCGGGAAGATCGATCCCTTCGTAGAGCTGCTGCGCCACCATCATCGTCTTCTTGACTGCGAAGCGCGAGTGCTGCTGCAGCTTGCTCGTGATGAACGGAGGGATGGCGTGACGGCGTCGTTCCTTCGTGACAACGGACCGGACGACGAACGTGGCGCGTTCGAGATCGGCCAGGATGGCCTTCGACGTCGCCTCGTCCGGGACGCGGATCGTCTCGCCGTTCTTCTTGACGACCTTCGCGTCGAATTCCGGCGGGGCCCCGCCGGCCAGCCGCGCGAACAGGTGCCAGTACTCCTCGGGGACGAACTTCTCGATCTCGCGCTCGCGATCGCAGATGAGTTTCAGTGCGACCGACTGCACGCGGCCGGCGCTCAGGCCGCGGCGGACCTTGTCCCAGAGCAGCGGGCTGATCTTGTAGCCCACCAGTCGATCCAGGACGCGCCTCGCGCGCTGCGCGGCGACCATGCGTTGGTCGATCGCCCCCGGCTTCTCCAGCGCCGCGAGGATCCCCTTCTTGGTGATCTCGTTGAAGAGCAGCCGGTAGATCTTGCGGTTCTTCCCGGCCAGCTCTTCCGCGACGTCCCACCCGATGGCCTCGCCCTCCCGGTCGGGGTCGGTCGCCACGTAGATGTTCTCGGCGTCCTTTGCCGCCTCGCGCAGCTCCTTGACGACCTTCCTGCGGCTCGCGATGACCTCGTAGACGGGCTCGAAGCCGTGCTCGACGTCAACGCCGAGCTTGCTCTTCGGCAGGTCCCGGATGTGACCCATCGACGCCAGCACCTTGTAACCCCGGCCGAGGTATTTGTTGATTGTCTTCGCCTTGGTGGGCGACTCGACAATGACGAGTGATCTGGCCATGAGTCCCTGTTCTCTACCTGAGGAATGACGCTCGATTGTTGGTGGCGTTGCTCCTACGTTAGCACGTTCCCCCGGCACCGCACGAACCGGCCGCCCGGCAGCCTGCGCACCAGCCCCTGCAGTTCGAGGCCGAGGAGCCGCGGCAGCAGCGTCGCAACATCCCCGCCCGACATGCCCGCCAGCGCGTCGATCGCGTAGCTTTCACCGGGGTCCATCAGCGCGAGGAGCGGGTCCCGTTCGGCCGCCTCCCGACCGGTCGAGCCGGCCGCGCCCCCCATCTTCAGCACCTGCAGCACGTCGTCGGCGGTTTCGACCAGCGCGGCGCCACTCTTGAGCAGCGTGTGACTTCCGCGATGCCGCTCGCTCAGCACGTTGCCCGGAACGGCCATCACCTCGCGTCCCTGTTCCAGCGCGCAATCGGCCGTGATGAGCGCGCCGCTGCGCTGTCGCGCTTCCACGACGACGACGGCCCGAGAGAGGCCGCTGATGATGCGGTTTCTCTCCGGGAAATTCATCCTGAGCGGGGGCGTCCCGGCCGGCAACTCGCTGACGACCGCGCCGCTTTGCGCCACCCGAGCCAGCAACTCGCCGTGCTCGGGCGGATACACCACGTCGACGCCGCAGCCGAGCACCGCCACGGTGCGGCCCCCCGCGTCGAGAGCGCCGCGATGTGCCGCTGCGTCGATACCGCGCGCAAGGCCGCTGGCGACGACCAGACCGCTCGCCGCCAGTTGCGACGCCAGGCGTGTTGCCGTGTCTTCACCGTAAACCGACGCGGCCCGCGACCCGACAATCGCAACGGTCGGCGCGGACAGGCTCTCGACCGAGCCGCGGACCCAGAGGGCCAGCGGCGGATCGAAGATGCGGGCCAGCAGTGGCGGGTATCGCGGGTCGCCCCAGGGCACCGCCGCGATCCCTCTCGCACCCGCGTCGCGAACGGCCCGTTCCGCGGTCAGTCTGGCCTTCGCCGCCTCCGCCGACGCCTGCCTGCAGCCGACGCGCCGCAGCAGGTTCTCGAGCGGATCCTCCCCCCAAGGGCCGTTTGCCGGGCCATTGGTTGGTGTATCGGACGCATTCGCTTCGCCGCGCAGGACCGGAAACAGCCTGGCATGCGGCAACCCCCGCACGAACGAGAGCGCAATCAAGTCGGGGGCAGCCAGGCAGGGCCCAACGGCCTCACACCCCGTCATCTGGTTCCTTGCAGGCGTCGGCAGGCGAACGGAAAGCTGCGGCGACAGCAGGCCGGGCGCGCCCACCGAAACGAAAGGGCGACATACCCGACCCGGGCGAGATCGACTTATTATAGGCATAGCAGGCGGGGATCACAACGGCTGAGCCAAAAAGACGTCAGTCGGCAAACCCTGTGCGTGCGGGCGGTGTCGTTTTGCCAGTTTTCCGCGCGGCACGGCTGTGGTACGTGCTTTGCTGTCGAGCCGTAGTCCCATGAAACACGTGTCAGAGCACACCTGAACATGTCACGCACATTACTCGCCGTTGGCGTCCTCGCGGTCCTGCTTGCCTCGGCGCCGGCCTTTGCCGACAATCCACGCAAGGACGCGCGGGCGCAGGTCGAATTCGGCATCTCGGTTGCGCAGAGGGGGTTGTGGCGGGAGGCGATTTTCCGGTGGAAGAAAGCCGTGGAAATCGACCCGAGTTACGCGGCCGCGTGGAACAACCTCGCGATCGCCTACGAACAGCAAGGGCAGTTCGAGAGCGCGCGCGACGCCTACGAGCGCGCACTGAAGCTCGATCCGACCAACAACTTCATCCACCAGAATTACGACTTTTTCAAGGAAATCAATGACCGTGCGAAACGCGGCGCGACTCGCTAGTCTGGGGCTGCTGCTGCTGCTCGTCGGCTGCACGAGCTTCCAGGAAGTCACCATCGAAACGCCGATCCAGGCCAAGCTCGACGTGTCGCCCTTCCAGCGCGTGCTCGTGGTCGGCTTCATCGCCGGCGGCAGCGAAGACGTGGATGCGAACCTCGAGACGGTGCGGCTGCTGCGAAGCCAGCTGCGAACGAAGTCGAACCTGAAGGTGATCGAAACCGACGTCCTGCCACTCACCGAGCTCGCTCAGCAGCAGCAGAAGGAACCGGTGAAACAGCCCGGCGCTTCGCCGTCTGCTGCAGCCCCGGCGCCGGCGGACGCGGCCGCGACGCCGCCCGCGCAGGCGCAACAGCCGGGGGCCGCGGCCAACCCGGCGTTCACGGGGTTGCTGCCCGCGAAGATCAAGGACGAGCGCGACCTGCAGGCCTACGATCAGATCTTCGCGAACGTCGGCTTCTGGAAGAAGCTGGGGGAAGAGTTCCAGAATCCGCTCATCGTGACCGGCACGGTGCTTTTCACTCCGCTCTCCCGCCAGGGCTATGTGAACAAGGACGAGGAAACCTACGACGCGACGGGCGTCCGGTCGGTGACGACGGTGCGGACCTACCAGAACCGCAAGGGCTTCCAGCTGAAGCCGAAGTTCATCTTCATCGACGGCCGCACGGGCACGACCATGTACTCGGAAACGTTCCTCGAGGAGACGCTCTACAACGAGCAGCAGAACACGCCGCCGCTCTCCTCGTATTTCGAGTTGATGGATCGGCTCATCCCCCGATTCCTCAGCACGCTGAGCAGCCAGAAGATCCGGGGGACGCGGGTACTGCTGAAGTAGCGGCACTGCGGTGCCGCTACCAGGACCAGGCGACGAGCGCAAACCCGCCCGCTCGTCGCCATTTACAGCCAAAGAGCTTCGGTGATAGTCTAGTTTTTTCGGCCTGACGAGAACGGGCCGAAAGGGACGAGGGGTGTTCCGTGTACGCGATTGTTCAGTGCGGCGGGCATCAGGTGAAGATGGTTCCGGGCGCCACGGTCGTGGTGGACCGCGTCAAGGGACCCACGGGCGGTGAGATCACGTTCGACCAGGTGCTGCTGGTCGAGAAGGACGGGGGCGAGGTCGTGGCTGGCGCGCCCTTTGTCGCCAACGCCCGGGTGGTCGCGGTCGTGGACGGCGAATCGAGGGGCCCGAAGATCCGCGTCTTCAAGAAGAAGCGCCGCAAGGGGATGCGCCGGTCGCGCGGGTTCCGCGCCGACCTGACCGTCCTGCGGGTGAAGGATATCGTCGTCTAGTCCGATTCCGGACTGGACAAGGAATCGGACCATGGCACACAAGAAAGGCCAGGGGAGTTCGCGCAACGGGCGCGACAGCAATTCGCAGCGCCTGGGCGTCAAGCGCTTCGGCGGCAACATCGTGACGGGCGGCTCGATCCTCGTGCGCCAGCACGGCCGTCGGTTCCGTCCCGGTCTGAACGTCGGAAGGGGCAAGGACGACACGCTGTTTGCGAAGATCGCGGGCCGCGTGCGGTTCGAGGACCACGGCGCGCACGGCCGGGTCATCAGCGTCATTCCCGTCGAGCAGGCGGCGGCCGCGAAGGTGTAGCAGTCTCCCTCCCAGATGTTCGTCGACGAGGTCGACATTCGCGTCGCGGCGGGCAACGGCGGCAACGGCTGCGTCGCGTTCCGCCGCGAGAAGTTCGTTCCCCGCGGCGGCCCGAGCGGGGGTGACGGCGGCCGCGGCGGTTCCATCTACGTGGTCGCCACCGAACACCTCAACACGCTCGTCAACTACCGCTTCCATCCCGAATACCACGCGCAACGCGGCGCCCACGGGCAGGGGTCGAACCGCACGGGTCACGATGCCCGCGACATCGACCTGGACGTGCCGGTCGGAACGATGGTGTACGAGCTGCCCGCGGGCGGCGAGCCGCACCTGCTCGCAGATCTGACGGAAGCGGGCCGGCGGGTGCTGGTCGCAGCGGGCGGACACGGCGGGCGGGGCAACGCATCGTTTGCAACGTCGACCAACCGCGCGCCGCGTCGCGCGGAGCCGGGCCAGCCCGGCGAAGCGAGGCACCTGCGCCTGCAGCTGCGGCTGCTCGCCGACGTCGGCCTGGTGGGCTTTCCCAACGCCGGCAAGTCCACGCTCATCTCGCGCATCTCGTCGGCGCGACCGAAGATCGCCGACTATCCATTCACCACGCTGACGCCGCACCTCGGTGTGGTGACACTCGACGGCAACCGCAGTTTCGTTGTCGCCGACGTTCCCGGGCTCATCGAAGGCGCGCACGCCGGTCACGGGCTCGGCCATCAGTTCCTCAAGCACGTCGAGCGAACGAAGGTGCTGCTGCACGTGGTGGACGTGTCGGAAGCGTCGGGCCGTCAACCGATCGAAGACTTCGACACGGTGCGGCGCGAGCTCGCGCTGTTCGATCCGACCTTGCTCGAACGACGCCAACTGGTGGCGGCGAACAAGATCGACGTGCTGGCCGACCCTGGCCGCCTCGGCCGGTTGAAGTCGCACGCCGGTCGGCTCGGCCTGCCGTTGTTTCCGATATCCGCGGTGACCGGTGACGGTGTGAGGGCGCTGCTCGAGGCGATCTGGCAGCGACTCGAGGAAGCCCGCCGCGCGGCGACCTTCGAACTTCGGCACGGACCGGGCCAAGGGGTGGCACAATAAGAGGCTGTCGGACGCCGGAGCGGGCGCCGCGGCGCCGAAGTTGATGACTTCATCGGAATCGCGAATCGGCATTCTCGGCGGCACGTTCGACCCGATTCACCTCGGGCACCTCGCCGTCGCCGATGCCGCGTGCGCGGCGCTCGACCTCACCGAAATCCTGGTCATTCCCTCGAACCATCCGCCTCACCGTCGGGTCGAGCCCCAGGCGACCGGCTACCACCGCTTCGCGATGATCGCGCTGGCGCTGGCCGACCGCCCGCGGCTGGTTGCCAGCGACGTCGAACTGCAGGCGGACAGCTGGTCGTACACGTCGGTGACGCTGCGACGGCTGCACCGGGCCGCTTACCGGCCGTTGCAGCTTTTCTTCCTCACGGGGGCCGATGCGTTTGCGGAAATTGCCACGTGGAACGATTACCCGGCCATCCTCGACCTGGCGAACTTCGTCGTCGTCTCGCGCCCGGACCACCCCGCGCCGGCGATGACCGGGCGGTTGCCAATGCTGCGCGATCGGATGATCGTGTGTCCCACGGCGGGAGGCGGCGGCTGTGACATGACGGCGGATCGTCCGAGAATCTGGCTGCTCGACGCGCCTACGCCCGACGTGTCGTCAACCGGGGTACGCCAGCGCGTCGGGGCGGGAGCGCCGCTTCGCGGGCTGGTGCCGCCGGCGGTCGAACAGTACATCGAACGTCAGCATCTCTACCGGCCTGCCTCGCCGTAGCTCGGGCCACGGGCGCGCGAAGGCGGGTAAGGCGTTTGCATGAGCAGAGCCGACACGAAGCGCAAGAAGACCGCGACCGAGGCGTTCCGCGATCTTCCACAGCAAATCCGGCAGGCGGCCGAGGCCGCGCAGGACAAGAAGGCGCTCGACCTGACCGTCCTCGACCTGCGCGAACTCTCGTCGTTCACCGACTTCTTCGTCGTCTGCACCGGGCAGAACGCCCGCCAGGTGAAGGCGATCGCCGACGCGGTGGAAGCGTCGCTGCTCAAGGCGCGAACCCGGCCGGCGCACGTCGAGGGGTACGACCGTGCGGAGTGGGTCCTCCTCGATTACTTCGATTTCATCGTCCACGTCTTCACACCCGCCATGCGCGAGTTCTACGCGCTCGACCGCCTCTGGGGAAGCGCCGAACGAATCGCCGTGCCCGAGCCCGGCCCGAAAGCCGCCGAATCCCGAGGCTGACGCGGGCCGTGGCGGCACAGGGCTTCAGCTCCGTGCTCTGCCGCGGCATCTGCGGCATCTTCTGTCGACGATCGTCGGCGCACTCATCTCTGTCGTCGTCGCTCCCGCCTGTGCCGTGTGCGACACGCTGCTCGACAGGCCCACGGCGGGCCCGGTCTGTGACACCTGCTGGAGCGCGATTCGACCCCTGACCCCGCCCCTGTGCTCTGTGTGTGGCGATCCCCTGCCGCCGACAAGGGGGTCGGGACTCAGCTCACCGATTACAGAATCGCATGACGTTTTTGCAATCGGTGAGTTGAGTCCCGACCCCCTGGTGTGTCGCCGCTGCCGCAACAGCCGCCCGATCATCGCGCGCAGCCGCGCGGTCGGCGAGTACTCCGGGACGCTGCGCGCCGCCGTGCACCTGCTCAAGTACGAGAAGCGGCGATCGATGGCGCCCCGCCTGGCGGCGATGATGGCCGCGAGCGGGGCCGACGTGCTTCACGGCGCGGATGCCGCGGTTCCCGTTCCGCTGCACTGGATGCGCAAGTGGCGGCGCGGATTCAACCAGGCGTCGCTGCTCGCCGGCAACCTGGGCGTCTGCGTCTGGCCGGCGCTCGCGCGCGTCCGGGCCACCAGCCCGCAGGTGGATCTGACGGCGGAGGCGCGGCGGCTGAACGTGCGACACGCGTTCGCGATCGCGCGCCGCGAATGGCCGTGGCGGCGGCGGTGGCGTGCGAGGCTGAAGGGAAAGGTCGTCGTGTTGGTGGACGACGTGTCGACGACGGGGGCGACACTGGAAGCGTGCGCAGAGGTACTCCGGGAGGCGGGGGCGCGCGAGGTGCGCGCGCTTACGGCAGCACGCGTCGTGGTCGCGGCGAGCCGCTGAATTCTCGCCGCTGCCCGCACGGATGACTCTGCTATAATTTCCGTCCGTTGGTCCGTCTCTATCAGGAGGGGATGGCGCCGTGCAGAGGCTGACGTCTGTACTCATTGTGGATGGTGACGACGCGTTCTCGGCGATCCTCAAAGCAGGTCTGTCGTCCGGCGTATGCCGGTGCCAGGTGGCCCGCAGTGCGGAAGCGGCCATGGAGATGATGAGACGGGCTTCGTTCGATGTCATCGTCTCGGACCTGGCCCTGCCCGGCACGGACGGACTGGAGCTGACGCGCTGCATCAGGAAGGTGAAGAATCAACTGCCCGTCGTCGTGATGACCGGCCGGCCCGAGGAGTTGCCGTACGACCTGGCGATCGAAGCGGGCGTGTCGGATTTCATCGTGAAGCCCTTCGCCGCGGCGGAACTGGCGCTCAGGGTCAGGCACGTCGTGCACCAGGAGCGGATTCGCATTTCTTCCCTGACCGACGAACTGACCGGCCTGTACAACAGGTGGGGATTCTTCACGCTCGTCGAGCAACAACTGAGGCTGTCGCGGCGGGAGCGCAAAGGCGTCTACATGCTCTACGCGGACGTCGACCACCTCAAGCAGATCAACGACACCTGGGGACACCAGGAAGGCGACCGCGCGTTGATCGAGACCGGACGGATCCTCAAGGCCACGTACCGGCAATCGGACATCATCGCCCGCATCGGAGGCGACGAGTTCGTGGTGATACCGATCAGCACGAACGGGGACAACATCGGGAAGATCATCGATCGCCTGAGACAGAAACTGGAGGAGCGCAACGCCAGGAACGACCTGAACTACGCGCTGTCGATCTCCGTGGGCGTGGCCTGCTACGACCCCTACCAGCCGTGCACGATCGACGAACTCCTGGCCGAAGGCGACAGGCGGATGTACGAGGACAAGAAGGCCAGGGGCAGGGTGTAGCAGGCGAGGTCGTTGGGATCCGGGACGAAACCATCCGGCTATAGCAGCGCCAGGTCTCGATTCACGGCGGTGATGACATCCGCCTCCACCTCGTCTGGCGTCCGCTCGCCGTCGATGCGGTGCCAGCCGGCGCCGCCGGCCTGCCGCCGGTAGCTGCGCCGCACGCGTTCCAGCAGCTCGAGGTCGCTCTCGAAGCGATCGCGGTTGGCGCGCTTCCGCTGCACTGCCGTCGCGGGCGCGATGTCGAGCAGCAGCGTCAGGTCAGGCTGCGGAAGGAACCGCTGGATGTCGAACAGCCAGTCGGGATCGAGGCCCTGCGCCTCGCCGTAGGCGACGCTCGACGCAAGATACCGATCGCAGATCACGATCTGGCCGGCCCCGAGCATCTCCTCGATCGACGGCTTCCATTCGTAGCGGTTCGCGACGTAGAGGAGCTGCATCACGTCCGCGCGGTACTCGCGCCGGCCGCGCAGCGCCATCTCGATCTCCTGTCCGATCGGCGTTGCGCGATCCGGGAAGGCCGCAATCGCCGCGACCCGGCCGTGCGCCGTTGCACGAGCGGCCAGGCGCTTCGCCTGTGTTTCCTTCCCGCTCTGATCGAGCCCTTCGAACGCGATCAATCTGCCGGTCTTCGTCGTCATCGTTGGTTGATGTCTCCGCTCGGCGTCAGCGTCCCGTCTACCGTCTGCTGACTGATGCCTGCTGTCTACCGACCTGCTCGCTACCCTACTCACTACTCGCTACTCGCTACTCCCAACTCACTACTCTTCCAGCGCGAGCAGATCGTCGATCGTCTGGCGGCGGCGGATCACGCGCCAGCGGCGTTCTTCAACCAGCACCTCGGGTGCGAACAGCCGCCGGTTGTAGTTCGACGCCATCGCCGACCCGTAGCCCCCTGCGTCGCGGATCGCCAGCACGTCACCGACCTCGAGCGGAGCCATCCGCCGGGCCCCGCCGAACCCGTCGCTGGTTTCGCACAGCGGCCCGACGATCTCGTACTCCTGCTGGCTGCCCTGGCGCCGGACCACCGGCTCGATGCGATGGTAGGCGCCGTAGAGCGCCGGCCGGATCAGCTCGGTCATGCCCGCGTCCAGCACCGCGATCGCGGCTGAGCCGCCACCGCCCTTGATGTCGATCACGCGCGCCAGCAGAACGCCGGCCGGCGCCACGATCACCCGGCCGGGTTCGAGCAACAGCGTCAGCCCGGTTGGCGAGACCACCGGCAGGATCGCGGAGGCGTAGTCGGCCGCCGACAGGGACGCGCCGCCGTCGTAGGCGACGCCGACGCCGCCGCCGATATCCAGGTGTTCGATCGCGATGCCGTCATCGGCCAGGCCGTGCGCGACGCGCACCAGCGACTCGGCCGCGCGCCTGAGCGGCGTGACGTCGAAGATCTGCGACCCGACATGGACGTGCAGCCCGACGAGGCGCAGCGACGGGTTGACAGCGATCCGGCGGCACAGTGCCGCCGCCTCGTCGATCGGGACGCCGAACCTGCTGCCGCGGATCCCGGTGGTGATATAGGGATGCGTTCCCGCGTCCACGTCCGGATTGATCCGCACGGCGACGCGGGCGCGGCCGCCACGCGCGCGGGCCGCCGCCGCGATTCGATCGATTTCGCCCGCCGATTCCGCGTTGATGGCGTGGACGCCGAGAGCCACCGCACGTTCGATCTCGTCGGGCCGCTTGCCGACGCCCGTGAACACGATGTCGTCGGGAAGGAACCCCGTGCGCAGGGCCACCTCGATCTCGCCGACGGAGTTCGCGTCGACGCCGGTGCCGAGACGGCGCATCAGGCGGGTGATGGCGAGCGTCGAGTTGGCCTTGAGCGCGTAGTGCAGGCGGTGCGGGTAGCCGCCGAAGGCCTGCTCGAGAGCCGCACACGCGCCCTCGATGGCCGCCGCGCTGTAGACGTAGGCGGGTGTCCCCTCGGCGCGCGCGATGTCGGCCAGGGGGACGCCGTCGCAGAGCAGCGTATCGCCGTCGTAGCAGAAACTGTCTGTGGGCATCCCGAGAGCCTGGTTTGAGGCCGCCGCGCCTCGCGCGCGCTCCCGCGCCATGTTATCCGACCGCTCGCGGTTTGACATCCTGAAAATCGCTTTGCTACGATGTCCGGTCCTGCCCCGGTGTCCCTGCCGCGGCCGCGTGGCGGGTCCCCGCGATCACGAAGACCGATGTCCCTCGAACCCCAGGCGCTGTCGCCGCTGACCCCCGACCGCCTGATAGAGCGCTGCCTCGGCGGCGACCAGGACGCCTGGGAGATGGTCGTCCGTCAGAACTGGCGGAAGGTGTTCAACGTCGCCTACAAGTTCGTGGGCCGGCACGAGGAGGCCGAAGATCTCACCCAGGACATCTTCCTGAAGATCTTCCGCTCGCTCGCCACCTTCGACCGCCGCGCCAATTTCCAGACCTGGTTGATCAGCGTCAGTCGCAATCTCTGCATCGATTACTACCGCAGCGTCCGGAAGGAGCGCGAGACGATCGACCGCCAGGTGACCTCCGAGGAGGTGGGCCCCGTCTCGCTCGACGTCGGGCCGCTGGCGGCGCTCGAGCAGCGGGATCTCGCCGCGCTGCTGCGGCGCGCGCTGCAAACGCTGCCCGACTCGCTGCGCACCGCGGTCATGATGCGCGATATCCAGGAACTGTCGTACCAGGAAATCTCGGACCGCCTGCAGCTGCCGGAAGGAACCGTCAAGTCGCGGATCAACCGGGGACGGAAGGAGCTGGCGCGCCAGATCCTCCGCCTGCGCGAAGACGACGACCGGCAGGCCAGCAGGCGCTCCCGGCAGTACGATGGCCCGGAGGTGTCGTGATCACCGCCGCGGCTGCTGAACGGAGAACGCCATGAACCTGACCACAGATCGCGTCGGCGGCATCGCCGTCGTCCGGGTGGGTGAAACCCGGCTGATGTACCCGCTGCTGTCCGAGTTCTCGAGCACGGTCACGTCGTTGATCGCGGCCGGCGAGCGCAAGATCCTGATCGACCTGACGACGGTCAACTACGTCGACAGCGCCACGATTGGATGCCTGATGGATCTCTACCGCCAGACGTCGGCGGCCGGCGGCCGGATCAAACTGTCGGGTGTGAACAAGCGCGTCGAAACGATGCTGACCATGACGGGGGCTCACAACTTTCTGGACATCCACGCCGACGAGGCGAGCGCCGTCAAGAGCTTCGGGGGGTAACGATGCGCACCATCAAGACGACCACGGGAGTCGACATCCCGCTTGACGGCGATCTGCTGGCCATTATCGAGACGCTCTACCAGGAAGTGACCGTCAGGCGCGAACTCGAACGGTCCTACGAGGACATGATGCACGAGATCCGGCACCTGCTCGGGCAGATGACCGACCAGGAGCGAACCGAGTACCTGGCCGAGAGCCTCTTCCACAACACGGTGAGGTTCGAGAACGAGAAGCTCGCCTCCTACATGCGGAAGCTGACGGAGAAGGTCAGGAAGTAGCGGGTCAGTTGGCGGCGACCGGCCGCCCGGCGCCGAGTGGCCGCGGAGCAGGAAGCGGGTTGACGTCGGGCGCTTCGACGATCCGCCACGCATCGCGCTCCTGCAGCACTTTCGCCGCGAACGCCGTGTGCAGCGCGTGGCCGGCCCGATGCGCGACGACGTGCCCGATGAGGGGGCAGCCAATCAGCGCGAGGTCGCCGATCGCATCCAGCATCTTGTGGCGCACGAACTCGTCTTCGAACCGCAGGTGAGGATTCAGCACGCCCGTCTCGCCCAGCACCACCGCGTTGTCCAGCGATCCGCCCAGCGCCAGGCCGTGCTGGCGCAGCATTTCCACTTCCTTCAGGAATCCGAACGTGCGCGCCGGCGCGATGTCCTCGGTGAAGGTTTCCTCGGTGATGCGCAGCGTGCGCGCCTGGTGGCGCAGCAACGGGTGATCGAAGCTGATGCTGTAGGTGAGCTTGAAGTGATCCGACGGATACAGCGCAATCCGCTTGTCGCCGCGCGACAGGGCGATCGGCCGCAGGATCTTCATGTAACGGCGCGCCACCGGCAGCGTGCGGACGCCGGCTTCGTTGATCAGGTACACGAACGGCGCCGCGCTGCCGTCCATGATCGGCACTTCCGAATGATCCAGTTCGACCAGGACGTTGTCGACGCCCAGGCTGGCCAGAGCGGCCAGCAGGTGCTCGACCGTCTCGACCGACGCCTGATCGCAGCACAGGCCGGTCGCATACTGCATGCCGGCCACGTTGTCGACAACGGCGGGAATCTCCACGCCTCCGAGGTCGGTGCGGCAGAAACGGACGCCGAAATTCGCGGGAGCGGGCTTGAGGTAGAGGGTGACCTTGCTGCCCGAATGAAGGCCGATGCCGGCGCAGTACGTGGGCCGGCGCAGTGTACGTTGCAGATGCATGGGCTCTAGTGGATTCGCGGGGGCGTCGTGACCGTCAGGCCCACCTCAGCAAACGCCATGCCGCTGAGCTCGAAGCTCGGCAAGCACAGGCCAACTTACTTGTTCACCGATAGTTGCGCGAAGATCTGAGCTCGCGCCAGGGGGACGTGGCAGGCTCGAGTGTGGCTGTCGAACCACACCGAAAACCGCCTGATCTGTGGCCATATTACCACAGCCACGGCTTTGGGGTCAGCTTTGGGCTTTGGGGTCA
>Ga0315282_10007520_pt1 | contig 17838 bp, 10 predicted proteins | sample YL17G07_20_MG_FD_203693 | JGI IMG/M metagenome (GOLD analysis project Ga0315282, IMG submission 203693) | Sediment microbial communities from Yellowstone Lake, YNP, Wyoming, USA - YL17G07_20 | ecosystem: Environmental > Aquatic > Freshwater > Lake > Sediment | place: USA: Wyoming | collected... | reverse complement strand
TTGCAGCTTCTTCAGTTTTTAAAACACTGTCTACAACATAGTAAGCTGTAATATATTTTTTATTATTTAATGTTGTATGGAAAAATATGTAATCTCCAATCGAAAGAGTATTTTTTAACTTTTTCCCTCTTTGTCCGATATCTCCATAACTAAATTCTTTTAGAAGCGGGTCTGGATGATCAATTATATTTATATAAGGTATTAATAGGTTCATGTTTTTCCTTTTTTAAGCTATATTTTTTTTAAAATTCTTTGGTTTAATAAAAAGTTAGTACTGCTAATTTAAATTTTTATGGTTTTTATTATATTGTTATTTGCTTTTTTTATAAATTATAATTTAGTATTCTTATAAGTTTTTTGGTCTTCAAATTTGCCCTGTAAGACAAGAAAATAAATAAGGCATACATTTATATATCCTTAAAACATTTAAGGCAAAATTTTAATGGCAAAAACAAAAAACTAAAATTTAAAACTTGTAAAGACACTTTTAAATCCTGTTATTTTTTCTTTTAGCCTGTATATCATATTTTCTTCATTTAATGGCTGACTTTTTATGGATTCTTTTAAAATACCTAAAGGTATTATATTTTTTATTATTTCTGATATGGGTATAAAAAGTTTTTCACTTATCTATGGGTGATTAATTGGTATATTATTTTTATATGTGCATTCCTGAATGAATCTTGTTTCTACTGCAGAAATGTATATAAGAGGAGGTAAAATATGATTGAAATTTTTTATAAAGATGATGAAAATTATTTTAGAACACTGGGAAAATATATATTAAAGAATAAAGGATATGTTTTTAATCATTTCACTAATGGTCCAGATCCTGAATATAATAAGTTTCATAAATTTGATTGTATAACTCTCCCAAAAAAAAGGATATAATAATGCAACTAATTATGAAAAGATATGTAGTGAAGATTTCTTAGAACTTTTTAATTACCTTAATAATAATTATGGAAAATTGAATGAGTATTTTTCATATTGCAAAAAATGTAATCCTAGTCTTTAATTATTAAAAATAATTTTTTATCAATAATTGAAACAATCGCTTGTACATTTATTTTATCAAATAATATAATTACATATTCTATTTTTAATAATATTGCAATCTTTATTATTATTTATTCTTTTTTATTATAAAGTATAAAAATAATATCCTATCTTTAGTATTAGTATTTTTCTTAATTCTTTTTAAATATTCTTTTAAGTTATTTATGTTTAATCTGTGTAATAGGTTTTTATATCAATAATGTCAAAATAAAAACAAAAATTTTTATAATATAAAGATTCAATTTCTAGACAAGCACCAGCAATATAATCTTTCCCTTCTTTAACATTTCAATCTTTTTCTAAATCAAATGATGCAAAAAAGAAACTATTGTAAGTTGGATATTTTGAAGTTATTTAAATGTTTCAGATTCTATCTAATTTCTTTCTAAATCTTTATCTATTTTTTTAATGAAATATTGTTAATTTTTTCGATAAGCTAAATTAAATTATTTAATATATTATTCTTTAAAATCATTTGATATTTTATATAGTTGTTTTTTATCTATCTTGATTAATTCTAATAAATGTTTTTATTTATTAATTCAGTAAAATATTATGTTTATTATATTTTAGAAATTTTTATCATACCCAAAAGATATTCTTACTTAATGTTTTATATAAAGGATTAATACTGTAAATAAAAAAACTTCTATAATTTTTTTAGTAAATTTCAATTTAATGATTTTATTTTAAATTACAAAATATAAAAAATTTATAAATTCATTCTGACCCCATAATCTTTAAGCCATTTTCTTCTATCTTTATAATCAGGCAAAACACTTTCAACTAATTTCCAGAATTTACCTGAATGATTTTTATGAATTAAGTGACTCATTTCATGAACAATAATGTAATCTATAACTGAAGAGGGTGCCATTACTATTTTCCAATTAAAAAGCAAATTTCCTTTGGGTGTGCAACTGCCCCAGCGTTTTTTTTGTTGTTTTATTTTTACCTGTCTAGGCTCAATGCTAAATTTTGTTTTGTAGAATTTAATTCTTTTTAATATTATTTTTTTAGCTTCTTTCTTATACCATTTTTCAAGTGCTACTCTTAAAATATCCTGATCTTTTGTTGGTGATAATATTTGAAGCATGCCATCTGAAATTTTTACTTTTGGTCTTAATAGATTTTTGTCAATATTTATATTTAGAGAATAATTTCTTCCAAGATACATAAAGGATTCGCCATTTACAAATTCTCTTTTAAAAGGAATGCAGCTAATATCTTTAAAATCTAAAAGTTTCTTTATAATCCATTTTCCTTTAGAACTTACCTTTTCTTTTATTGTTTCCTCAGACAGTCCCCAGGGAGATATAACTGTTATAAGATCAGGTGGCTGTATTTGAATTGCAAGAGTCTTTCTATTTCTATATGTAAGTTCAAACTCTATTGTCTTTCTTCCATATTTTGTTGATAACTTCATAATGTTTCATAATGTATTTTTGCAATAGAAATAACCTGATTTGTAAGTTTATCTATTGCTTCTTTTTTAAAAATTCTAAAGTATTTTGCAATAAGCATATTTTTTAATTCTCTCTCAATACTTTGAGTTTTTGTAATATTTGTTGTCCAATCAATAACATAAGAGTCTCTAATCTTTTTATCAATATCTGATGTAATTTGCTTAATAAGCCCTGTATTTTCATCAGATACTATAAATTTATTATCTTTAGGAATAGCTTCTTTTACTGCCTCAAATATTGCAAACTGCTCTTTAGATAGGTCATATTTTTTTGCAGCATCTTCTTCGCCAGTTTTTATTTCTTTATCAATAAATTCTTTAAGTCTTCTTTTCCTTTCAAGCCAGTTTTTTTCTGTTTCTTCAAGAATTCGTTTTAATTTCTCAAGTAGGCTTGTGTAATATACTGGATTTGAATCAATTTTTATGTTTAATATATGTTTTATTGCATGCTCCATTGATATTGCTTTTCCCTTGTTTGAATCAATGCTTGCAATTAAAGATTCGAAATCATCATCAAATAATGTTATTGGTTTTATATATGATATCACTCCTTTTGCCTTTAGATGTTCTGATATTATTTTTTTAACCTTCTGGCCACATTCAGAAATATCAATGGGTTCTTCAGGTGAAAATCTTGCTTTTGCTGCAGCTCTAATATATGATAGCCATCTAAGATCATTTATAAAATCCTGGGTTACATGTGATGGCAGAAGCATCTCTAAAGTTTCAGCAAATCTTTTATAGGAGATTTCAAATTCAGCTCTTTTGTCTTCTGGTTCTATTACTGAAACAAGATCGTCTATATTGTTTTTATTTATTCCATAAAAAATTCTTAAAACTTCTTCCCTGTATGATTTTAGCTGATTAACCAAATCATCAATTGGTATCATTGGAGTTCCAATATCTTCTGAGTTAAATATAGCAAGAGCTTCATCTAAAAAGTTTGATACTCCATAGTAATCAATAATATAGCCACACTTTTTATTATCTGAATAAACCCTATTTACCCTTGCAATTGCCTGAAGTAAATTATGTTCAATTAAGGGTTTGTCAAGATACATAACTTGCTCAATTGGTGCATCAAAACCAGTTAAAAGCATATCTACAACAATTAAAAAACATAGATTGTCTTCATCAATTGGTTTTAAAAATCTTGATATTATTTTTTGCTGCTGTGCCTTTGTAGTAAGGTGAGCTTTTATTCTAGGTTCATCATTTGAGCTTGCAGTATAAATTATTTTTATTTCTAACTCTTTTCCAATAATATCTTTTATATATTTTGTCAACATATCATAGTATGTGACTGCTGCATCTCTTGAGGGTGTTACAATTTGAGCCTTAAATCCATTTGGATAAATATTGTGCCTGTAGTGGGTAAGGATATCTTTTGATATTTCTTCAATTCGTTCTTTTGCCTCAAGAACAGGTAACTTTGTAGCATATTTTTGCTTGATTGCTTCCCTTTCTCTTTCTGTTTTTTCTTCAAACTGCCTGTTGAATATATCGTCTAAGTTTTTGCCTTTTATCTGTAATTTTGGTTTTCTTCCTTCATATACAATTGCAACTGTTGCTCCATCTTCAACTGCCTGGTTTAGATAGTATTTATCGATATATGGACCAAAAGTTCTTGGGGTTGACCTATCTTTCTTATCAATGGGTGTTCCTGTAAATCCGATAAAGGCTGCATTTGGGAGAGCATCTCTCATATTTTTTGCCATTAGCTTATATTGGCTTCTATGTGCTTCATCAGCTAAAACTATCAAATTAGATTTAGTAGTTAAAACTCCAAATTTTTCCTTAAAGGTTAAAGGTCTCAAAAAAATTTCATCTTTTAATTCTTGAGCCTTATCTTCTGTTTTAAACTTTTGTATAAGTGTTGTAATTACTTGAGCTTTTGGGTTAGATAATAACTCTTTTAAGTGTTTTATAGATTTTGCTCTTACTGGTTCAGTGTATTTTGACAATGTTCTTACAAATGTCTTATATATCTGTTTATCCAAATCATCTCTATCAGTTACCACTATAATTGTAGAATCATATAATTTTTTATCCCTTCTTATCTTTATTGCAAGATAAACCATTGCAAGACTTTTTCCTGAGCCTTGAGTATGCCAAATAACTCCACCTCGAGATAATTTATCTTTTCCACTTTTTAAACGCTGTATAGCTTTATTTACTGCTCTATATTGCTGGTATCTACATATCTTTTTTACTTTTTTCCCTGATTTTGAGTCACCTTCAAAAAGTATGAAGTTTCTCATAATATCAAGAAGATTTTCTTTATGTAGTAAGCCTTGTAAAAATATATTTTGGCCAAAGTCTTTATGATTTTCTATATCAGATATTTTAAATGGGTAAGGATCTTTCCATTCAAGATAGTCTTGATAGGAGGAGCTTAGCGTTCCAAGGTATGCATGATATTTATTTAAAATACCTGTAAAAAAGTTTGTATAAAATAGTCTTGGAGCTCCTTCAGGTAATCTTGATTCTCTTTGATTTGCATATCTTTTTAACTGAACAAATGCTTCATATTTTCCTCTTAGTTCTAATTCAGCCTCTTCTATAAATGGAGATTTGCATTCTAAAACTACAACTGGTATGCCATTTATAAAGATTATTATATCGGGTTTTATTGTTTCTTTCGGACCTTTTATAACAAATTGTCTTGTAACTAAAAAATCATTGGCATCTGGATTATCAAAGTCTATAAATGTTACAGTCTTCTCTTTTTTATGACCTTTAACATCAGTTCCTTCAACAGTAAAATTTAAATTTACTATTGAATCAAAAATTTTTTCATTAATTTCTAAAGTATTTGCTCCAAGTTTTTCAGGCCTTGTTAGATATCTTACTGCTTTATTTATCTGGTATTTATCCATCCAGGGATTGAGTCTTTTCAATGCTTTTTCAAGTCGAGGAGTAAGTATTACTTCTGTTATTGACTCTCTTTCATTGTATTCCGGAATTAGATTATCTCCATGGATAAATTCATAACCTAATTTATACTGCAAATAATTTATTGCAGGAATTTCTACTAATGTTTCTTCATTACCAAGGTATGGCATAAAAGCTCCTTGTAATTTAAACTTTTACTCTTATCTTACCAGTAAGAAGTTGCTGCATAAGACCTTTTTTTAATGAATTTAATAATATAATTTTATTTCTATTTATGTCTAATTTTTCATCTACTAAAATTAATATTGAAGATATTTGAATTTGTTCATCTAAAGGTGGTAAGGGTATTTTATATTCAATTAAATCAGAGCTATTAACAGTTGGATATGTGCTACCTTCACAACATGATCCAAGATAATTTAGAAAATCATCTTTTATTAAATTATAGAATAGAAATTGGCATTTTATATCTTTTTTGCAACTTAAGATTGTAAAACCACTTGAGACTAAGACTTGAGGCTCTTTTATAATACTAATTGCGCCCCTAGTTGGCCTAACATTGGAGACTATAATATTTTCTTTGAAAGCATATTTGCAACCAATAACAGATTTCTTATCTTTGAAATCATACTTTTTTGATTCAATATTGATATCACTAATTTCAATATAATTGTTTTTACCCGGTTCACCTTTTTTTGATATTAATTCAGTAATATACTTAATTTTAACAATATTCCAGTTATTTGGTATTTCTCCAATTTCAGTTTTTTTAAATTTCGTATGACCAATACCTTTGGTAAGAAGGATTTGCATTAATCCTTTTTTTAAAAGTGTGTAGTAGTTTATAAGACTTTCTGTATTTTCGATTAAGTCATCAACAGTTGAAAGTATGGAAGATATTTTTTTTTGTTCATTTAAAGGGGGTAATGCAATAAAATATTTTGAAATATGTGGAACTGTAAGTTGTGGTACCCCAGTACTTTCAATAGAAAAATGTAATTTTTCGTTAATATATTCTGACACAAAAAAACAGTCTAATACTATTTTGGGCTCTAATACTAATAATCGCCCAATAGCATCAAAATCTTCAGCTCTTGCAGAGGCTTTTCCAAGAGTGCCTCTAGCAGTTACAGTGATAGAGTTTGCTTTGTGACGAGGGTATTTTGTATACCCATATAATCCTTTATTTTCAAGAGAATTAGAATAAATAGGGAATCTATGTTCATCATCAAAATATAGAGAAAAATCATTCTTTATTAAATCCCTTCCAGCAGTAATGGAAAATAAATTACTTAATCGATCAATTTTCCATTCATTGGGAATATTTTCGATATTAGTTTTTTTATATTTCTCTTTTAAATAATTCATCTTTATTTAGACCTAAAAACCTAATTCTTTTAAATAACCATTCAGCCTAGACTCAATCTCAATTTCTTTATTTTTCAACTCATTAATTTCTTGGATTACTTTAGGTATATCAATTATTTCTTCCTCATTATTAGTATCAATATACCTACTTATATTTAAATTGTAATCATTTTCCTTTATTTCCTCTATGGAAATTATCTTGGCATATTTTTCAACATCCTTATAATTATCAAAAGTTGTGACTATCTTTTCAATGTCTTCTTCCCTTAATTTATTTTTATTTCCAACCTTTTCAAACCCAGAGCTTGCATCAATAAATAGGATTTTATCCTTTTTCTCTGGTGGTTTATTTTTGTTAATTATTAAAAGAGCAGCTGGAATTCCTGTGCCATAAAATATATTTGGAGGTAGTCCTATTATTGCTTCTATTATGTCTTCTTTGATAATGCCTTCCCTTATTTTTCCTTCAGCTCCACCTCTAAATAAAACTCCATGGGGAATTACTGTTCCCATTCTTCCGGTTGAGTTTAGGCTTGCTATCATGTGTGATACAAAAGCTAAATCACCATAAGATTGTGGGGGAATTCCATAGATATATCTATTATAAATATCATTTTCAGCTTCTTCTTTTCCCCAATTTTTTAAACTAAAAGGGGGATTTGCTATTACTATATCAAATGTCTTTAAAACTCCACCTTCTGTATGGGCTGGGTTTCGCAAAGTATCACCTTTTCTAATATCTGCTCCTTTTGCATCATGAAATATCATATTCATCTTACATATTGCCCAGGTTGATATATTTATCTCTTGTCCAAATAATGATACATTTTTCCAGTTATATCCATTTTCTTTTATATATTTCATTGCCTGAATTAACATGCCACCAGAACCAACAGTTGGGTCATATATTCTATTACCCTCATGAGGTTTTAGTAGTTTTACAAGAAGTCTTGCTACCTCTGGTGGTGTATAAAATTCTCCACCTTTTGCACCGCCCTCATCAGCAAATTTCTTTATCAAATATTCATAGGTTTTTCCAAGCATATCTTCTTCTTCTAAATTTTCATTTGCAAGTGGAAGTCCATCAAATAATATTAAAAGTTGAGATAGCTTTTTATCTGATACTCTTTCTTTATTGTTATAATCAGTAGTTGTTAGCACTCCAATAAGTTCAAAATTTGTAGGGCAGTCTTCAATTGCTCTAAATGCTTTATCAAGCTGAGGACCAATATTTAGATTTAAGTCTTTAAGTCTTTCCCACCTTGCTTCCTTAGGAATATAAAAGGTTTCATATAGTGTTGGGTCATCAAGTATTTGGTTTATGTCTTTTCTATCGATACCTTGGTATGATAATTCTTTCTTTTTCTTTTCTACTTCTGATTTAAACACATCATTCATTCTTTTTAAAAAAAGCATCCCAAATATATAATCCTTGTATTCAGCAGCATTAAGCTCACCTCTTAAAATATCAGCAGCTTTCCATAGGGTTGATTCAAGTTTTTGAAGAGTTACTTTTTCCATGTATTAGCCAATCTCTTATTTAAACATTATTAAGTATTTTATTTTAAAAATTTTTAAAATATTATGTTTAATTTTTAAATTGTAATTATAAATTACCTAAAAATCAAAAAAGATAAAGATAAATTCTTAAATTCGGATTTATATAAGTTATAAACTATATTTTTAATTAATTTTATTAATATTTTTAAAAAAATCTACCACCAATCCTCTTTTTAAATTATCATGGCAGAATTGATTTTGGTAATTTCTTAAACAACTATAGCAACTAGTTTCTATCCCACAATTACAATTAGCTGCTATTTTATAGGTAGCATCTAAAATGGAACTAAAATTTTTGTCTTCCATAAGATTTTTAACTTGTCCTGCACCACTTGGTACATTATCAAATAAGATTAATTCTGTAGTGCTTGAAAAAGTATTTAAGCATCCATCTAAATCCTGTCTTGGTATTCCTAATTCTCTGCTTGTTGCCTCCAATAAGGCATAGAGAATTGAAAACCATAAATCATAATTTTGGGTATCAAAGTTTAATGGTAAATTGTTAAATGAAACTGCAACTATATCTGTTTTAAATGAATGACCCAGTTGAATTGGACCCATTAATGTCCCATTACAGGGAAGCCCATTTGGTGAAATATGATTTAAACCACTTTTTTTTGGTTCTGAAAAACTAGCACCACAATCATTACAAATCCAAAATCCTCCATATTTTCCACCTTTGCAAATTACTACAAGCTCACCATTTCTAGAATATTTCCTCGAAATTTTTAAACCATTAATAATAATATCTTTTGATTTGAATTCAGAATATTGGGAAAAGAAAGGTCTGGTTCCATAAAGTTTTTTTGGTCTAGAATCAGTACAATTTTCTGCTGAATGCTCTATATTTGTTACAAATCCAAAAATAGGAGTTATAAACCTATGAACGTTTGATTTTGTTATTAAGTTACCGCAACCTTTACACTTAATTTCACTAATACTTCTATCTGTTGAAGGTATTAAATTAAAATGACCACATTCTTTACAAATACTGTATAAATACAGGGGCCATGCCTTATTTTTAACTAATTTAATTCCATAGCTTTTCCAAATATATTTATTAGCAACTACTTTTGAACCAGGAGCAAATTCTGATATTGCAATTCTTAAATCACGTTCTAAAGTAATATTTTTAGCCTCTTTTAAATTTGATAATAAAGTAAGTTCAACTACATCTACAGGAAAACCATATTTTGGAATTATAGAATTTGAAGCTAAAAAATCTATTAATTGTCTACTTTTTATTGTATCTTTTCTTTCTTCTGCCCATCGTCTATCTTTACCAATTTTTATTTCGATTCGAGTGTCGCCTCCTTTATCAATAATATTTTTTAGTTCCTCACCTTTTGCATTATAAAATAAATTTAAGTTTTCATACTCTTCTTTTAGTTTTAATTCTGCTAAGGGTATGAGTCCGTTTTCTTCAATTAAATATTTTACCCATCCCCAGTTTTCAATTTCTAAAATATCATATAAGTTTTCAGGAATAATTTTTTTTAAGGACTCTAATAAATATTCAGGTTTTTTTTCTAAAAAATCTAATAATTTAACTGTACCTGAAACATTTTTATTATCTAATTGAAAAAAATCATTTACTGTACCAAAATATTTACAGTTCTCTCTAAAAAACTTTGATAAAACAACAGAATGCATATGTCTTCTAACGATTTTTTCATTGTATATTTCTAGTGTGGGAGGAATTATTGTTCCATTAATCATTTTTCTTGGGTCTTTAAAATAATTTAAATCATGGGATCTAAGCAAGGCAAATGTTAAAGTAAAACCAATAGAACCTGACCTTCTACCAGCTCTACCAGATCTTTGAATATAATTTTCTGGCTCTGGTGGAATATTACGTAAAAATATTGTTTCAAGCTCTCCTAAATCAACACCAAGTTCAAATGTAGTTGAGCAGCTAAGAACATTAATATTATTATTAATAAATTGTTGCTGTATTTCAGCAGCATAATCTGTTTTTAATTGTGCCGTATGTTCATGAACAGACATAGATATAGGCTGTAGATTTTTATATAAAAATCTATAATGGTTATGATCTAAAGAATCATAACGATTTGATGATTTAAATGGTATTAGTTTTCCATTGCATCCAAATGTATGGCAAACCCCCCTGATATTTATGGTTGTCACTGCACCACATACATCACATATATATAAATCTTCATCGTTTAAAATCTTAATAATTTTCCAAAATTTATAATCTAATTGAAATAAAGCTCCGTGAGTATTGTCAAAAAATTGAAATAAGGATTTATGAACCCAATTATCGCTTATATCTTCCCAGATTCTTGATAATAGTTTATGGCTTTCTTCAAAATTTTTACTTTTCTTATCTAATGTATTTTCTATTTTTCTAATATATTCTAATCTTGAATTTAAATGTGAGGTTGGTAAAAAGGAAAAAATTCCTTGTTCAATATTTGATTTTTCTCCCCTAAATTTATATTCTTTGGATCTGCTAAAACGTAAAAATGTTTCATCATTAAATCGTGGACCGTTTTGTGGCAAGGTTATTGCTATATAATACCTCAGAGTATTTAATAAAGATTGATATAAATCTAAGGATTCTTTATAACTAAAATCCCAAGGGTCTTTTCTTAATTCTATTGGGGGTTCCCATTTATAAGGTTCTATTATTTTAAAATCAATTAAACCAACATCCTCAAGGCAAATTTTATGATATAAAGCACAAAATTCTTGTAAGACCCAACTCCATATTTGTTTTATCTTTTCCTTTTTATCTAAGCTTCTATCAAAGAATTTAAGATCTTCTAAAAAATTATAAATATCATTTACCAAAGATTCTAGTCTATAATCTTCAGACCCAAATTCTTCTAAAACTTTTAGAATAATAGATCTATACAGAAATCTGTTATAAGTATTAGAAAGATAAGGTGCAAAAAAAGCTGCATCTTGTCTACTATCGGAAAAAATTAAAATTTTTTTAAGTTTTTGGCTTTTTTCATTTTGTTTATTTATATTTTGAAACAAAGAAGTAGATAAAACTGCAGCAGGTGCATCATGTTGAAATATAAATTCTCGAATTACATTAATTGATCTAAGACCGCAAGAAATACAGCAGTTTATTGTTTCTTCTTTCGATAATATTTCAATAACTTCTATTGTTAGCGGATCTTTGCATTCGCAAGCAAAGTTTTTGTTTTTATCTATAATAGTCCCACATTTTATACAAAGTTTATAGCTCATACCTTTATCAGTTTTAAACTCTGGTATAGCTACTTCTTCATCTTCGTCTTCTTCATTAGATAAATCTTTATCGACTATTAAAAAATATCTCTTTTTTATATCTTTATTGAAATCATTTAAATGATTTTGTAGTTTGCCATTAATAATATCACCTACAAGATATTCTTGACCGCACCTTGTACAAGTTGCTATTGCAAATACTATAAAACCATCTTTATTTTTTAAATGTCTATCAAGGTATACTTTTAATTCTGGGTAAAATGTAATATATAAACCTTCTGGAGCTCTTACAAATAAATGAAACCGTGCAGGTATTATAGGGATATCGTCTTTATTCGTTTTTACCCATATTGAAAGATTTAGAAGGTTGATTAAAGCTTCTAAATTAGTATCATTATAGCTCCCAAATAATTTTATAAGTATTTCTTCTATTTTTAATGGCTCTGATTCAAGCAGTGATCTAATTTTAAAAACTAATTCATCTTGAGATAATAAATTATGCAAGTATTTCTTAGGGCTATTATTAGAATTATTAATTAATTTATTAATTATTGGTGTGGAGATATTTTTTTCTTTTGAAATTTTTATAAAATTTAAATATAAATCCTCATTGGAATATTCATTTTTTTCAATAATATCTAAAAATTTTCCATATATATCCAAAGGAAGCTTGTATGTTTTTAAATTTTCTAATGATATTTTTATCCTTTCGCTACTTATTACACTTTGAAAATCTTTGTTTTCATTATCCCAATTAAATTTTTCACCAAAAAGATTACTTGCGAAAATTGCTACTTTTTTTAGATTTTCTGTATTTGAATCAGATAAAGTAGCACCAGTAGCAATGCATCTAATGTCAGAATTATTATTTTTTATAATTCTTTCTTTTAATCTTCTAATCAGCATTCCCATTTCAATTCCAGCCGCACCTTTATATATATGTGCTTCATCCAAAACAATGAATTTCCATCTGCCTTCATATTTGCCTTCAAAAAAAGGAGAATCTTCTGGTCTTAGTAAAAGATATTCAAGCATTGCATAGTTTGTTAAAAGAATATTTGGCGGATTTTCTCTCATCTCATCTCTTGATAATAATTCGTTTCTAACAAGCGGGGTATTAGGATACATTTTTTTAAATTTATCAATTGCATCAACTTTTTCTTCTTCAGTTTCTCCAATATATCTTCCAAATGTAAAATTAAAATTTGGTAATTTTTCTTCTATTATTTTTGAAATGTCTCTTAATCTTCTTAATTGGTCATTTGCTAATGCATTCATTGGATAAAGTAGTAGTGCTCTTACTCCAGGATTTAATGTTTTTTTGTCAAACTCATTTAAAAGATAATTTAATATAGGTATTAAAAAACATTCTGTTTTTCCACTTCCTGTTCCTGATACCACAACTACATTTTCATTATTAGTTACTTTTCTAATTGCTTTTTCCTGATGCAAATACAATGGATTATTTTTTAAATAAGGAAATATTTCATAAATAAATTTAGAAAAATTTTTATTTAAAACATTTTCTTCAAGAAGTTCTTCTATATAACAGCCAGGTTTAAAAGGTGGGGTTGCTTCTAAATATGGTCCATTAATAAAAGAAAAATTTTCTACTTCTTTATTAAAAAGATCTCTAATTTTTTTATTTCTTATTTTAAAAGTTGTGGTTAAATATCTTAAGTAGCTTTTTTTTATTTCATTTGATAAATGGACTGGATTTAACATTTTGAATTATCCTATATATTATTTTTTTATAATAATTATTAAGTTAAACATACAGATTTAAAAAAAATTTATGCTTTAATATTTAAAATATCATTAAAATGTTTTTTATAATAATGTTGCCTGATTTCATTTTTATTCATATTTATTAAATGTTTACCACAAAATATGCATTTCATTATTTTAGGTAAATCATGAATAACATTTTTTCTGATTTCATCAATATCTCTTATTACACGGAATTTGATTTTTATTGTTTCAAATTTCTCTTTTTTTGCATTTGGGCAATGCTTTGAAATATGTTCAGACATAATATCGGTAGCATTTTGAACTTTATCTTCTGTACAATAAAAACCACAATCATAACCACATTTATATATATTATTAGGAAGATTTTTGTAATATTCTTTTAGCTCATTATAATCAAGATGCTCTTTTATTAAGTTCTCATGGGTTTCATAGATATGATTAAAAAATAATTCTTCATTAAAGGATTTATAATTACATTGTGGGCATATAAATTCTCTAGCATTTATTTTTAATAGTTCTATTGATTCTTTTAGATTTTTTCCATAAAAATCTGCTGACAATATAATTTCTCCATTTATTTTCTTAAAACTGTCATAAAATTGATTTAAATTTAAATAATAATCAGATGATTTATTAATAAAATTACACTCTTGTTTGGTTTCCATTGATGTTTTAATACTAGCTCTAATTCTATATATATTTAGGTAATTATTACATCTGACAATAAGATTAGTATTTATACCTGTTAAAATATTTTCTCTTGGAAAATTAATAGTATTGTTTACCCATTTGTCTGGGTTTTTTAATTTTAATTCTTCTGTTTCAAAGCATAATTTCCATTTTATAAAAGGTGGAGATAGCCTAATAAGTAGCTTATTTTCTACAGTCTCTTTATTATATATGTAGAAATCTTCATAATCAGAATCAGACTTTAGAATTATTTCATATTCATTATTGCTTATTTTTTGAATTAAGTCCTTATTTATACTTTCTATCACCCAGTTATCTTCAAAAAAAATAATTCTTATTATAAAATTTGTTAATTTATTAGAAAATAAGTAATTTTCTTTGAATTCAAAATTTTTTAAAGGAATATATCTAAAATATTGGGAATATAATAAATATTCGTTAATTTTATCACTGATTTCTAATTTAAATTCACCATATTTTAAAGTTAAATCTTCAGGTAATTTTAATTTAAAAAACATATCCTCAATTTTTACATCTAGACTCTTTTTATTTTCAAATTTATCCACTATTTCAATTAAAATATTTTCTGTATTATCAAGTTTTTTTGGCAGTTCTATGATTAATTCTGAACCCATAAAAAGTGGGGAAATATTAAGAAAATTATCTTTAATGACATTTCCATTAAGATTTAATTCATCGATTAAAGAAAAAATATATTCTACATCTGTTTTGACATCCTTAAAAATTATTTTATCCAGATTCTTCAAAGAATAAATGTATGGAGTATAGTTATCCCAAATAAATCTATAATCGGATAGCTGTGGTTGTATATCAGTATTTATATTATCATGTAATAAAAATAAAAATTCTTTTTTTGGTAAGATGGGATTTTTTATATAAGGTGTTGAAGTAATCTTTAACTTGCCTTTTGAATTATTAAATATTTCAAAAATATAAATTTTATTATTAGCATTATTATATGAATATTTTTTGTTTTCTAGAATCTCAGGATATATAATATTAAAGTTTAGCAAAGGTTTTTCTATTTCAATTTCTTCTTCTATAATAAAGAATTCATTATCTTTAGATAAATTAATATCTCTTTTAATAATTTTGTCATTTAGTTCAATAAAATAATAATTATTATCTGAATTCTTAGATATTTTTTCACTTTGTATTATTTGTTTAGGAATTAATAATGATATTGTTAGTGTTAATAAATCAATTTCAATAAAAGGTGGTTTTATTTTAAAACTAGATGATTGTTTTAAATTATTTGATTTTTTTGTATTACCTTTTTCTTTAATATTTTCGATGCTTTTAAAATGTTTTTTTCTTGTAAGTTCAACATTGTTAATATTATTCGGAGAATTGCTTGAAACTGAAATCTGAGGTTCTTTTTTTATTTGGATTTGTTTTTCAGAATCATTTGTTTTTTGTATAGCAATTTCTGAATCTTTTTTGTGCAGATTATCTTGAATTTCTGGTTCTTTTTTTGATTTTGTTGACTCTAATATTATATTAATTTTTTCAGAACTTTTATCAATTATCAAATTTGAATCATTAATAATTGGTTTTGATAAATCCTTTTTTCCCCTTTCCTTAATAAAAAAATGCCTAAAATATTTTATAATGATAGATATGATAATAAATATTTTTTTTAAAAAACTCATATTATTGAATTTTTTTAAGTTATTTTAAAAATATTTTTAGATTATTAACAAAAAAATTGCTATATTAAATTTTTTTAATTATTTAAATTTTTATTTAAATATTCGCGTCCCTTATTAGTAATTTTCCATATCCCTTTAGGAGAATCTGAAGCAAGTAATCCTTCTTTAACCATAGTATTTCTACACCAGCGTGCAGTATTATTCCATCTTATGATAAGTGGATTTGTATTTAAACCTTCTAAATCATATGGCTTTAACTTATCTTTCATTAATTCATATACTTTTTCCAAAATTTCATTTATTCTGCCTTCACCACCTAAAGAAACGATAGATTTTAATATAGGTATATAGTATTCACTTTCGGGGGTCTTTAATCCTTTTCTTAATTTTCTTGCATTTTTTCTTGAAGATTTTATAATTGATTTTCCAATTACAACCTTATTCCAATCTTCTTTAAGTTGAATAGCTTTATTTCTAAATTCTTCTATCAATTTTGCCTTTTCTGAGATTTTTATAACTTTATCATATTCATGATTTAAAACTGCAGCATTAAGTAAATTGTTCAATTCTTTTATACAACTATCTATTTCATCCAACAATATTAAAATTGCTGATTTGATATCATTTTCTATTGATTGAAACATATATTAATTAAAAATTGGCTATTTTTATTAATGTTATTAGAAATAAAGAAATAAAGCTTTGTATTAAATAATTATATTGAATAGGTAATAAAACTTTATTATTAAAATAGAAGTTTATATTTATCCTCATATTGCAATTATATATTATAAAAGTTATAAAACCTAATATAATATTATTATATTACGTTATAATTTTGTATAATAATTTTTAATTTTAAATAATAAAAATTAATTTAAAAAATTTAGCATTTTTTATTAGCATTTTTTTAATAATATTTATTTTTTGTAATGTAAAAAAATTTTTACATATCTTTTTTTATATATTTTAATATTTATCTTTGCCAACTGTTTGTCAGAGTAAAAATTTTTTTTGTAAAGATTTTTTAAATAATAATGGGGAGTTATATCTCTAAAATCAAAAGTAAATGAACTTTTAACTAAATCTTTATTTTTTTATTTCTGAATCTGATATTGATATTTATATAGTAATTATTTTTATTAAGTCACTGTCAATAAATTTTTTGGCAAAATTAAGTTTTTCCCGAAAAATATATTCTTTGCTTATCAGATTTTCTTTTTCAAATTTATGTTGGTAAACTATATTTTTTATCATAATTATTTTTATACTAAACAAAATTTTAATTTTTTATTCAGTACAGTTATTTAAATGGATAATATAATGTTAATCAATAAAGTATATGGTGAAATTAAAATTAAAGTTGGTTATAAAGACGGTAAAGCCATTACTTATTCTCCTGAATATGAATCATGCAAAATTTTAGCTCAAAAAACAGGTAAGCCCATAAAAGATATTTATCATGATGCATTCTGCTTCTTTTCTATTAAGTAGTATCGCAACAGTTCCTGTATTATGGCTATTGCAGGAACTGCAAGCAGTAAACCAAACCATCCAAAAATAGCACTAAGGGCATCATTTTCTTTAAGTGTGGACGAATTATAAAAGGGAGGCATCAAAGGTTATATATAAATCTGAAAACGGAAATGATGCTATAGAATTTGATTCGATAATTTTATTGCAAGCATATGCTCTCATATCCCCAATAAAAATGAGCAGATGGTTAAGGTATATGGGTTACTACAGCAACGTATGCAGGGGTAAAAGGAAAAGACAAAATATTGATGGAGCTTTTTATTATTGCAGATGACCCCGATGACTAATATATAAAGGGCTGCAGGAGGACCTGGGCAAGGCTTATTAAAAAGATTTATGAAGTTGATCCCCTGATATGTCCCATATGTGGCTCTCAAATGAGAATTATCGCCTTTATTGAAGATTACAAGATTGTAAAGAAGATTCTTGATTATCTGGGAATAAATGAATTTAAAAGAGACAGGCCTCCTCCTAAGGGCTTTATCTATTGCAGATTCTTTTGATGACTACAGGTGTGATGATTACAATAGATACTGATTATATGGATTTCTAAACTGTGATTTCTAAGGGTTTTAACCTGCTTAAAAAATGGATAAAGACAGCTCCGGCTAAGTT
>Ga0315282_10007519_pt1 | contig 17838 bp, 15 predicted proteins | sample YL17G07_20_MG_FD_203693 | JGI IMG/M metagenome (GOLD analysis project Ga0315282, IMG submission 203693) | Sediment microbial communities from Yellowstone Lake, YNP, Wyoming, USA - YL17G07_20 | ecosystem: Environmental > Aquatic > Freshwater > Lake > Sediment | place: USA: Wyoming | collected... | reverse complement strand
GAGCCGCTCAGGATTCAGCCTAGTCAAAGCCTCACCCTCAACACGGGGTAGGGACACTCCAGGCCTAGCCAACACGCAACCAGAAGCCAGTCACGGAGAAGAAATTTTCATCTCGTCAAAGCCGATCCTTTGTTGCTGACTTTACGTGCGGGGACTCCGGTTACGGTAGTTCCCTCCTCAAGAAACGACCGATTGACCACCGAATTGGCGCCGATCGCTATTCCATCTGCGATCTTGATGTCTCCAATGAGAACTGCCCCAGGCCCTATGAAGACATTATTCCCTATCTGTGGGGTCTTACGCCCTTCAGTTCCTGAGCCTACTCCGATTGTCACGCACTGACGTAACGAGCAGTTCTCTCCAACGCGAGCAAGATCACTGATGACAATTGACGTTGGGTGCAAAATGCATAACCCCGGACCGAACCGTTGGGCGGGATACTGACCTAGTCGCGTGGACAACCTCATGAATTGATATCCCAGTAGTTTACGATGACGAACATAGAGGACTGACCTCCTGCAATTCCTGTAGTACTCTGCCTTTCGCAGTAGTCGTTGAAAAGCCCACGTCTCATTCGTGAATCGTGGTACCAATGCCAATTCCTGTTCCAATACTTTCTTCCTCTTGCAAGCCTATCTGCTTCCAAGTAGAAGAGGTAGTCTTCTTTTGATTGAATCATGACTCGATCCCTTCTAGACTATCTATAGTAGCTGACCTAAGTTTTTGGATGCTTCTGGGCCGCAGGGCAGGGCTCCCGCGATCCTTACGTGGCTTATGGAGGCTGGTTACAGCTGATATGGGTCCAGGTCCGGGCAAAAAAGCTTCGTTCCGGGCTCTTTGAGCTGAAAGAATCTCATATTCAGGGAGTTTTCAGCCTTTCCAGCGAGAATGAACGTGGGACACTGGGGAGACAGATCCTGACGTGACGAACTCGCTAGAGACACTATTCAAACAGTTCTGTCAGATACTATAGTTTCATTTTGATTTCCTGGTTCGTTCCCGGACGCAATTCGTCCCCTAACCGTTGGAAGCAGGCTTTGTTTGGCTGGAGTGCCTGCCTCCATAGACTTCGTCTAGGTTGATTTTCCAGAATACCAAGTTCAACAGGAAGGCAATTGCTGCAGTCCTGCTACCCCTAGCTCTCTGCTCCTCAACTACAGAATCCACAACACTTCTCGACATAATGTCTGACAAGAGATGCGCGTTCTCAGCTATGAAGTCGAGAATGCGTGAAGACCTGAACCATTCCCCGTACGGTGCGTAAGGTCTTCCTTTTCCTGAACGGGGGCTCTCGGGCATGAATGACTTCTTCGCACTCAACAGCTTCATAATCGTCTCCCTAATGCCAAAACCAGTACGGAGCCAGTAAGACAGAGGAGGCCTCCAACACATCTCTCTTCCGCCATGTTCCTCAGGGAAGTTGAGTAAGGCAGGATAGTTCCTCGCAATAGCCCAACGGTGCCATCTGCACCCAAGCTTCCACACTCTGTCCAGATTCCAGACCGAACCGGCCCATCCCCTCGCTACGAATGGCATCCGCGCCGAAACACTAGCTGAAACGAGCTTCAACCCCATACCCTCGAAATTCCTCAGCGTCTGCTCTGCTCGGAATCGGTCGAGCCCGGACAAGAATTGTTTGCGGCAGAGTCTCACTAACCTGTGAATCCTCTCCTCCTGCTTAACATGGCTGAATTCACTCGAGAATTGTGGATTCATTCCCGCTAGCTCCTCCTTGCGAAATACTCTCTTCTCCAGTCTCTCCCGCCAAAACAGACGTAGTGTAAATGAGGCAGGAAGAAAGTCCGCAACAAGGACTGCCACACCCCCGTCCAAGTGTTTGCTTCGTGCGAATTCTCCAAAGGTACCCACGAAAAATGGAACCTCTGGGACGATCTTCGCCTTGAGGGGGTATATGTAGGAATGCCAGTGCCAAGCGTTCTTCGTCCCGTTAGTCAGATAGGCAATCCGCTTGGCGTGAGTTAGATAGTCCTCAAGGTTGAGCTCTGCCTGTATGTGTTTGAGTCCCAAAGAAGATGCGATCAACCTCGGGACTATCACGTCTTCGCAGTCGTCCCCACCCATCGACAGGAGAGTCGGCCTGAAACCTTCTTCAAGTAGACTGCTTAGTATCAGCCTTGAATCGAAACCCGCCGACATCGCTACTATGACTGTGCTATTGGCCCAGATTCTTACGCTTTCGTTCAGGGCCTTTAGCGCCTCTTCCGGGTCTCCATTGAACGATCCGTGCACTTCCTCCCAAGATAGTGAGAACACTTTCACCGTACCGTCTTTAAAATGGAGAATGCTTGCGTTTGGAACTCTATGTATCCGTGTGTGCAACGTCTCATTCTCAAGGACGTAGTCCAACTGAACCAAGTCGGCTAGAGCTCTCCAGTTCCAAGAACACGGCATGCAAGACTCACGTAGAATATCGATAACAGTCTCACCGTGAAACAACTTGTCTTCAAAGAGTGTATAGTAGTACGGCACAACGCAATAAGTAGAAGAGACTATGTAAGACTCGCAACTACTTTCGACCACAATGACATAGTCTCCCTCCAATTCAAGCAATGATCCAGCCCCATGTTCTAGGAACTCCTTGAGCACGTCATCTTTTCCGTACGAACAGTATCCCACTATCTTTACCCGAAATTCCTCAGTAGTCATTCCAACTGGCAAGCAGACTCCTCTCTTCAAATGATCCTACCGGGTGATGGCTTCCTCAAGCAAGAACTTAAGAGATCTGTGCCATTGCACGCCTGTAGGTCTCGCAGAACTGCACCGATATCCTGCTGATGTCAAATCTCTCAGCCCAATGCTTTGTCGATTCACGGTATTCTTTCCTGTTCTCCACCAACTCCAGAATTCTCGACGCGATGTCTCCCGGGTCCTCGGGGTCCGCAAAAACGCCTGAGAAATTCTCCATGACGGCGTCAGAGACGCCACCCGTCCTTGATGCAACAACGGGTATTCCGTAAGCGTTCGCTTCTAAGTAGACAATCCCAAATCCCTCCACATCGTCAGACAGCTCTAGTGGCGGTAGAACGAACACGTCGAGAGCCGGGTAGAACTGCTGTTCCTTCAATTCGTCAGAAATCTCGCCGAAGTACTTCCAATCGAATTTCGCTTGTCTTAGTTCCGATAGCACTGCCTCTCTTTCTAAACCATCCCCTGCCAAGTAGTAGGTGAAAGCAAGATGGTGACGTTCGCTTAGCACGTTCAAAGCCCTGATGACATTCAAAAGGTTCTTCCGTCTAACAAATCGTGCCAGCGTCCCGATTACAGGCGCGTCCTTCTCAGGTTCGCAACCTCGCGCGAACGAACTCAGTCGATCGAAATCCACTGGAGGAGGAATCACCGCTATTTTGCTGGCGCTTACTCCAAACTGATTCGAGACCAGTCTTGCTGTATACTGGCTACAGACATGAACAACAAGAGCATTTGAGAGGGCTCTCTGATAGAGTATCCGTTCGTACGAACTGACGTTTCTTGGCAAGAGCTCCATTCCGTGGCAGGATATGATACATTTCGTGTCCGGAAATGTGATCGCTGGTTCCAGACTCCAGAAATGAACCAGATCGCCGCTTTCCGTTTTGTAGTTCCCCACACCGTCAGACAAGATGTGACGATAGATGAAAGCACCAACTTTTGCTGGCATGTGTCGCAAAACGATGCCCCTTAGTAGCCTTGGGACGCCCTCTGCCCGCCACCTGCTCTCCCAGCCAATTATCTCTGACTCAAACCTGTCTCTTGTTCCAAAGTAGATTGACTTACCGAAATTCTCCATTCCTCCCTTGATAGTGTGAAGATGCGGAACAATATGGATGATCTTCGCCACAAGCTACGAACTCCAGTGGAACAGACAGATCCTATCCCAGCATGAGTATATCGTACTCAGCGAACCCACCACTTCTTTCTGGCCTTGACCAGGCCCAGGAGATCCGTGCTGCTGTGATCAAGCAATCATCGCATCTCAGGGATCGTCAATAATTCTCAACTTTTCGGAAATACAGCAACTTTGCTGGCACGCCGCCGACAACCGCATTGTCTTCGACATTGTCGGTCACCACACTGTTTGCCCCGATGATAGCATTTCTCCCTATTCTTGTGCCTTCTCGAATGTACACATTGTCTCCGATCCAAACGTGATCTCCGATGGTAATGTCCCTTTCGACAATACCGTCGCCAATGACTCTATTCGGGCCTGTCGGCCTTCTTAGGTCATGGCTTATGGCCCTAATGTGAACATTGCATCCAATCGCACACCAGTCTCCGATCACCACTCGCGCTTTCTTGCCAGCAATTATGTATCCAGAATTCATGTAGGTGTTTGGCCCAATTATGATGTTCTCAGGGTTCTCTAGCCATACATCCCCTGGTATGTTGTTCGGATTTATTCCGTATCTCGAACTCAACCACGTGCTTCTCTTCCTTTCGCGAAACAGCTCCGCCTGCCGCACCACCAAGGCACAGATCGCACTAACTAATGGCATCTCCCGCTTCTCAATCTGCTTCATTGGAAACACTGTCCGCTTTGATACCATCAAGATATGTACTGGCATTTGCACGTGTCATACAAGTCGACGTACATCCCGAAATACTCATCATGACATCACAGAACCGCAGACAAATGAGTGGTCAAACTCAACGAAGATCCACTCAATTTCATGTTGTGCGTTGGGCCAAGTCGCAATCGGGCCGACCAAGCCCCACATAGTCAAAGCCGGCAGATACGCACTCTGAAGGGGACCAGAACCCTCTTGTATCCACAATCGTGGCTCCATGGTGGACCGTTTGGCTTAGCTTCATCAAATCGATTTTCCTGAATGCGGTGTGGGGTGTAAGAAGTACAATCACGTGTGCATTCCCGGCTGCTGACTCCAGAGTCTGAGCAGATACCAATCCCCATTTCTCAGTCCTAATCTCGCGAGCAAACGGGTCGTAAGCCGAGATTTCTGCCCCGAGCTCCATTAGTCTTTCTGACATTCGGATAGATGGACTGTTTCTTGTGTCGCCCACATCCTGCTTGAACGCAAGTCCGAGAATCGCTACTTTCGACCCACGAAGCTCTTCTCCCCTAGCTTTGAGTCTGGTCGTTAACCTGACCAAGATATGGTTGATCATCATATCGTTTATTTCTGCAGACAGCTGGATCAACTTGAGCGATTGTCCTACTTGGCGAGCCTTGTACGATAGGTAGTGCGGGTCCTTTGGTATGCAATGTCCCCCAACTCCCGGGCCTGGGTAGAAAGCTTGGAACCCAAAGGGCTTCGTGGAAGCCGCGGCAATGACTTCAAAGAAGTCGATCCCTAGTTTCTCATGTAGGATCGCGAGCTCATTTGCAAGGGCTATGTTCACATATCGATACGTGTTCTCCAGCATCTTGGTCGCCTCCGCGGTTCGAGCATCGGACACCGGAACTACTTGCGCCTGTAACACTCCTGCATAGAGCTCAGCAGCGATTTCAGTACAAAGGGGCGTAATCCCTCCAACCACTTTTGCGATGGACTTCGTGTTAGAATAGCTGCCACCAGGATTCACTCTTTCTGGCGAGTGAGCGAGACCAAAATCGGTGCCAGCAATCAGCCCGCTTCTTTCAAGGATAGGTTTCACAACCTCGTCCGTTGTCCCCGGATAGATAGAACTCTCTACAATTACGAACTGACCTGACCTGAGTTCCTTCGCGATTGTCTCAGTAACCTTCACCAAGTATGATAGATCTGGTTGTTTCCTATCGTCGAGAGGAGTTGGAACCGTAATAATTTCAAAGTCGACCACCGCTGCTAAGTGTGCAACATTATCATCAACATCGAGCCTGCCAGAGGCTACCAAACTGGGCAGCAGCCTTGTGGTATATTCGTCCCCCAAATACGATCTGCCATCACGAATCGACAGTATTTTGTCCTTGTCTGAGTCGCATACGATTGTGTGAAAGCCCGCTTCGGAAAAAGCGCAAGCTAGCGGCAGACCAACATATCCGGCGCCAATGATTCCGACCTTCACTGCTCTCGATGCAATCCTTGTTTTCAAATCCTTCAACGACGCCATTGTGACTTCCCTCGTGCGATATCTTGCAAGCCCTCAGGCCCTTAAGAACTTAGATCCAACGACCAAGACAACAATAGGACTTTTGCGCACCGGCCATTGTTGTTGCTTTTGAAACTTCATCTCTCAGCAGCGTAATCTACTTGTCAGAAACGAACGTTTCCAAGAAATGCACGAACTCGCTCATAATACGTTCAGGGTCAAAGCGTTTCAAAGTGGTCTGCATGATTCTTTCTCGGTCCCAATCTCTGGCGAGACCTTCAACCATAGATTCAGCAAATGCTTGAGGAGATGGCTGAGTCACAAGACCTGTAACATTGTCGACGACCACATCCGGAAGACCACCAGCTGTGCTAACAATGGCGGGTGTGCCTACTATGTTGGCCTCAGCAGCCACCCTGCCAAACGCCTCACCAGCTAGCGAAGGCATTAAGACGATGTTGCTATTGGCCATGAACGTTAGGACTTCTTCCCTCTTCAGCCTAGGAAGCATTTCTATGTTTTTCTCCATGCCCAGTTCTCTTACAAGATGTTCTATCCACGCAATGCCTTTCACTCCTAGCATCGTCAGCAAGAACTCTCTGTGGCCTCTATTGAGCAGCTCTCTGGCGGCGCAGATCGCTATGTGGGGCCCCTTTTCCGGAAAGGCGCCAGATGCGTACAGAATCCTCATGCCGTCTCCCGCGGTCTGTCTGGGGAACCCACGCTCGGGTGCGACAATTGGGTTAGGGATCACTTGTATGGGAACGCCCTCGAGCTCGGAGAAGTGTCTTTGGACGAGATCCTTGGTCCATCTCGATAGGGCAATGAAGCCATCTATGCTTCCAGCAATACCTCTCATGTCTCTCATGGGCCAGCTTATGAAGTCCGCAGGAGCCTTGACATAGTCGAGCAGCCAATATGCTCTCATCCTATGGGCACCTAGAATGTGCCGATCTCCTAACCACTTGACCGACAACTGTTTGCAGCGTATGATCCTGCTCGTAGAACATTTCGTCATGCACATTTCGCGATGCCCGTAGAATGCGTGCGACTCAGGGCAGACAAGCGTGGCGCTACGAATGTGTGCAATCACTGGAATAGTTCTGTCTATTCTCTTGACTCTCGGGGCAACGAGATACTCTGTGTCACTTATCCAAACCACATCACAGGACTGAACGAGCTCTTTCTGCACGATCATGTCTGGGTAGCGTTTGACAATTCTGTAGGGGGCCTTGTACACAGACAGACCAAGTTTCTCTATCTCTGACACGAAAGATGGGCGAGCAGCCTCACAAGTCAGTACAGCAACATCCAAGCCACGCCTCTTCAGCAACCAAAGCATTTCCAGCGTAGATTCTTGGGCTCCGCCACGCCAAAGTCCATGCGCAACAGCCAGTATTCTTAAGATCCTGTCACCTCAGCCACCAAACGTGCCTAGATATACGGAGGTCGAATACGAGTCGAAGATCCTGTTGTAGCCGTGACTGTTCCACTTGTCGACATTCTCCAAGACTTCGCCTTTGAGATTTAGACTTTTGAGGTAGTCGTTTTCTAAGAGGTATTGCCTAAGAATCACAATAGTCTCCTTGCCTTTCTGAGGCACATGCGAGATTGCGGCAAGTATTGTGATATTCTCTTCAATGCCAATCCTACTTGGATACATCAAACCAATCACATGTGAATGGAACGGGTAGTCCGTCACGATTTGAGCGACGCGTCCTTCTTGCACGCTTCCTGATACGAATTGAGCGGCCGCACTTTCGCTCTCAATGGGTATCAACCGAGCGGAGGCGGGATTTTCTTCATGAAGCATTAGAGGCGAACTTGTCATGCTAAGCGCAAACAACGCTACTAGTCCGATCAGAATCAGTCCCTTCATTCTGGAAGTTCTGCAATTTCTCAGGACGGACCTCAGAACCACGACGCAAGCGATTAGTGTCAGGCCTGTCAGTGGAAACACGAAGTATCTCATGTCTACTCCAGCATGGAAGTATGGCAATAGGAACCCCATACCAAATCCCGCCATTGCAAGCAAGCCAAAGACGCCGTGCAATGAGCTCAACCTACGGTCTTCCGAACTGTGGACTGAGGGTCGCAGGGATCTCACAATGCAGATTGTGGACATGGACATAACAAGCGCCAGCGGTAGGGCTTGTGTGAAAAGATCAAGTTCGCTCTGGTGAACGTTGATCCTTGATCCCAAAACTGTTTCCGTAATGAATGAGGAACCTCCTGATAGTATCTCCACTAGTGTCGCAATGGTCAATTTTGCGACATGGGCCAATGAAGACAGCGGTGTCGCTGCCGAGGATAGAAGATACGAGGAGAAATACATTACCATTATAACTGCCAATGAAATCACCGAATGGCGACCCCGACGGAAGAGAAGACCTACTAGCACAAAAAACGCTATGAGAACCATTGTTGGGACAGCATGCATTGGGATGATAGGCAACAGGAGAATGAAGGTTGATAGCAGAACGGGGCGACTTGGAGGGCCGGGTTTTGTCAGGCCTCGGTAGACTAGGTAGATAACCAGTATGACTAGCGGAATGATGAGCCTGATCGGCGTAAGAAGCCAAGCGGGGTCAATCAGGTATGGTTGCAACCACACTACGATGGTAGCTAGAATGCCGACAGAAGGGGCTAGTGCAGGCTGAAGTCTGCGAATGACAGCTGTTGAGAGAAGCCACGTGCACACAACTCCAATAGTTTCAACGGCCACAGCCATAACCAAATGGGCTACATTAGCAGGCAGACCTCCCACCAAGCTAATGACAGAGATCTGCAGCGGAACAACAGGAAATGCCCAATAGTATCGTTCGAACACCATTTGCTGAGCGTTAACAGCGGACGCACCTATTATCCTGACAGCATTTATGTAGTCCCTGTACGCGTCAACGGTGGTGTATAGCGGCTTCGCAACGATACCTGGCTGAACGAGGTATATCGAGAAGTTTACGAACAACACCAGTGCTACCAAGGAAGGTAGAATAAATCTAGCAGATAATGGCCTGTCGTGAGCAACAACACCTACCAGTGCCATGATAGTCATGAATACAACGATTAGGGCAATGACTGGTGAGACGAAAAACGGACGCACATAGAGGCTTTCAGAGCAACTCGCGAAGAGAATCAACAGGAGCGCCAACACAGAAATCTGAAGGTAGGTCAATATCCCCATAGAATTCCTAAGGTACTCATACGAAGATCCCTTTCGTTGTGGAGTAGTCATCCAGATCAGGATGATGTTGAACAGACAATACAGAACGATAATCCGGTAGATTGAGTAGACCGCCACAAGATAGACACCGAATGCGAGACCGCAGATATTCAGGACATAGAAGATGACGGAGAAGTCTGGGCTCCTCAATTTCCTCACCCCTGAAGATCTCGAAGTCAATGCTGCCTGAATCCCCGTTTAAGATACTTGGCCAACATCAAAAGATATGACATTCCGTTCGAATTGTGGATGATCTGTCGTGAAACTAGTTTTCTGGTTCTCGCGCCAACTGATGCCGAAGCCGATCTAGTGCATGCCGAGGATTTTTGATTGCGTGTAGCAAGACGTGCGATAGCGTGCTTGTATCTGCGTTCATCAAGTATGGTGAGAGGCGCCGGGCATTTGGTGGAATCTCTGCCCTTACAGGTTGGATCTCGCTGAGTCGACGGAAATTTCCACCAAGGTCAGAAGTCCATCGGAGTAACCGACTGAATACATCCCGGTAGTGTCGGGAGATCATCGCAGGTGAGTGAAAAGCAATATGCAGGAACGGTACGCCCAGATCGACATACTCATGGAGTGCCGCCTTCAGAAGACCCAAACCGGCGGTGTTCTCTGGACCGAGTATTCCACTGGTGATTTCCTTGGAAACCGGTACCATCGTGATCTGCATGTCCCCGGTTGTTTGATAGTCATATCTCGAGGGCCTGTAGGGCATACATATTCGAGGCAATCTTGTCCAATCGCATGATCCTCCAGAGAATTGCGGACAGGCGGAAGCATCATGAGTGAAGCCGAGTTCAACTAGTGCTCTGACAGTCTCATTGCCCACAGACCATTTGCCTGCGACAAAGGTTCTTGGTGTGATGCCAAGAGAATCGATGACTAGCTGCTTTCCTACGGATATCATACTTCTTTGTTCCTCAAAACCATATTCTCGGAGAGGACGATGAAAGCCTCCTAGACCTTTTTCCATCAGAAGAAGGTCCTCTGGATGGATGTGCAGTCCGATCTCATTGTTCATGAAATCGAATCCGTCGAAAGCCTCCAGAACCTCCGGCATAATCACGAAAGAAATCGTGGCGCCAACTCTGTCTGATAAGAGGATGGCATTTCTGACCCCGTCAATGGAACCTTCTCTACGTCTCTTCTCAAATATCACTGAACGGCTAGTGGCGTATCCATTTTCCACATGGCACACAATTACGACATCCACGGACATTCCATCCCTTAGCCGATCGCCGTTTGGAGCACCGTCGGAATCATTTACGGCATATCCTCCACTCATTGTCCACGGTTGAACGCATGCGAACTTGTCTCGATAGGCGAAATGGAGAACAGAGGGGTAAGGATGAGGAATCGTACATGGTTGATTCTAGGGCGCATAAGGTCATGCCAAAAGAAATGAACTCAGGCAAGATGATGCAGCACCTATTGACTCAGAGCCATCTCTTTCTCGTAAAGAGCCTTGTATTCTCTTGCTACCATTTCCCAATCGTATAGGCTCGCCTTCTTTTTTGCGTTCCTTTCAAGCTTCTCTCGTTCCGCTTTGTTCTCCATCAAGTATCTTATGGATCCTATCAGGCCTTTGATGTCGTGTGGCTCAACTAGGAGACCTTCAAGACCATTGTCAATATACTCTGAGAAGCCTCGTTTTGTTGCCACAACAGCCTTTCCACATGCCATGGCCTCTAGACCAACGAGTGGGAAATTTTCTCGATGCGAAGGAAATGCACAGATCGTTGCCCGATTGTAGTGCATCGCCATCGTACGTTTGTCGGGCATGAAGCCTACAATCTTCACATTGGGTAGGCGTGGAATTTGGATTGCGTTTTTTCCCCCCTCCGCACTTCCCACAAGCCAGAATTCGTACTTTGGCAGTGCTCTCGCCGCTTCCACGAGGTCCAAGACCCCCTTCAATTTCAGAAACCTGCCAACAAACAGGACGACATCGTCCCTTCTTGGCAGACCAGGCATTGGCCTGAAGGTGTTTGTGTCTACCCCGTTTGGAATCGTAGTGCCTGGTCGACCATACTTCTCTTCGATGTACTTGATCAGCCACCTGCTTGGCGCAGTTAGAATGTCAGCGTGACTCAAAGCCGAGTCCAAGAAGAACCTTTCTGGGTATCGCTTCTCAGGAAAGGTGTCACTTCCGTGGCAGGTGACGACCTTGGTCGAGTTTGCATTATGAAGAATGTACCCCCAGGGCAAGGCCATATGAACGTGAATTATGTCAGGCGATATCGCCTCTAGTATCTTCTTGACCTTGAACCTGAGAACAGTCGAGTAAGACAATGGCATTAGTGGAAGACGGCTCACGTAGTGTATGCTCATGTCCTTCTTGAGAAACCCCCCAGAAGTCGTGATTATGTGGACTTCAAAGTCATCGGCAAGCTTCTTGGCGAGTTCCCAGGCGACTTGTTCCGCGCCCCCCGATATAGGAGGCAAGTAAGTCGACGCGATCAGAAGTGTACGTCTCATTGCCTACCGGACTCCAAAGCATTTCCACATGCCTTGATCTGCAAATGCAATCCTGCTAGAGTCATCCCGATGATACCTGGTTCAGTAAATCTTACCGAGGAATCTCTCGATTCTCCGCGCAATCCTGAGCGCGCGCGAACGGCACATGTCGTAGTTGTATACAGTGATCAGTTCTCCGCCGAACTGGAATTTGAACTGATTTATGCCATACCTAGGGTCACTCTGATTTGCCCCAGTGTAGATTCCGCCGAGGTCAAAGGTGGCCATACCTGCATTCTTGGCGTATTTTATGGCCTCCCAAAAGGCAAGCCTATTTGCTTGGCCAACCCTTCTGCTCGACTCCTCGTGGCGCTCGAGCCTCCTCGACGGGGCCATCATCAATCTCATCTGCCGTCCATCACCAAAGTACAAATGCCCGGCGATCTTGCGTCCCTCAAATTCAGCTACAAACACCGTCCCGTTCCTGACGTACTCGATGAATCTCCTTCTTCCCATCCTCCAAGCATTCCACCCTTTTGCTTCCGCAAATGATCGATACATCGAGTAGAATTCCCCAAAATCTTCGCTCGTCCGCACACTGACGCCATGATCTTCGGCCCTTCTGATTTCTCTTCTGCAGGATGAGCTTACGTTCTTCCAGATCATCTCCAGATCCTGCCTGAGATTGATCACTGACGTCGTGAACTCCTCGAGTTCGAAGCCATCCAGACTAACGCGCTCTTCGCAATTTTTGAAAATTACTGAATCATAGTCTTTGACGGTGTAGGGTCGCTCGCTAAACCAGATTTCCTTGATTAGGAAGGGCCCTCTCTTTCTTGTTATTTCCAACATGCTATCACGTTCACATCAGGAATCTGGATGACGGAGGCTTGCCTGCCCGGCAGGACTGCCGTCGAGACAGAGGGACTAGCAGATCCTGGCTTTTGTATCGCAGACATTTGTTACCCACTCTCTCACCATAGGAGTATGACTCTTTCGGGATGAGGATAGAAGAGGCATAGCTCCGCGCGGGTTGCTTTCGACACAACGACAACACAGTCCGCGTGGCCCAAGCAGTAGCTGAAAAGCAGGTAGTAGACCCTCACGGGTAGTGAGCCAGCTGTCCAGATCAGACTGTGGAAACGTGCATCGTGTACCAAGAATCCAATCTTCTTGCCGAGCATCCGTTTCAGGACAATGGCGGCGAAAAGTCCGGACTCATCGCTTGCTACAATAAACGGTGAAGGCATTGCTTTCCTATTCTTGACGTACGATTGCACAAAGCAGAGTGGCTCCAAAGAAAGCACGGCCAAGTTCAAGATCTTCCTTGCCCTGTCCAGCGGTTCGTCTCTTTCTTCAAGCGCATGGAGTTTTTTCCTGAACGGCAAGAGAACTCGTCCGACGAGAGTTGTTCGGTCTAGCAGGCCGAATTGTCTTGAGAACTTGCTACCGTTAGATAGTATGGCCACATGTGCTCCATTGTCGACGAATGCTTTCCAGAGTCTCCAGTTAACCAAATAGGATCCCAAAACAAATTCTGAATCTGTAGGAAGATCTCTTCCCAGAATAGTAAACGATCTGCCGAACACTCTCGACGCTCTCAAAGCAGCCTTGCTGAAGTTGTAGGTGCTTCGGAACCGCTCAATGCTTTCTCTAGGTATGTTAGCTTGAAAACCGCTTTTCGATAGGGCTCTTAGCTGTTCCACAAATTCGGCAGCATTGCTGGCGTAGATTAGCGCACCTCCGTAGATCTCCTTGAATACGGGCAATGGACGAGCGAGAACAGGTCTGCATTTGCTCAAGAATTCGAACGGCGTCCATCCGAAACCCTCGTACACGGATGTTGTAACTCCGACCGAGCACTTGCGGATCAAGTCTTTCTTGAGATGATCTGATACCGATCCCAAGTAGTGGAGATTGGGGGGATTCTCAGTTACGAGTCGATCAACGATTCGTTTGTCTACAGGCGCTCCCACCATCACGAAATCCATTTCTGGAAGCGCTCTTGCTATCTCCACCATGTCGAGGGGCCGTTTGTGGCTCTCCACGACGCCTATCCACAGGGCGTAAGGCCGATCTCTGATCTCTGGCGTTGCCCAGAGACCAGGTCCGGGGCTAGATCCTATTGCAGATCTCTTCCGTAATCCTCACGGTCTCGCAAGCCATTCTGGGCGTCACGACCGGGTCAGTTCCGTTTGTAATGCTGTCCAAGAACGAGACGTACATATTCCGCAGGGAATACTCCATCCTGCTAGCTCCGAGAAATCCGATTGTGTTCTTGACCAACGAGAGAAACAGATCGGAGGATTGGCCAAGAAGATCCCTCGCTGAATCCACCTTGCTCAGGCTTCTTTCGCCCAACTCGACTAGTGTTTGATTGATCATATCGATCTTCAGCATCTTCCGTGTACCGAACACACCTATGTCTATGACAGGTCGGGCTGCATTGAAAGAGACATAGATGTCCGCCCACCCATTCTTCTGGCCACGTAGCACCGCCTTCAATTCATCATACTTCATCCATGGATATTTGCCGCGCTTCTCTGCTACGATACTGTCAACACTCAGTTCATCGTCGAGGACGGACTGTGCCGCATAAATGGGGTGCGGGAGCATTTCGCCGAGCCTTCCTCCCGGAAGCTTGTGACACCAGTGGCTCTGGTTTGAGGCCATGAGATCATCCTGGGTCCCCAGAAACGCGACTTCTACTCCCAGAACATCGCCAATTCGCCCGCTTCTTATCAGCCTCGAGGCCTCAGTCATCACCTTGCTGAAGAGCATTATGTGATTGACCGTCAGCTTCACACTGCTGCCTTTCAGCGCTTCCAAGAGCAGATTCGCCTCGTTGGCCTTCATCGTGAGCGGTTTCTCAATCACAACATGAACGCCACGCTTGATGGCTTCCACTGCAATTGGGATGTGGAACTGTGGTGGTGTCAGGACTGAAACTATGGACAAATCTTCCTCATCCAACATTTCACTGTACTGCGTGTAGTGAGCTTTCACATTCCACTCACGTGACATTCGTTCTGACGTTTTCTCGTCCTTATCGCATAGCGCGACGACGTTGATGCCGCGGACCGACCTCAAAGCCCTTAGATGTTCCTTCGCTACCTCTCCGCAGCCAACTATTCCTAAGTTCATGTCCACTTGCCCACCGAACGAAGTCCTTCACTGGCCCCTTCGCGTTTGAAGTTTGCTATGCAGAATCAACCCGCGAATGAACGAGCGATCTTCATGTACTCATCGATATACTTGCCGGGTGAGAAATTGTTCCGGTAGACTTTCCTTATTGCATCTGGTCGAAATCGTTCTCTCGAAAAGTCCAAGAGGATGCTCCTTAGATGCTCCCAGTCCTTGAATAGCAGCCTCTCGTCTGTTTTTCCCACGATCTCAGGCAGGCCGCCACTATTCGCCGCCACAACTGGAGTACCAACAGAGAGTGCTTCCAGGGCCACCAAGGGCGCATTCTCAGGCCACACAGACGGTACTACTAGAGCCAGAGCCCCCTTGTACAACGAGTAGAGCTTAGCATTATCAACGAAACCCTCGTACCAAACGCGATTTGTCAACGAATTTCTCTCAATGAACTGCATCACAGATCCTCTCAGTGACCCGTCACCGACTATGACCAGGCCACAATCTCGATCATGCCTTATCTCTTCAAACGCCCTCAGCAGCTGCATGATTCCTTTGTGAGCCTCCAGCATTCCAACGAAGACGAAGTAGTTCGAACGTCCTGCGTCAGCTATGTCAGACGGGGGGGAAGGCACGAAGTTCGGCATGGTGATAATCTTCTGATCTATCTCTTCCCCCAGCCTTCTTCGCATATATTCACTCGGAGAGAGAATCACATCTATCGATCGAATTGCTGACCTAAGGCTGCTGCGAGCGAGCCTCCTCCAGAGCTGTGGCGGCCTCCTGTGCACGATTGCGCATGAGAAGCAGGTCTTCCTATGGCATACCTCCCTTCGATTCCTCAGGAGATTGCTCGTAGGGCAAATCAACCAATAGTCATGAGCGGTATACAGGCAAGGGATTCGATCGATTCTGTTAAACACAGAGTATCCGAGCAGTGAGGTATTGTGATGGTGAACAATATCGGGTTGAACTGAAGCAAGGACTCTCTCAAATTCCCTCTGTATATGTGGCGACTTTCCAGTAGCGTACGCCATAAGCGGATCGACCATTTTGAGGTGAGATTCTATCGAGTGAACATGAACGTTCCCTCGGTCGTTCCCGTCCCTTACTAGGCCACGCCTGTCTCTTTTTATTCGATATGCATCGAGGCTGTGGATTACGTGAACTTCATGCCCTCTCTTGGCCAGTTCCTCAGCCAAGTACTTCACATGGACACAAGCGCCACCGACATGGTACGGCGGATAGAAGCTCGATGTCATCAGAATCTTCAGGGTTTTCACGACTACCTCAGGGGAGGACAACCCGATGAAGCTTCAATCATCTTCTCGTACACCCGCAACTAGCGAACATGGTGTGATACCACCAAGTCCTCATATGCACTCACGTAGTCGCTCGCCGTCGTCGACCAGCACATTCTCTTCGCGGATTCCCTAGCCGCGATGGAGAGAGATCTCCTCTTTTCATCATCGCTCGCTACTTCAAGAATTGCCCCGGTCAGAGATTCTAATTCACCGACGGGATAGATGATACCGGATCTTCCTGGTTGAACAATCTCGTGCATCTGCGGAATGTCTGCGACGATAGGCAGACAACCGTAAGCCATGGCTTCCATCACGGAAATTGGGTGACCTTCATAGCAAGAAGGCAGGACGAATACGTCAGCAGCCTCAAGAAAGTGAAATAACAAATCATCATTGACATATCCTGTGAGCTTCACATGACTGCTCAGACCTAATTTGGATATCAGCCCCTTCAGATGCGCCTCTGACGGCCCGGATCCAACGACAAGCCCTGAGAAGTTCTCCAAGCCTTTCTGTCTAAGCATGTGAAGAGCCCATATGAAGTCATCCACCCGTTTCCTGTCAATTAGCCTGCCGGCGTATAAGAGGAGAAGCCTGTTGCCGTCGACGCCAACAGATTTCTTGGCCTCCAGTTTGTTCAATTCCCCCGGGACGTCCACCCCATTCGGTACTACTCGGACCTTACGATCGGGCACTCGATAGGACCTCAATAGTTCGTTTCTTATTGTCTGACCTACTGCGATTACGATATCTGCATAGTTCAGGGAGATGCGATCAAATGCCCAACCTATAGTTCCCGAGAAGAGAAGGCGCCCTATTTGTCGGCGATTTCTTAGGAGTCCAAGTAAGGCTTTGAATTCTCCCAGTTGAGTCGTGTGCACGGTCACAATCTTCGGAACCGGTGAAGATATGAAAGGACCGAACACGGGGTCTTCAACCTGAACCAAATCGTATCTGCCCGAAGACAGGATTCTCGAAGCATATCTATCGAGTCGCCAAATGTCGGTTAGAATGCTCGTAGCGTCACGCGCAGAAGGCTGTGCAGAATGCGTGTAGAGGATGCGACTATGTGGGCACAATGACCATATCCTTTCGCCATGAAGACTTGAACCTCCGAAGCATACAACATCGACATCGATTCCTTTACTCAATAATCTAGGCACAAGACACGATAGACGCCTCGCAATCCCTCCTTCGGATGCTGGAGGGTATTCCCGAGAAACAATCAGGAGACGCACTCTGTTTTCCAGCTTCCGGTCCAAGCCAGCGAGGACTGTTTGTTCATCATCTTCTCTGGGGAGTAACCATGCCACCTTACGTCCTTTCTGGAGAATGTGCGAGCCAAGAACCGGTCAGATCTTCATCTCTTTCATCAGCTGCAGGTCCATGTGCTTGACCAGTATCGAGAGGCTCGCCAGTGTGAACGCTTAGGCCGCGACCAATAGAAGGGCTGTGCCAGCCAAAGACAGCCCTACATACCAATGGTTCTTCGTGTTCGATTGATTGAGGTGACATGAGATCGACGTGAGTTGCTACCTTTGCCTAATCTCTCGCGTAAGTCGTTCTTCTGAATGCTTTGTCAGAATTGATACACTCGCAAGAGTGAACGCTTGAACCGCCACAAAGAGGAATATCATACCTGCTATTGCCCAGCCTGAATGAAATATCCGGCTCGTTAGTTGCTGC
>Ga0315282_10007518_pt1 | contig 17840 bp, 13 predicted proteins | sample YL17G07_20_MG_FD_203693 | JGI IMG/M metagenome (GOLD analysis project Ga0315282, IMG submission 203693) | Sediment microbial communities from Yellowstone Lake, YNP, Wyoming, USA - YL17G07_20 | ecosystem: Environmental > Aquatic > Freshwater > Lake > Sediment | place: USA: Wyoming | collected... | reverse complement strand
CATTCCGCGGCGCGCGCGGGCATCGGCAGGAAGGCGAGGACCGCCAAGATTACGATAGAGCTATAGACTGCCAGACGCGTTGTCTTCATGATGTGTCCCCCCTCAGATCCCCGGCGCGGGCAAGACTTCGTGGCCCACGACCCTGGTGGTGTATGCGCTTCCCGGCGTTTCCGCCGTCATCCTCGCGATGATCTGCGCGCGTGTCCCGGCAGCGCCAACCTTCTCCGCCGCGCCCGCGGCGAGGAACAGGTACATCGCTTTCTTGCCGGAGACGCCCTCCAGGTCCGCGGCCTTCAGATAGGCTTGGAGCGCGCCCCTCACATCGCCCCTCGCGGCGGCAATCGCCGCCAATCCGGCCTGCGCGGGGCCGCCGAGGTCGGCGGTCTCGGAGGTGTGGACGTCGGCTTCGGCGAGTTGGGCGGCGGCGGTGAACTGGGCCGCCGCCTCATCGAGGTTGCCTTTGCGGTAGGCGTCCTTGGCGAGGACCGTGTGGCAGCGGGCGAGGTTGAAGCTGCCGACGACGGCCTTGGCGAGGAAGGCGCGAGCATCACTCACCGCCAGGTCCCAGGCCCCCACTCGCTCGGCGGCGATGGAGCGCAGGGCGTAGGCGTGGGTGATCGCGGGATGCCCGGGGTAGGTGGTGATGAGCTGGGCGAGGGCGTCGAGCGCCTGGTCAGGGCAGCCGGACTTTGACATCAGATCGGCCAGCCCCAGGACGCAGCGCACCTGGAGGCCGGGGTAATGGACGGTGCTCAGGGCCGCTTCGAAGGCGGCCCGGGAACCCTCCGGCTGGGAGGGGACGGACCAGTCCAGGGCCTCGGCGAGGGAGACCTGGGCCTCTTCGGCGATCAGCGTGCCGGCGCAGTCCGTCACCACGCTCTGGTAGGCGGCGAGGGCCTTCGGGTAATCGAGCGTGGTGAAGCGGTAGTAGTCCGCCAGGGCGAGGGCGGCCCGGCCGCCGGAGGCCGTGCCCTTCCACTGCGCGGCATAGGACACGAGCGTAGTTTCGTAGACATCGTTCTGTCTGGCCCGCTGGGCTGGGAACGCGGTCCGGCACATGACCGCGAAGGCCTGCACTTCCGCGTCCGCGTAGCCGGCGAGCAGCGCGTCACACACCTCCGCCTTGCCAGCGTCGCCGATGGAGGTGTACTCATCGGCGAGCAGGGCGAGGGCCAGCCCTGCCTCCTTCGTCCCCGGATGAGAGGTGGCGACCTGCTGGAGGTAGGCGCGGTAGTTCACCCAGTCGGCGTAGACCGCGTAGTCATCCGCGGCCTGGACCAATTCCGCCGCGGAGGCGGTGGGGGGGACGGGGTAGTCGAGTTGGGCGAGCTTGAGGGGTCTTGGGCGTTTCGGCATTTCGGGGACAGACTGCGAATTGCTGGCTCTGGTGGAAGAGAGGAGAGCATTGCGGGGGCAATTCGTGTCAGTCCCCGAAATGCGCGGAGCCGCGGTCGTCCGTTGGGCATAGACCGCGGGGACGAGGGACGAGAAGAGGAACAGCACGACGGTCCCGGCCATGAGGATGGCCGGGGTGAGAAGGGTACGGTGCGCCATCTGCGGTAGTCCCCTTTCCTCGATGGCTCAGGGTCAACAGGAGGGAAACCCAGCGTGAACAACGACCCTTCGCGCTCGATTCTGGCAGTCAGTATAGCACCGCCGGCAGGCCTGTCAAGGGGAAGGCCTGGTCTTTTTCCTGGGGAGGCGCACCTCAGCGTAGGGGTTAGGCGTTGGGAGGCAGGGGGGGGGAGGGGAGGGGACGGCCGGATGGCGGAGAGGCGGGGAGGCGCCCGGGGGCGTCGGCGGATTCGAAGGCCGAGGGTGGAGAGCAGGAACGGCCTGAGGAAGCGGGCGCATGCCGCACTGCAGGGCAGTGCTGACCATGCGCCCCTGCGCCGTTGCGCCCCATGGGCCTTCTGTGTTACACTAATGCATCGGCCGCCCGCGTCTCCGCGGTCGCCTGTGTTTGTGTGGCCAACGAGGCGAGGGTCGCCGCAGACCAAAGTCGGCGTGCTGCTGTGTCCCAGTCCCTCACCATCCGCCGGTCTTTGTCGTCCGGCGCGCGGTGGGGATAGGCAGCCCGCGCCCGGAATGGGGCACGCCAAGAAAAGGAGTCGTACCTTGCCGCAAGTCACGATGAAAGAGTTGTTGGAGGCCGGGGTCCACTTCGGCCACCAGACCCGCCGCTGGAACCCGAAGATGAAGCGGTACATCTACGCGGGGCGCAATGGGATCTACATCATTGACCTCCACCAGACGATGCGGCTGCTGGAGGACGCGCACGGGTTCGTGCGGGAGATCGCGGCGAACGGCGGCAGCGTGCTGTTCGTGGGGACCAAGAAGCAGGCCCAGGACGCGGTGCGGGAGGCGGCGGAGCGCTCCGGGCAGTTCTTCGTCGTCGAGCGGTGGCTGGGCGGGATGCTCACCAACTGGCGCACCATCCGCCAGCGCATTGACCGCCTGCAGGAGCTGCGCCGCATGGAAACGGAGGGCGTTTTCGACCACCGCCCCAAGAAGGAGCGCGCCCGGCTGATGGACGAGAAGGCCAAGCTCGAGCGCGTGCTGTCCGGCATCGAGAAGATGGGCGGGCCGCCCGCGGCGATGTTCATCGTGGACGTCCGCGAGGAGCACATCGCCCTGCTCGAGGCGAAGCGCCTTCACATCCCGGTGGTGGCGATCGTGGATACGAACTGCGACCCGGATGAGGTGGATCGGGTGATCCCCGGCAACGACGACGCCATTCGCGCCATCCGTCTGATCACCAACCGGATGGCGGAAGCGGTGGTCGAGGGCCGGGCGGAGCACGACTCCCGCGTCGCCCGCGTCGCGATGGCCACCGAGGAGCAGGCCGCGGAGGGCGAGGCCGTCCTCGAGAAGCCAGCGGTGGGGGCCGAGCTGGCCGACATGGAAACGGAGATGCTGGAGGGGGGCGAGATGCTGGAGGTGACCGAGCCGGTCCAGGTGTCTCCGTCGCCCGTCGCACCGGAGGAAGCGCGCCCCGAGCCCGCACTCCAACCAGGCGAGGAGAGCGAAGTCGAGCTGACGTAGGAGGTCGAAGAGGCGAAGAGGCGAGAAGGCGAAGAGGCGGACGGCCGAAAGCCGGGATTCGGGAATCGGGAGGGGAAGGCGAACGGTCGAAGAGGCGAACGGTCGAAGAGGCGGACGGCCGAAGGGCCGGATTCGTCTCGCACTGCTGCGCAGGTCGCACTGCTGCGCAGTGCTGGCCGAGTCGCACTGCTTCGCAGGTCGCACTGCTACGCAGGGCTGGCCGAGTCGCACTGCTGCGCAGGTCGCACTGCTGCGCAGGTCGCACTGCTGCGCAGTGCTGGAATGGAGGAATGAGAGAGTTGGCTATCACGGCACAGCAAGTTCAAGACCTTCGCCGGCAGACCGGCGCGGGGATGATGGACTGCAAGCGCGCCCTGGAAGCGACCGCGGGCGATCTGGAGAAGGCGGCGATCCTGCTGCGCAAGCAGGGCCAGGCGCGCGCGGATGCGCGCATGGCCCGGGCGGCCTCGGAGGGCATGGTCGCCTCTTACATCCACGCCGGGGGGCGCATCGGCGTCTTGGTCGAGGTGAACTGCGAGACCGATTTCGTTGCCCGCACCCCGGAGTTCCAGGAGCTGGCCAAGAACATCGCCATGCACATCGCCGCGGAGCAGCCCCGCTGGGTAGAGGCCTCGGACATTCCCGAGGACGTGGTCGCCCAGGAGAAGGAGATCTACCGCGCCCTGGCCCTCAAGGAAGGCAAGCCGGAGCCGGTGGTGGAGAAGATCATCGAGGGGCGGATGAAGAAGTACTGTCAGGAGACCTGCCTGCTCCAGCAGGCCTACGTGCGCGATGACCAGCGAACGGTCGGCGAGCTGGTGCGAGACGCGCGCGCGAAGCTGGGCGAGAACATCGTCGTGCGGAGGTTCGTGAGGTTTCAGTTGGGAGAGGGGTAGGGATCGAAGAGGCGAGGAGTCGAAGAGGCGGAGGGAGGGGAGAACGGCCGAGAGGCGGGGGGAAGTCAAAAGTCAAAATGCAAAAGGCAAAAAGGAAGGGGAACGGCCGAGAGTCGGGAGGCGAGGGGTAGGGATCGAAGAGGCGAGGAGTCGAAGAGGCGGAGGGAGGGGAGAACGGCCGAGAGGCGAGAGTCGTCTCGCACTGCTCCGCAGGTCGCACTGCTGCGCAGGTCGCACTGCTGCGCAGGTCGCACTGCTGCGCAGTGCTGGAGTAGGGGAGGAGTGAGGTGCCGGAGCCGCGGTACAAGCGGGTGGTGATCAAGCTCAGCGGCGAGGTGTTCGCCGGCGACAACGGTTTCGGCATTGACCCCGACGTCGTGCACCGCATTGCCGCGGAACTGAAGGACTGCCGCGCGCTGGGCGTGGACCTCGGCATCGTGGTAGGGGGTGGGAACTTCCTCCGCGCCCGCTCCACCCATCACATCGAGCGCGCCACCGCCGACTACATGGGGATGCTGGGCAGCGTGCTCAACTGCCTGGCTTTGCAGGCCTCGCTGGAAGGCATGGAGGTGCAGACCCGGGTGCTCTCGGCCATCGAGATTCGGGAGGTGGCCGAGCCCTATATCCGGCGGCGCGCGATGCGGCACCTGGAGAAGGGCCGGGTCGTGATCTTCGCTGCGGGAACAGGCAATCCCTACTTTACTACGGACACCGGCGCCGCCCTGCGCGCGGCAGAGATCTGCGCGGAGGCCCTCCTCAAGGCCACCAACGTGGACGGCATCTACGAGCGGGATCCAAAGCGAGACCCCTCCGCCCGCAGGCTCGACCGCCTCACCTACCTGGAGGCGCTGGCCCCGGAGATCGAGGTGATGGACGCGGCGGCCATCTCCCTGAGCATGGAGAACCGCATCCCCATCGTCGTGTTCGATCTCCTCACCGCCGGCAACATCAAGCGGGTCCTCTTGGGTGACCCGGTCGGCAGCATCATCTCGTAACCTTTTGGGGAGGAACGAGCGGTCATGCCCACGGAAGACATCGCGCAGCTCATCAAGGATGCAGATCACCATATGCTGCAGGCCATCGAGGCCCTGAAGCGAGAGTGCTCGCTCATCCGCACGGGCCGGGCGAACCCCGCGATTCTGGATCGCGTGACGGTGGAGTACTACGGCGACAAGGTCCCCATCAAGCAGGTGGCCTCGCTGGCGGCCCCGGAGGCGCGGTTGCTAACCATCACGCCCTGGGACAAGGCAATGACGAAGAAGATCATTGACGCCATCACCAGCTCGGACCTGGGCCTCAATCCCGCCACCGACGGCAACATCATTCGGGTGCCGCTGCCGCAGCTCACCACGGAACGCCGCAAGGAACTGGCGAAGTCGGTCGCGAAGAAGGCCGAGGAAGGCCGCGTGGCCATTCGCAACATCCGCCGGGAGGCGGTGGAAAAGCTGCGCGCGCGGCAGAAGGCCGGCACCATCTCGGAAGACGACCTGCACCGTCATCAGGACCAGGTGCAGAAGGTGACGGACGCGCATATCGAGCAAGTGGCGGCGGTGGAGAAGGCGAAGGAGCGGGAGGTTATGGAGGCGTGAACGGCCGAGGAGGCGAGGAGTCGAAGAGTTGAGGAGTCGACGGCCGAGATTCGAGAGTGAACGGCCGAAAGGCGAAGAGGCGAAAGGCGAGAGGCGAAACGGCCAAAGCAGGGATGGTGGGGACGGAAGCCGATAACTGGCCGGAGGTGACGGGGAGGGAGGTGGAGGAGGCGCGGCGGGTCCTCGAAGCGGCCGGGGTGACGGTGGTGGCGGTGACGGAGACGTTGCCGCCGAGGGCGGCGCGGTTGACGGGGGCGCTGCGGGTGGTGCGGCAGCGGGCCTCGGAGGAGGGGGTGAGGTTGGTGGTGGCCGCGTCGGTACCGCTCCTGCAGGACGAAGATGGCAGCGAACGTGACGAACGAGGTGAGTGAAGAGGAACTGCTGGCCGCACTCGACCCGGCCCGACTCCCACAGCACATTGCGGTGATCATGGATGGGAATGGGCGGTGGGCCAAGCAGCGCGCGCTGCCTCGCATCGAGGGGCACCGGGCGAGCATGCAGAGCATTCGCGAGACGGTCACCGCGTGCAGTGATATCGGCATCCGGTACCTGACCCTGTATGCGTTCTCGACGGAGAACTGGTCTCGCCCGGAAGACGAGGTGGCCGCCCTGATGGTGCTCATCGAGCACGCGGTGCGGGCGCAGGTGCCGGAGCTGCATGAGAAGCGGGTGCGCGTCCTCCACCTCGGGCGGCGAAGCGGACTGCCGGAGTCGCTGCTCAGGACGCTGGACGAGACGGCGGCCCTCACCGCCGCGAACACGGGCCTGACCCTGCAGCTCGCCATCAACTACGGCGGCCGGCAGGAGATCGCAGACGCGGCGCGGGAGGCCGCGCAGGCGGTACGTGCCGGGACGCTCCAGCCCGAGGAGATCACGGAGGAGGAGCTGAGCCGGCGCCTGTACCGGCCCGAGACGCCGGACCCGGACCTGCTCATTCGCACCGGGGGCGACCTGCGGGTGTCGAACTACATGCTGTGGGAGATCGCCTACGCGGAGATGTGGGTCACCCCCAGGCTGTGGCCGGACTTTCGCAAGCGCGACGTGTACCTAGCGCTCGCCGATTTCCAGGGGCGCCAGAGACGATTCGGTGGAGTGGACGATGTGGCGTAGCTACCTGATCAAGCTGGCCATCAGCCTGCCGCTGCTGGTGGTCCTCATCCTCATGGACGAGATCACGGTCCTCCGGTCGCTTCCTCTGCTGCTTATCGGGCTTAGCATTGCCCTTTTGGTGAGCGAGCCGATGCGGCTGGCGCTAAACCGGAAGGGGAGGGGAGGCATCTCGACGCTGCCCTTCATGGGGGCGGCGCTGGTGCTGATGCTGGCCTATTGCTGGCGACGCGATCTCACCCAGGCGCTGCTCCTTCTGGTCACCATCGGGGTGGTGTTCGACATCCTGCTGGTCGCGCTGGCGGCCATCGGGGAGGTCACCAAGCGCGGCCTGCGCGGCATCCTGGAGTTCCTCGGGCTGGTGGCGGTGGGACTGCTGCTGGGCGGCGCGCTGTCGCTCCCGCTCGTCCTGCTCGGCGGGCGCGGCAGCGTGAGCCTGGCCGGCCCCTAGGGGAGTGCCGTGAAACGCCTCGCGATACTCGGCTCCACTGGCTCCATCGGCCGGCAGGCGCTGGAGGTAGTCTCGGACTTCCCGGATCAGTTCTCCGTCGTCGCCCTCGCCTGTCATCACTCCGCGCAGGAGGTCATCGCGCAGGCGCGCCGCCATCGGCCGGCGCTCGTGGGAGTGACCGACGCGGCCGCCGCGCAGGCCGTCTCCCGGGCCCTGGCCGGCGAGGGCATCGAGGTAACCGCGGGGCCGGAGGCGATGACGCAGTGCGCGCTGGCGCCCGAGGCCGACATCGTGCTCGCCGCGGCGGCGGGGGTGGCCGGTCTCCCCTCGGTGTGGGCGGCGGTGCAGGCCGGCCGGACCATCGCCCTGGCCAACAAGGAACCCTTGGTCGTGGCCGGGCCTCTGCTCGTGTCCGAGGCACGGCGGAGCGGGGCGCGCCTCCTGCCGGTGGACAGCGAGCACTCCGCCATCTTCCAGGCCCTGCACGGACAGGACCGGAAGGCGGTGCGCCGGGTAGTGCTGACGGCCTCCGGCGGCCCGTTTCGGGCGCTGTCCGCGGAGGACCTGGCGCACGTCACGCCCGCACAGGCCCTCGCGCACCCGACGTGGCGAATGGGGCCGAAGGTAACCGTGGATTCCGCCACCTTGATGAACAAGGGCCTCGAGCTGATCGAGGCGCGCTGGCTGTTCGACCTCGCGCCCGACCAACTCGATGTCGTGCTCCACCCGGAGAGCATCGTGCACGGCCTGGTCGAGTTCGTGGACGGCTCCATCCTGGCGCAACTCGCGCCGCCGGACATGCGGCTGCCCATCCAGTACGCGCTGACGTATCCGGAGCGGCTGCCCCGGTCGGAGCCGCGGCTGATCCTGACGGAACTGGGGTCGCTGCACTTCGCACCGCTACCGGCCGAGCGCTGGCCGGCCATCGGGCTGGCGCGTCGTGTCTTGGCGGCACAAGGAACCTCCGGCGCGACACTGAATGCCGCGGATGAGGTAGCAGTATCGTGGTTCCTCGCGGGTAAGATGAGGTTCGACCGCATCCTACCCGTCGTGGAAGACGCGCTGAACCGGTTCGAGGCCTCTGCCGGCGAGTCTGTGGAGGCGTTGCTGGCAGCGGATGGCGAAGTGCGGAGTGTTTTGGAAAGAGAGCAGGTGAAGTGGACTGGGCCCTAGCCTCTCCGATGTTTGCGGTGGTCATCACCGGCAAGTCGCTGGTGCAGGTGCTGGCCATCGCGCTGGTCTTTGGGCTGATCGTCTTCGTGCACGAAGCCGGCCACTTCCTCACGGCCCGCCTTGCCGGCATGGCCGTCTACGAGTTCTCCCTCGGCTTCGGCCGGCCGCTGCTCTTCTGGTTCAAGCGCGGCGAAACCCAGTATTCGATCCGGCTCTGGCCCTTCATCAGCTACGTGCGCATCGCCGGGATGGAGCCGGGAGACGAGCACCCGCGGGGCTTCGACAGAAAGCCGCGCTGGGTGCGGGGGATCGTGCTGGTGTCCGGCTGCCTGATGAACTTCGCGCTGGCCGTAGCCTTGTTTATCGCCATGGGCGTGCTGTTCGGCAAGACGGTTGCCACCAACGAGTTGTCTTTCGTTGACGCGGGCACCCCCGCGGCGAAGGCCGGGCTCGTCACCGGCGACCGGTTGGTAGGACTCAATGGGCAGACCGGGGCGAGCGTGGACGATATCCGAGCCGCGATTCTCGGCAGCCGCGGCAAGCCCGTTGCCCTGACCGTAGTGCGCGGTCGCACGCAACTCACGCTGTCCATCGCTCCGCGGCCGAATGAAGTCCTGGAGCTGAGCGGGCTGAAGCTCCGAAAGACCAAGGTGTACCAGATCGGGGTGATCTTCACCGGCAGGACCGTACCGATGGGAACGTGGGAGGCGGTCAGCGGAGGCTTCACCGATACCGTGGCACTCCTTCAGGAACAGATCGCCGGCATCCTTGCCATGATCACCCGGGTGGTGAAGGTCGAAGGCAACGTGATGGGGCCGGTCGGGATCGTCACCACCATGTACTCGGCGGCGCAGCAGAGCTGGATGGCGCTCCTGCGCTGGGCGGCGCTGCTCGCCGTTGCCGTGGGATTCCTCAACCTGCTCCCATTCCCGCCCCTGGACGGGAGCCGCCTCGTCATTCTCGCCGGCGAGGGGATCGTAGGCAGATCCCTGGACAAACGCGTCGAGTACGCCCTTCACCTCGCCGGGATGGTCATCCTCCTGGGCCTCGTTATCTTCCTGACCGTCATGGACGTTCGGCGCGTCCACGGGCACGGCTGGTAACAATCGCCTGCTAGCAGTGTCGCCGGGCTATCGCTCGGGTGGTACGTCCTGCCACTTCCCGTCATCGGCCGCCAGCGCGTCAATGACTCGCAGGGCGGCGGCGCCGTCCGCGAACGTGGCGACGGTCTCGGGCCTCGCCTCCCCGCGCAGGTAGGCGACGATCTGCCCGAACATCCACTGCAAGGCCGCTGGCTGAGAGGAGAAGCGGGTCATCTCCGGGAGGGGGAGCGACTGCGGCGCGCCGCCGCGGGGAGCGAAGGTGACGGAGGGGGAGAAGGCGCCCCGGCCCTCCAGCCACTGCAAGAGCGAGGGCGAGGTGTAGGTGAGCGTCCCCGCATCGCCCTCGATCTCGATCTTCTGGTCTCGGGTCGCGTTCCAGCTCAGGTGCAGGCTGCCGATGCCGGAGCGCGCGAACTCCAGCAGCCCCGAGGCCTCGTCCGGCACGTCCACCTCTTTGATGAGCCCACCGATCTCCGCCGGGCGCTGGGGCACGAGAGTCCGACACTGCCCGAGCACACGCCGGATGGGCCCCGCCCACCACAGGAGCAGATCGAGGATATGCGCGCCCAGATCGGTCAGCACGCCGGGGCCGGAGAGCCGGGACTGGAAGCGCCAGCGGAGCGGCTCCTTGCGCAGGTCCACTCCCCAGACGGCGCGGACGCGGATCACTCGTCCCACCTTTCCCTCGGCCATCGCCCGCTTCATCGCCAGCGAGGCGGGGGAGAAGCGGTAGGGGACGAACGTGACGTGGCGCACGGCCACCGCCTCCGCGAACTGGCGCAGCTCGGTGGCCTCCAAACCATTCAGCGCGAGGGGCTTGTCGCAGATCACGTGCTTGCGCGCCCGCAAGGCGGCCATTACGAACTCGACGTGGGTGCTGTTGGGGGTGACGACCGCGACCGCGTCCAGGTGGGGAAGCTGCAGCAGTTCGGCGTAGTGCCGGGTGCGGAAGGGGAGCCCGTACTTGTCCGCCATCTCCGCCGCGCGCTCCTGGCGCCGGCTGAAGATGCCCATCACCTCCACCTCCGGGTTGCCCAGCAATCCGACGAGATACTTCTCGCCGAATCCCGCGCCCGCGAGCGCGATTCTCAGTTTCCCTTCCACACGCTGCTCCTGATCGGTCCGGGTCTGCGCATTATAGCACATCGGCCCCGGAATCGAGGAGGCGGCGAGTCGGAGGCCGGCCGGCGTCGGCTAGTCGAAGGAGATCCAGAGCAGGTAAAGACCTGGGAGCGTCGTGTTGACCGGGGTATCCAACACTACCTCATTCCCGCCTTCGCCAGATCCGCGCCGATCGCCTCGAGGGAATGGAAGCCCACGTGTCGGGTGACCTCCTTCCCCTTCGCGTCGAAGGAGATCTGGGTGGGGATGAGCTGGACCTTGTAGTGCTTGGCGAAGACCTCGTAGGTATTTACATCCACGTACACCACGTTCGCTTTGCCCGCGTACTTCGCCGCCGCTTGGTCCAGCACCGGAGCTTCCTGCTTGCACACGGTGCACGTACCGGCCCCGAAGTCCACCAGCGTGGGCCGGCCATTCTCCAGCGCGGCCGTCAGGTCCGCGCCGGTGAGGGCTTTGCCGGGAACGACGGCCTGCGCCCCGGTCGGCACCGCCGCCGGAGGCGCGGGGGGATTCCATATCGTACCGTCCGGCGCGCGGAACGCGGTCCTCTGCACGATTACGGCCGCCACGAGCGCGGCCAGCACCACCACGATCACCCAGGAGCGAACCATCCTTCTCCACCTCCGTCAGCCCTCGCCGCCGCGTTCGTCTGCACGCGCTCCCCACCCTCGTTTCTGCACGGCCGTCCGTCGGAGGTTATAGCAGGCCCGGCAGCCAGCGTCAAATGGCCCGCGAGCGCGCCTCTCCGGGGGGCTCAGGGCAGCGGGCAAACCTTCTGGGAGAGACCGTCAAGGGTCCCTCCGGGGGGAAGGTGTCCCGGTGGCAGGCGTCGAACGTACGGCCATTCCGGGGCTGTGGCCCGGCCGACCGGCATCCGGGCCGTGCCCGCCCGTCGGAAGGCGCACCCCCCGGGGCGCCGGACGACGATGGCGGAGGCGAGGGTCCGCCTTGAGGCAGAGCGGTGTGAGCCGGATTGGGAGGCGAGAATAACATGCAAGCTGCAGTCCAGCGCGACGTCGGACGCCAGGGGTTCGCGTGCCTGACCGTTGTCTTGCTCGTCGCCGTGCTCGGCTCGCCGGCCTTCGCCGCGTTGGGTAGAAAAGCCCCGACGAAGGACCAGGAGAAGTTCTGGAAGCTGTACTCGAACGACGTCAAGCAGTCGGAGTTGGAACGCCACGTGGCCGCGCTGAGCAGTGTGGGGCCTCGTCTGGCTGGTTATCCCGGGGCCGCCCAGGCGGCCGACTACATCGTGCGCGAACTCCGGCACCTGAAGATCGGGCCCGCCAGCCGCGGCGGCCTCGAGCCTCGTCTCCCGTATCGAGAAGCCTACTGGGTTACGATTCCCTGGGTGTCCGAGCAGCCGGTCGTCGAGGTGCTCGGCCGCGACGGGAAGACCACCCTCGCCTCCTATCCCGTGTACCCCCTCTGGCCCAACCTCGTCCGCACCTCCCAGCTTCCCGCTTCCGGGGGCATCTACCAACTCGTGAATGGCGGCAAGGGCGCCCTCGCCGCCTTCAGCGGGAAGGACATGGACTTCCCGGAAGACGTCAGGAAGAAGGAAGGCATTGACGGAACCGCGGTCTTGCTGGATTTCAACTGCGGTTCCGATTGGTTGAACGCCCCCCGCCTCGGCGCGAAAGCCGTTATCTTCTACGAGCCGGACGCCACCACCCGGGGAGAAGCCGAGGCGAAGTTCCTGCGCATCCCCATCAACATCCCGCGCTTCTGGATCGGGCGCAGTGACGCCTACAATCTGAAGGCCCGGCTCGAGTCGCAGCCCAACGTGCGGGTGCGCATCAAGTGTCGCATGACGTGGGAGCGGAGACCGGCCTGGAACATCGTTGCAGAAATCCCGGGCCGGCACCCCGAGCTGAAGAAGCAGACGATCTACCTCTCCGCCTACTATGACTCCATGTCCGTCGTCCCCCAGCTTTCCCCCGGCGCGGAGAGCGCGGCGGGCGCCGCCAGCCTCCTCGAAGTCGCTCGCATCTTGGCCGCGCACCCCCCGGACCGCACCGTGCGCTTTATCTTCAACGGCGCCCACTTCCTCGGCCTCGCCGGCATCCGCAACTACGTGGCCACGCACATGGATGACCTCGTGGACGGACGGCCCCGGAAGGTGGACGCCAGGTTCCTCGGCCTGATCCCCTACCGCAAGACCGTGCGAGACAAGGAGCACATCAACCTCTTCCTGGCCTTCGACCTCTCCACCCACTCCAAGCGCACCGGGCTCTTCTACAAGGGCATGTTCTACGACCAGCGCGAGGACATGGACATCAACCGCAAGTTCTCCGAGTTCGCGCGCAATATCCGCGAGAACGCGGGACTGATGGCGGACTTCGGCGACACGGCCGGCTTCGGGGATGCCGGCGAGCAATTCGCGGACGCCGTCAACCCCATCTACGGCAAGCCCTGGCGAACGTTCGTGTTCGGCAAGATCGCCCTCGACAATGAGCCGATCACGCTCGGCGGCGGCCGCGGCGCCGCGTTCGTCACCACGGATGATTCGCGTCCCCTGGTGGATACGCCCTTCGATACCATAGATCAGGTGAACTTCGGAAACCTGCTCACCCAGACCGAGTTCATCGCCGCCACCATGTGGGACATCGTCACCGACCCGAAGATGCCGCTGGACAAAGATCCCACCTTCTCCCGCATGACCTCCTCCGGCGGCTTCTCCGAGCTTATCGCGAACGCCCTCGCCTTCGATCCGAAGCGGGCCATCGTGGCCAACACAGTGATTCCGGGCACCATGGTGGTCGCCCGTATGTCCGACTCCACCCTGATGGGCACGCGCGGCGACCTGGTGGAGATCGTGGATGAAAAGGGGCGGGTGCGGTTCTGGGGCTATCCGACCATCAACGCCTACGGGTTCCGCAAGCCGAGCTACATCGAAGCCTATCACTGCGATGACCAGACCGGCGACATTGACTACGCCCCGGACTGGGGACCCCAGGGCAACCGCAACTCCCCCGCCGACCCCAGCGAGTTCTTCATCACCTCCGGCAAGAAAGACTTCACCATCGTCATCTTCGACTGCATTCCCGTCTCGCTCTTCGACCTGGTGGACCCGCAGAGCCTGACCACGCTGCGCTACATCAAGGTGCTGGACGGCGTGACGGACGGGGAACCGCGCCGCTATGGGATGACCATTCCGCACCCGGAGCCCGGTCGCGGCCACGTGGAGGACGTCGCCCTGGTGTTCGCCGAGCGCATGCGCTCCGAGAAAGGCAAGGAACCCCCGCCTCCCGCGCGCATCAAGGTGATGATGGGGTTGAACGCCGGCGCGGTGCGCATGCTGCTCCTGGACGGCAAGACCATCACCCCCGCCAACGAGCAGGGCACTGGATACCAGGTGGATAAGCCGTTTGCCCTCTCCCATACCCCGTTGAAGGTGACCGAGGACATGTGGGCCCTGGACGAGGCGCGCATGCAGAAGCTCGCCTCCTTCCGCATCGTCAACGATATCGTCCAGCAACTCCACTCGGACGCCAAGCTCCACTTGGACGCCGCCAAGAAGGCGCTCGCCGCAAAGGACTACCAGTTCGCGGACAAGGAGGCGCGGGCCGCGTGGGGCTATGAGGCCCGCACCTATCCGGCCGTGCTCGACACCATCAACGACGTGGTCAAGGGGGTGCTCTTTTACCTCGCGCTGATGTTGCCCTTCGCCTTCTTCGTGGAGCGCCTGCTGTTCGCGTTCCCGAACCTGCGCACCCAGATCGTCGGCTTCCTGGGCATCTTCAGTGTGATCTGCGTGATCTTCGCGTTCATCCATCCCGCCTTCGAGATCACCAAGAACCCGTGGATCGTCCCCCTCGCCTTCATCATGGTGGCCCTCAGCGTCCTCGTCATCGGCCTGGTGGCGATGAAGTTCGAGAACCAACTCAAGCAGCTCCAGATGAAGGTGTCCGGCGTGCACCGCGCGGATATCGGCCGCATGGGCGTGGCCGCCGCCGCCTTCTCCCTCGGTATCAGCAACATGCGCAAGCGTAAGGCGCGCACCGTCTTCACCTGCTTCACCCTCATCCTGCTCACCTTCACGGTGCTCTCCTTCACCTCCGTCAAGACCCGCACCGCCTACAACGAGCGCCTCGCCCCGGGAAAGAGGCCGCCCTACCAGGGCCTGCTCATCCGCAACGCGATGTGGGAGCCCCTGGAAGAGTCGGCCTACCGCGTCCTGAACGACGAGTTCGGCCGCACCCGCGCGGTCGCCCCGCGCGCCTGGTTCTTCACCTCCAAGACGGAGGAGCAGTCCTTCATGTCCGTCACCAGCTCCGCGAGCGGCGCGAGCTACGACGCGCGCGCGGTGACCGGGCTCACCCCGGCCGAAGCCCAGGTGACCCACCTCGACAAGGCCCTCCGCGCCGGCCGGTGGTTCCGCCAGGATGACGTGCACTCGGCCATCATCCCCACCCGGATGGCCGACGCCTTCCAGATCAAGGCGGATGACGTCGGCAAGGTGGATATCCTGCTCGGCGGCGTGCCCTACAAGCTCATCGGCATCCTCAACGCCGGCGAGGCCAGGGCACACACCGACCTCGACCAGGAGCCGCTCACCCCGGTAGACTGGATCCAGATGCAGCGCATGGCCCGCCAGGGCGGCGGCGGCGGCCAGCAGCAGGCCCAGGGCCAGAAGTCCGGGTTCCAGGAGTACCTGCACCTCTCGCCCGACCAGGTGGTCTTCGTCCCGTTCAACACCGCCATCAACCTGGGCGCGGAAGTGGAATCCGTCGCCGTCAGCTTTGTCACTCCGGAAGAGGTGCGCAGCACGCTGCACGCGCTCATGCCCCGCCTCGGCTTCAACCTCTACGCGGGCACCGGTGATACCATCCACAAGTGGAGTGCTATCGGCCGCACTTCCATCTCCGGCATGGGCGACCTGATCATCCCCATCCTCATCGCTGCCCTCATCGTGCTCAACACCATGCTGGGCGCCGTCTACGAGCGGGTGAAGGAGATCCACATCTTCAGCTCCATCGGTCTCGCCCCGAGCCACATCGCCACGCTCTTCATGGCCGAGTCCTTCGTGTACGCCATCCTGGGTGCCATCTTCGGCTACCTGATCGGCCAGGGAATGGCGAAGATCATCACCATTACCGGCCTCCTGCCTGGCCTCTACCTCAACTACTCCTCCGTCTCGGCCGTGGCCTCCACCTCGGTGGTGATCGGCGTGGTGCTGCTTTCCACGATGTACCCGGCCCGCAAGGCCTCGGAGGTCGCGACCCCGGCCATCGAGCGCCGCTGGCACGTCCCCGACCCCGTCGGGGATGAGTGGGATATCCCCATGCCGTTCGCCGTGACCGGGGCGCAGGCCGGCGCGCTCTCGCACTTCATGGTGGAATGGTTCCAGGCCTACGAGGAATACTCGGTCGGCGACTTCGTCACCCAGAGCGTGACCGATTTCACCGAGAAGAGCCAGTATGGGGAGACGCTGGTGATTGATCTGATGGCCTGGGTGGCGCCCTTCGATCTGGGCGTAAGCCAGAAGGTCCAGTTGCGCACCATTCCCACCGACATGGAGGACGTGTACGAGATCTGGCTGCACCTGGAACGGGTGAGCGGCGATGTCTCCTCCTGGCGGCGGGTCAACCGGCGCTTCCTCAATACGCTCCGCAAGCAGTTCCTGATCTGGCGCACGCTGCGGGCCGAGGATCGCGACCGGTATCTCGGCACGACCGCCGCGGGCGCGGCCGTGGAGCCGGCCGCCTAGGCGGGCCGGTGTTTCGGAACCACCGAGGCGCGTGGCGATTTCGCGGAAGGTAGGTGAGTGGGTTGGCCGAGCAGAGAGAAGAAACCACCGAGGAAGTCCGCAAGCCGGAGGCCCCCGCCGACGACTTCTACATGTCCCGGCGGGAGGACCTCGAGCCGAAGGAATACGCCGAGGGCTTCACCGCGAAGACCATCGTCGGCGCCCTCTTCGTCGGCATCATCATGATGCCCGGCGCCATCTACCTGGGGCTGATGATGGGGCAGACCCTGGGTCCGGCCGGTCAGTGGACCACCATCATCCTGTTTACCGAGATCGCACGCCGTTCCTTTACCAAGCTCTGTCGCCAGGAGCTGTACGTCATCTACTACATGGCCGGAAGCCTGATCTCCGGCGGCGGCGCCGCCGCCCTCGCGGGCGGCGCCTTCGCCGGGCTGATCTGGCGGCAGTACTTGGTCCAGTCCCCCCAGGCCCGGCAGCTTGGCATCACCGATCACATCCCCGCCTGGTGGGTCCCTCACGCCAACTCCACCGCCCTCCTCCAGCGCACCTTCCTGCACCACGACTGGACCTTCCCCATCGTCCTGCTCGTCATCGGCCAGGTGCTCGGACGGATGCAGTGGATCGGCATGGGGTATTTCCTCTTCCGGACCACCTCCGATGTGGAACGGCTGCCCTTCCCCATTGCCCCCATCGCCGCCCAGGGCGCCACCGCCCTCGCCGAAGTTTCCGAGGAGAAGGAGTCCTGGCGCTGGCAGGTCTTCAGCGTCGGCACCATGATCGGGCTCGTCTACGGCTTCTTCTACGTCGCCATCCCGGTCATCACCAGCGGCTTCCTCGCGGACCCGCTCAAGCTGATCCCGATTCCCTTCCTCGATTTCATCTCCAACACCGAAAACACGTTCCCCGCCGGCCGCATCGCCGTGGCCACCGACCTCGGTCCCATCTTCTGGGGATTCGTGCTCCCCTTCCCCATCGTCGCCGGCGGATTCATCGCCTCCATGTTCTCGAACTTCGTCTTCGCACCGACGCTCTATCACCTGACTTACAACCCGGTGTCGGAGAAGTCCAGCCTCTTTCCGCTGTGGGCCAAGGGGATGGGACTGATCCAGACCGACATCGTCGTGAACTTCGATCTGTTCATGAGCATCTCTATCGGGATTTCCCTCGCCATCGCCCTGATCGGGTTCGTCACCGTCTTCCGCACCTTACTCAAGGCGCGCATCGAGCGCGTCCGGGGCCAGCGTGGCGCACGCAGCTATGCCGATGTCCCCGCCGGCCGCGGGGATTTCCCCCTCTGGCTCGCCCTCGGCGCGTGGTTCCTCTCCACCACCTTCTACGTCTGGCTCTGTCACTACCTGGTGCCCGAGTTCAAGCTGATCTACTTCATGCTCGCCGCCTACATCTGGACGCCCATCGTCTCCTACATCTCGGCCCGGATGTGGGGCCTCACCGGCCAGGCGGTGAGCGTGCCGATGCTGCAGCAGGCTACCTATATCCTCTCCGGCTACAAAAAGGCAGACATCTGGTTCGCTCCCTTCCCCTACGATGACCACGGCTGGGCCGCGGAGTCCTTCCGCGAGATCGAGCTGACCGGAACCAGGTTTACCAGCATTGTCAAGGCCGAGTGCTTCCTGCTCGTGTTGA
>Ga0315282_10007517_pt1 | contig 17851 bp, 20 predicted proteins | sample YL17G07_20_MG_FD_203693 | JGI IMG/M metagenome (GOLD analysis project Ga0315282, IMG submission 203693) | Sediment microbial communities from Yellowstone Lake, YNP, Wyoming, USA - YL17G07_20 | ecosystem: Environmental > Aquatic > Freshwater > Lake > Sediment | place: USA: Wyoming | collected... | reverse complement strand
GGAGGAGGGGGAGAAACAGTAGGGCCATTACGGCTACTGAGTGGGATATGCTTCTGTGGATGAGGAGTAGGGCGTCTAGGTCTGGGAGGAGGCCTAGTAGTGCTAGTGGGGCTGCTTTTCTTAGGTCCAAGCCTAGCAGCAGGAGGGCTGCTAGTGGTAGTACGAAGTGTGTTAGTGGCTCCATGATTGCAGGGAAGTTGTTTGGTTATTAAGAATAGCGTCGACGCGCGCTGCGAGGATTAACGCCTCTACAGGCTGGTTTGTCTAGAACACGTAATTACATACCTTAAAAACCCTGATTTTCTATAAATCGACCACTAACCCAATTATAGTTTAAGATTCGTCCTTTTTCTCGGTGCCCTCTTTTCCCGTCTGCGCGCGCGAAAACCGGAGTATGGAGATGCCTATGCTGAGTCTCAAGAAGGTCACGGTAGCCGGGAACCCCACGGCTCCAATCATAGAATAATTGATCAATTTTATAACTATATAATATCTTTTGAACTCTATTATCTAACTCGCACTTAAATTCGACATTTCAGTATTTCGGTTGTAATTACGCCCCATATAACTATGCTTGCTAATAAACAAGCATTCATTTTTTCCTTCTCATCCAAAAACTTCCTGGCAAGCTAATGTTTGTTTTATATGAATTGAAAGATTTTTCTAATTTATCAGGATACTTTAAATGCATATAGCTTCCAGCCCATAACACTTCAAAAGCATAGTTAAATGTTAAAAACGTTTGAAGTAAATATTGTTCAGTCCAAAATCTACAATCTTTTAAAACCCATTCTTTGGGATATTCAGCTGGTAAAAATATATCGTGAGCATGAACGATTACACCTTTGTTAAGTCTTGGTAATATCTCCAAATATTCATATTGAACATCGCCTCCAATTTTTACGACGTGACTTGAATCAATAAAAAGGATATCATTCTCTTTTAGTTTCTTAAACTCTAATAGATTAATATCTTGGACCTTTTTAGGTATTAATTTCGAGAGACCGGGAAAGCCAGCTTTTAGAATTTTATTTGGATATGGCTCAATTGCCACCAATTCGCATTCATAACTATCATCTTCCTTTCTATTTTTTAGAACTGCTTGAGCAGACAAATAGGTAGAATTACCCGATCCAATTTCAAATATTTTTCTTGGCTTAAAATGACGAATCATACAATATAAAATTTCGCCATCTACACTTTCAAATGCACCGTTGTTTACATAATATCTATAGGGTGTAGAGGTTTTATTCTTTGGGAACGTATCATATTCGTTCTTAAACTTAGATACAAAATGTGATAAAAGCTCCAATTGTTTTTTATCATTCATATTAATTCCTATAAGTTCAGATTGACTTAACCATAAATAATCCTTTAATTTACTAGTATCTGGTATAGGAAAATAGTAATGATTAGGTGTAATGTGAAATCCAAATCTTTGCCAAAATGAAAATGTTTTCTTTATTATTAGTCTTAGTACTGCATTATACATCCTTTTAATTTTCATATTAATTTGCATGTGCATTTGGATCTTCAGAGTCCATGTACAAGTGCAGCAAGGAAGACCCAAACAAAGCAAGAAACGAGGAGACAGAAAACCGGAGTGTGGAGATGTCTATGCTGAGTTTCAAGAAGGTCACGGTAGATGGGAAACCCGCGGCTCCGATCATAATTCCAGAGAGCAGGTATGTCGACGAGTAGATTAGCTAGGCCGCCGAACAGCCCCACAAGAAATGCCACCAAGAATCCATTCAACAAACAAGACTCCTGATGGAATCCTATGTAATGCTGATCCATATATGAAGTGTTCTGTAGACTTCTATCTGTTGATCCTTGTATAGTAGAAACTCCAGTTTCTGGTTTTCTCCTTTCTCTGTTGCTTCAAATGTGAAGGGGCTTTCCCATTTTTCATTCTCGATCAGGAAGATCTGTTCTTCATGTATCAATGATCCATTAAAATTGACTTCTAAACGATAGGTTACGTTTTCGTATTCATTATTCACGATACCGATTATCACTTTTCCCTCTTCTCCCACATTTAGATCTGTAGAATAGTCGGATGCTATTCCATTCGGGCCAAGAAGGTAGAACTCGGTGAATCTTTCACCAGTCTTAGGGGTTATGGCGACGTAGATCAACGTGGCGGATGACCCTATTATGGACGCTATCAGAACGATGGAGAGACCTTTATCAAGAATGCTTTGACCTAGATTAAACTTTAATAGCCTCTCAAATGGAATTCTGAATCTTTCTTCGGCTGGTAACTTCATCCGTCTAATCCATGCAACAAGTGAAAGCGAAATCGTAAAGACCGACAGAACAATCACTATGGGAATAAACCTAATGCCGAAAGGGGTATAGTTCAAAACCAATCCTAGTAATGGTACAATTGCGATACTCAATCCAAAGCTAAGAGTAACTCGCTCTACCCAATCCAAATCATCCATTCTTGGAAACAACATTGCGATTAATGAGTATCCAGGTAGGAAAAGTACCGAGGAAAATCCGAGAACTATTCTCACAGGTGACTCTTGTAAAGAAGGGACAGAAATGAATAGTATAAATAGTAGAGTTAACAGAATTGTAAGTGCAATGTCAATTTTATTTAGGAAGTTTTTAATCATTCTTATGCACGAAGTAGCTTCGGAATTCGCCATTTTCATATAGTTTATCGACATTAGTGCAGAAATCAACTTTGATGAAGTCTTCTTTTCCAAATTTATCCATATCTTTCCATACTTCCGTGTAACTTGTTACATCAAACTCCGTAATTAATAGGTATGTATCTTTGTCAATAGGAAAAACATTCTTCTCAGTAAATCCGAAATGATATGGAATTACCAGATCTCTATTTATATCACTTCTTCCCCTTATAAAATCACATCCAAAAATCAAATCAGAGAAACGAAATACTCCTGACCTAATATCCATTGTCTTCAATTCGGTGTTCTTATGAATTATTAGCCATTTCATGCCTAATATGTCGCTAATGGTGACTTGGTTATTTGCAGACATAGTTATTGGGGAGGGATATAGAGAAAATACTGCGGTAACTGCTGAAACAAAAATTAAACTTATAATCAAAACAGCTTTGACTCTATTATTATTAAGTAAAAACTTGTAGATGAGGTATCCCACCAATGGAGGAGTCAATATCATGTTAAAATTCAGATTTATTAGTCTATATGGAACATGAGTACGAGTAAATAAGAAAATTATTATAAGAAACAAGTTACCAATTATGAAACAAATGGAAATTTTAGAAAATTTCTGTGCAATCGAACTTTCATTTCTTAAAATGAATCGGTATATTACGAATAATGAAATAAGGCAAAAAACTATTTCGTCGGCAATCATTAAGACAAAAGTTCTTATCGCAGTCATAAAACCTAATGCGTTCATATAAGATAAGGCACTGTCTGAAGCTGTTGGATTAGACAATAAGCCTATTAGCTGAAATAAGACAGAGTTCATACTTCTAAGTATAGCGTATTGTTGAATAAACCAAGCAACCAAAACTGCAAAAGATAATAACATTAGCGTTGTCGAAATATTTTTCTTTTTCTCGCCAATATTTAATTTTTCCGAAATAAAGAATACCGTCAAGTAAAGAAGAACCACTATGCCTGTGATTGGATGAAAGAAAGGATATATGATAAGGAAGATAATGCTGAAAAGCTTAAAACGATAATCTGAATTTCTTTGCAAAAGATAAAATAAAAAGGGTAGTGTAAAAACAGATAGAACTTGATGGAATATGGACATTGAAAACCAAGCAAAGAATATAGGTGTAGAAGCTATTAATGAAGATAATACAAATTTTCTATCGGCTATAAGAGATTTTGACCAGCAGTAAATAGATAGGATGTAGAAAACAAAAAATAACGATGGTATATACTTAGAAATAACAATAATCGGGAGGCTTGTCAGTTGACTAAGTTGAGATAAGTAGATGGAAGTCATTGGATAGAAATTACGATCAAAATAGCCGAAATTACTTATATCTTTCGCCAATCCAACGTAAGTTGAGACGTCATCCCTTCCTGAGTATAATACATATCCGCGTAAAGCGTAAATAGAGATTATTAAGCAATTGCATAAAACAATTTGAAATATCCCTATTATTGGTATCTTTCCAGTTTTCCCGTAAAGACCTGAAGCGCTAAGAAAGAGTCCGTTAAGTAAACCGAATATGATAGCAACCCAAAATATTCTAGGTGTAGCAGAGTAGATCGACAATTCGTAACCTATGGTTGGAGAATTAGCTACTGCTAGGAGAGCGTAAGAAAGAAGGAGAAAAGATATGATAGTTGTAAGTGACATGAATCTATGCCATGCAGTAGAATTCAATTTTTAGCCTCCGCGAATCAATTGTCGCATCATATTCTTTTTTAATCTTTCACTATTTTTTTTATCAAAATCATTGACTAAGTTTTCTTATAAGTTCTTGTTGAAAAACTCTAGTTTTTGGCTACGTATATTCTTTAGATTTCTAAATGCTGTAACATATGAACCTAATAAATAAATTATGAACCACCATTCATATCTTTCTTTTCTTTTAATTATGATATCCCCTATATTTCCTAGTAGATTACCTATCAATGCCCATAGAAAAGCTATTAGATTAATTATTGAGCTGTCAAATATGTCTTTAAAGAATATATAAAACCAATATATAGTCATCATATAAATTCTCGATTTCGTTGGCAATCTGGCTTCATCAGAATGTTTATGAATGAATTTAGCATATGGAATAGCGTATAAAGATTTGGGATACTTCTTATATATTCTATAGGAGAAATCTAAATCCTCCATAAATCCCCAACGTTTCAAATTACTATCGAAACTAAATTCATTGAAAACCTCGCGCCTAATACAGAAGCAACAACCGTCAATTCTTTGTGCAGATATAACTTTCGTCAATTGATACGGAAAAATACTTGAGCCAGATATACGTACTTGAAGCTTATTTTTTTCATAAGAATCTAACATTAATACTTTACGAATAGCATTCCTAAGCTTTTTTATTAATCCATAAGTTCTACCATAATAATCACTAGGATATATTCTTTGAGGTTGAATACCTAATGCAATAGAATTATCTCTAAAAAACATTGCTAAGGATCTAACGATAGATCTACCCAATAAAGTATCGTCATCAAGAAACAGAATCGCATCTCCTTCCGCATTTTTTATACCTAGATTTCTTGCCGCTGGAAGTCCATTATCTCTTCCCTTGAAATATTTTAAAGAACAATTTATCTTTTCAAACATTGAATCAAAAGACGCTATAACCTCTTTTGTTAAATATGATGATGAGTCATCTATAATAATAATTTCAAAAGGAGAATAGTTTTGATTAAGTAATGATATTAATAATTCAACCAAATCTTTCGCCCTGTCACGTGTAGCAATTACGATTGAAATTCTAGGTAGCCTATTAATTTCATTTGATGTCATGACTTATTTATTCTCTAATGATATTTTCGTACTTTCTTATAGTAAGGTCTATATCAAAATCCTTTGCTCTTTCCTTTCCTTTTTTAGAATACTCTCTCCTCAAGTTATCATTTTCTAGCAACTTAATTATTTCATCAGCTAAAAAATGTTCTTCAGGAGTTAGTGGATCCGATGCTTTGTAGAATATGCCATCCAAAGGTGGCGTCAATATTCCGAATTTTCCATCTCCTAATATTTCCGATGGACCGTATTTGCAATCCGTAGCAATTACAGGGCAACCGCAGACCATAGCCTCAATTATTGCTAAGCCCCATGACTCCCATAGAGAGGGAAAAACGAAAATAGATGCCTTTGAGATATACTTGAATGGGTTATCCTGCCATCCCAGAAATTTCACATCATTTATTAGGTCTAGATCTCTTACCAACTTCTCTAAATATGGTTTCAACTCTCCGTTACCACGTATTACCAATCTGCATTCTTTCTTTTCTCTCACTTTAGAAAATACTCTTATTAAATACCATTGACCCTTTTGTTCCGCAATCCGCCCCATATTTATCAAAATGGGCACATCGTCATTAAACCATTCATCATTTACTTTTTCATTTGCCAAACATTGAATCTTTTTTATGTCAACTGGGTTATATAACAGTCTAATCTTCTCTGGCTCTATTTGAAAATCTCTGATAAGTTCTTCTCTAACCCCTCTGGAAACGGCTATTACAATATTAGCTTTATTGTATAGAATCTTTATCAAAAACTTGGTTAATTTATCTTTAAAGGAATTATGAAATTTCATAGATAATACGTTATGAACGGAAACAATGACTTTAATCTTTTTATTTCCAATATTTGAAAGGATATTGATGAAATTATTTAATGTAAAGAAACTCATGGAAACATCTGGTTTGTAACTCTTAATGATTTTCCTATATTTTATGATACCCACAACGGTTGCATAAAATATACTGATAACTCCATTATTGAGATTAATATTCATAGAAATTGGAGGCATATTAGAAGAATATGAGATTTCATTTGTCATAGTTACGATTCTCCGCTGGATACTCGAACATAAATTAAGGCTCAATTCCGATGCCACTCTTTCTGTACCACCTCCTCCCATACTCATTATTAATATGATAAGTTTAATCATGCCTTTCATTTCTCAGAAATGATGTTAAGGGATTCATTTGTTCTTCACCTTTCTGTACACTTCCATAGTCTTTTTAGATACATTCTCCTCCAAAAATCCTAACTCTTCCATCATTCTAATAGCTGTTTTTGATAATTTCTCTCTGAGTTCTTTATGGTCTAGTAAATATAAAATGGCATTTGCTAGTTCTACCTCTTTTTGTGGAGGAACTAAATACGCACTTTGTTTGTGAACTAAATATTTCTCCGTCAAACCACTTCTTGTTACAATACAGGGCGTTCCACACTTCATAGATTCTACAATAACGGTACTCCAGATATTCTCTATTGGACTTAACGCAGTAAAAATTGTTGAAGTTTTTAAGATGACGTTAACATCATCTCTTATACCAGTCAAAATTACAAATTTTTGCAAATTCAATTTTTCAACAAGTTCTTTGATTTTTTCTTTTAAAGGTCCATCCCCGACCACAAAGAACTTTACATTCTTATCTCTTTCTAATACATGAGGTACTGATTTTACAAAAGTAATCGGATCTTTGAATTCGTACAAACGACCAATAAATGAAATAATATATTGTGTAGTTATGTCAAACTCCTCTTTGAAATAGTTTGCGTCTATGTTTGGATTAAATTTATTATCATCCGTTACATTAGGTATTTCAATAACATCACTTCCCATAGATCTAACAATTTCTGTAAGTTCTGGATGAGGGGATATTATGGCATCGGCTTTTTTGAGAGCAAATTTGGATAAGAACTTAGGCATCATTCTCAGATCACTACCATGTACTGTCAAAACAACTGGTTTTTTAATAATCTTTTTAATGGAAATTGCTATCAGTCCACTTAAAATAAATTGGGCGTGAATCACATCACATTGATTGATGATTGAAATTCTTAATCCAGTCAAAAAGAAAGATAGAATAAACAATGGAAGTTGTATTTTTGCAAGAACACTTTCTTTGAGATTTATTGGCATACCGTACCCATATGCTACCTTTTGCCACTTCTGTGGGCTAAAATAATTGAACCTATAGACGTAGATATTCTTGTGTAGCCTTTCAAATGTTTCTGAATTAATATCTGAAGGAGCAACGACATGTATCTGGATATCCTCCTCTTTCGATAGCGCTTTGATTAATTCATAAACAATGTTTCCTGCAGAATCGCCCATATGTCTTGGAAATGAACTAGTTAACACAAGCACATTCATATCTCTTCTACCTTTTCGTATATGCTTTTGATTACTCTTGCGGGTGTGCCTGCAACTACTTTAAAGGGTTCTACATCTTTAGTGACCACAGATCCCGCTCCAACTATAGAGCAATTCCCTATAGTTATGTTAGGTAAAATAATGACACCAGCTCCAATCCAAGCATCATGCTTTATGTAAACCTTCCCCTTCACATCAATGAAAGGATAGACGGCGCTTAAATTTCTAAGTCTTGAAAAATTAGGGTGAGATGTAATTACTATTGTGACATTTGGACCAATGGCTACTCTATCCTCAATAGTTAAGTTGTCTTCGTATCCTATATCACAGGCCAAAGTAAAACCTTCATTTATAACGACATCTTTGCCGATTTTGACTCCTGACTTTCTTATCAGAGATATTCGCAAATTATTTGGAAAAACCCACTTACTCAAGGATCTATAAAGTCTCCTCAGAACTTTAGACATTATTCTTCCTACAGCCTATCTATCATCCGAAGTTTCTAAAAACCAAATCGCTAAACTTCTTATAAATCGGGAGAGGAACCCTGCTTACGCACTCCTTCACTGTCGAAAGCAAGACACTTCGTCTATCTAGCACCTTGTCTGCTGCGTCCGCAGGGAAATAGGAGTAGAAAAGCTTCTTCTCATCAGCTCCCCATCGCTTCTTGAATTTGGAAAGACCCACATCTGCATATGAGGTACGACCGAAATCAAAAGAGGAATAACCCTCCTCGCAAGCGTTTTTTATAGATTCCCATATGAAGGCATTGTAGGGGTAATCGTTCAGACGCCCTAGGTCGGCAGCACCGTACCCATACAGAACTTGATCTTTGTGATACAGGAACACGCCACCGCCGATCATGTCGCCTCCCTTCTTCGCTAAGTAGAGCCACACTTCTTCCCCGAACACCTCAAACATCGTCTCGAAATAAGACCAGGGGTGACACGGGACACCGAGATTTCTTTTAGTGAGACAGTTCAGCTCATAGAACGCCTTGACACACTCGACGTCGTGCGTCCTCTCAACCCTGACACCTCTCTTCGCCGCCTTGTTCACCGCCCACCTAACACTCCCCTTATCGAGCCTCCTCCAGACCTCAAACGGATCTCTAGTCAAACCGAGAACGAAGGTCGAGAAGGAGTTGACCTCCCTGAAGAAAGGTGACCCCACGGACTCCCGAACCTCCAAGGCTCCCGCGTACCCCTCACCGACAAGCTCGACGGCACGTTGGATGAGCAGATTCCTCGTCTTCGCCGAACCCAACGGGCCACAGACATGCCCAAAGGGAACAGAACAAAGCCTATCCCTTGAAAATAAACCACTCACACGAAACAAGGGCAGGAACCCAACTACCTGACCAGACTCATCCACGGCGAAAAGGTAGAAGGGATAATAGCCGAAGGCTCTCTCAAGAAACGACTTCCACTGAGGCGTGTGATAGATAGACGACGAAAAGCGGTTTACAAAATCCTCCAAATCAGAAAGGCCGACCTTAGATACTATCTCCACGATACAAACCTCAATTTATAACTGAATTAACTATACGCTTTCCGATGTTGAAACAGAGATCAATAGAATAACTGACACACCATTCAAAAGCGTTCCCAACCCACCTCTCGGGGTGTATATTCAGGTACAGACCATCATAAGTTCTGCTTCGCAGTAACTCTATTACGTCGAAGCTATCGCGTACATCGATCCTACTATAAGCTTCAGCGGGTTTAGCGCGGTCTCTGATGCTATTGCGTCCATCCCAGCTCCTCCCCGCGTCCGTGTAGTAGGGAACCCCCACTATAGAGAGCCCAGCGTCCCCCAGAACCCCGTAGGGCTTGAACGAGGACTCATCCCATATCACCCCGTTATCGAATCGAGACAAGGGCCGACCATGCCTACTGATCGTCTTAACTTCACAGGCGGAGCGTAGCAGCGCCAGCTCCTCCTTGAACAACACAATCGCCCTCTCCCGATCCCCGTTCGCCTTGCTGAGAACCTCGTAGTGATACCCAGCCTCATGACCTAGATGGCACACCCCTCCGACGGCCCTCATGTCGAGGCCACGCCCAACCCGGAAGTAGTAAGTAGACGAGACGCCCCTCCCAGTCTCCACACCCGCCATTCGGAGGGCATTCCCCGGCAACCTATCCACGTCATGCCTTAGAATAACGAAACCCTGGGTTGGCTTCTCCTCAAGATAACGCCGAACAGTATAGACCTTGTATCCCTCCAAGGCGTCGAGCAACAGCCCATACGTATTTAGCGTGAAGTCGAGGGGCACCTAACGGTTTCTCCCGTTTCTGCTTATCGGGCTCATTCCCAACACCAGATACTTCATCTTCAACCTCCAAAAAAAGTCTTTTAGTAGCAACCAGGAAACTTTGAAAATGTACCTGCTGTACTTTATTTTCGATTTCTCTTTCCCGTACCTTGCAGGGTGAGGGACATCGATAACCCTGAACCCATAAACGTTCAGTTTAACAAGCATGTCATTAGGGTAGCCATAATAGGTATAAATCGTATCAGGATCAATCCTTTCCAAAGTTTGTCTCGATATCGCGGTATAGCCGTTTTGAGGATCCGATACGTGCCAGTAACCAGAAGCGATCTTCGTGAGTAAAGTCAAAAGAGTATTTCCGAAAAGCCTCCACCTACTCATAGCTTTTCTATATTCTGGGCTGAACAGCCTGTTTCCCTTAGTATAATCAGCTCTTCCTTCGACGATGGGATCTAAGAGGTCCGGTAAGTAGGCTGGATCCATCTGGTTGTCCCCAGCCATAACAACAGCGATATCCATCCTGTCCTGGAGAGCTTTCTTGTATCCAGCGACTATCGCAGCCCCGACCCCTCCATTTTCTTTGTGCTTTATGCAAACAACCTTGGGGTTTTCCTCCGCAATCTTCTGCATTATCTCGTAAGTTCTGTCCAGGGAGCAATCGTCAACGGCGTATACTTTGTCAACATATTCGGGTATCGATGAAAGAGCTTCCCCGATTAATTCCTCTTCATTGTAGGCTGGAACGACGACAGCAATCTTTTGCGACTTATACATAAAACTGCCCTAAGCTGATAAGGATAAGTTTAGAAATTATAGGACTTCCAGAACCTTGAATGAGACGATCAATGTGAACGAGATGAGCAGGGGCAGTATGCCTATGGTGAGGGTTCTCCCGAAGACCCTGAGGGCCTGTCTCGTGTCGGCTGTCACCATCTCCTTCGACGCCAGCAGGAGTATTAATAGGACGGTGGACATGGCACCTAACGTGACCCCAGCAGCCAACGTTGCTACCGTTACGGTGGTCACGGTGGATATCATAGCATCACCATTCTCTACCTTTCTATGTATTATAAACCTATCTTATACATCTATATTAGGTTTAATGAGGGGGCTACCAAGAGGAGAACGACATTAGTTATTCCGTGTGATAGCGAGACGCCTATTATGTTCCCCGTCTTAAGGGCTGAAAATCCAAAGAATAGCCCTATCGAGAAGACGAAAACTATGTCGGGCATGGAGAGCCAGCCTATGTGGAGTGCGGCGAAGACCAAGGCCACGCCTATTAGTCCCAGCCTCTCCCCAAACGCTTCTACTGCGTTTCGCTGCATTATTCCTCTGAACACGAGCTCCTCAACCAGTCCAGTTGATAAGATTAGAGCCAAGGCTAGAAGAGTAAGACCCCAAAAAGACAGGCCAGGAGCCAACGGTTCAGGCCTCAAGATCGAGTACTCCATAAACCCAAACGGTATGCCCGTTAACGCTATCCCTGCCTGTGCTAGAGGCTTCTTGAAATTGATCCCGGCATCCTTGAACCCGATGCCTTGAACCCTCATCATGGCCAGCGTTGCCGCTAAGACGGGTATGCTGGCCACCACGTACCAAGTGTGACGTGGAAAGTTTGTCAGGGGTACCGAGAGGCTGATTATCCTGATTAACGGGGCGAGGGATAGGCTTAGGTAAAGCTTTGAAGACGGGTTCTCCCTGTACTTTAAACTGTAAAGAATTAGGAGAGAGATCAGAATAAAGGAGTGGATTAGAAGCCCGTAGCCGGCATCCATATACGAGGTTACAGCTTCAGCGAAGATTATGAATATGATGTACGCGATGAAGACTTGAATTTCCCCCATTTTATGATAACTCACTTCTCAAGCCTCCCGAAGACGTAGTCCTCGAGCTCCTTGAACTCCTTCCTGGTGAAGTGTTTCTGGGCCTCGGAGAGGATGGCTGCCGCCTTGTCCTGCCTGAGGTTAAGCGGGGCATCCCTGAAGGCGTCGTCCACCAGGGCCTTGAAGGTCTCCAGACTCTTAGACTCACTCATCTTTCTCTACTTTGACGAGTGGCTTTCCGCATCTCATGCAACGGATCTCTACCTTGAGGCTGCCATTTGTCCGTGTACCCCAGATATTTAGGTTGGAGAAGCCACACTCGCATCTATCGGGTAGCTCCAGCTCCGCTCTTTCTTTTATTACAAGTTCGGGGTTCAATAACATTTCAATCACTCAACTACCATTAATGTCCAGTATGGTTAGATACCTGGCGAATCCCTTTTCCCGGGCCCAGCCCTCAGCAGTGTCGTGGCCCCACTCCACCGCCTTCCTGGATATGCTCCTCGCCTTCTCGATTCCGTAGGTCTCCATCCTCCTGACGAATGGGCTCTCCAACGCATCCTTGAGCTTCGCGAGGATCTTCACTATTATCGTCCCCGCCACTGAGTTTCGTATCTCGTCGAAGTACTTCATCGTCAGGTACAGGTAGTCTCTATCCGATTTGTCTAGGGCTGTGAATAGAACCCTGCGCCTCAGCGCCCTGCTCCACCATCCTCTAAGGAACTTCCGAGTAAACATTCACCTACGCCTCCTCCGCCCCTTCATCGGGTCCTCCTCTATCGGGGGCGCCTCCTTGGTCTCGAGCCTGGGCCACTCCTCCCTGATCATCTTTATGCAGGCCTCGCGGGCGAAGGCTCCTCGGCTCGGCCAGAATCCGAGTTCCTTTATGAGCTCGTCTTTGGCGTCTGTGATGCCCTTCTTTCAGGGCGCCTTTATCGCCCTCCGGGGCGTATCCGACCGCACGGTAGGCCGTGTGGCTTCTCCTCAGGTCGATCGTCACCGTCGTTCACCAATCGAACATACTTATATTTATATGTGCAAGTAACCATAATTCTGAGGATGGTTCAGTAAGACTGTTACCTACTTCAGCTAACAAGCTTCCACCTTCGGCTTCCGCCTCTCGGCCCTGAGCTCCTTCAGGAGCTCCCGCTCTTTCTTGATCTTCTCCAGCACCGCCTCCCGGCAGAAGGTGCTGACGCTCGGCCAGTACTTCAGCTCCTTTATCAGCTCCCTGATGGCCTCGACCATCTCACTCGGGAAGGCGACGGAGGTCCACTTTGGAGGCTTGCTCAACTGATGTACCACTGACCTGTATCCGTGATACATCATTTATACCATATATCATTTACGGGTGTTATAAATTTAGGGAGCTGTGTCAAAGGAGATGGCTCTGGACGCCTTTTTCTGGCGATGATCGACACGGATATACAACTATTGTCTCACAAAGGTGATGCAATGATGGGCGGGGACAAAAAAGTAGCTAGTAGTGGACGACTTGAGAGCTATCAGTCTCCGCCTCGGAGTGTGTCTTGTCGGTGCCTCCATTTATCCCTTACCGGAGGTGAACTCTCTCATAACTCTGCCGGCGAGGGAGCCGAGGACGGCGTGCACGAACACCATGTAGTTAGCCATGGTCCAGTTTAGGGGAGTCACCCCCCCCATGAGAACTATGTCACCGAGGCTCCCAGCCACCAAGACAACCCCCGAGAGGGCCATGGCCATCCTGGGTCCGCCCAGGTATGATAGCCCGTAGAAGACGAGGAAGGCTCCCATCCACTCCAGCATGAAGAATCCTTCGGAGAAGACCAGGTTCAGGACGGCCAACGATATCAGGGCGGATCCCGCAACAAGCGGCAGTCCCGCCACAAGACTCCTCGAGGACATGGTGCTGGCTTAAGCCCTTAATCCATTAAAAAATTATGAAGGTTAAATACGTATAAAAGATCGCTATTAGCGAGCCCTGATTTCCGGGAGATGGCACCGGTCCACGAACCTGCGAACAGCCGAAAGGACGAGGCCCTCCCTGCTGTGGAGGTCGAGGAGCTCGACGATGTCGTCTATCCTCCTCATGAGATCTGGGGTGAGGGATATCTCCAGGAGTTCCAGCGGGAGCACGACATCTTCTCGGACCTCCTCCGAGACGAGGGGATCGAGGTCGTCATGCTCACAGACCTGCTGGACGAGGACCAAGCAGGGATCGCGGAGACGCTCCCGAACATGGTCTACACACGCGACGTCTGCATGGTCTCCAAGCTCGGAGCCCACAGCCTCAGGATGACATACGCCGCGAGGCAGGTCGAGCCGTTCCTCGTCGAGAAGGCGATGGAGAAGCTCGGCGAACTGGAGGCGGGGCAGGATAAAGAGGTTGAGACATTAAAGGCTCAGCTTGAGGAGACGAGGCAGGAGCAGATCAGCGAAGTCGAGGAGCTGAGAAAACAGGTTGAGGAGATGATGCCGGCGTTCAGAATGGCCCAGAGGATGTTCGGCGAGAGGAGGGAATAGGAAAAGCTCAGGGAACCCCCTCCGGCGCCGTCTTGAGTAGAAGAGGGCTCTCTCGGCTTCAGAGGTTAAAAGAGGGGTTCAGGCATGGGGAACATGGTTATTGTGTCTGTGGCCAGGTCGTAGTAGCCGAACCTTACTGAGCCATAGTTGTTGCCGTCGTAGCCGTATCCCCAGATATCGTAGTTGGCCCCTATACGATCCCCATTTTCATCTAAGGTGGAAATACCCGAGACTCCATTGTAGCCTGTTAGGGTTTCTAGGTGAGGCTTTATAGCGTCCGTCGCTGTGGTGCCTTCTAGGATCACATAGTCAGCCAGTATTCTCAGGATGTCGTATTGCGCCGCTGCGTAGAATCCTGGTCCTGCATTAAATAAGCTACGGTACCGATCCGAGAAACTGGTGAACTTCGGGTCATCCCAGATGGGGGCCACCATGGTGCTGTAGAGTTTAACTTGTGAGGCTATGTCGAACACGTTATTCGCTATGTCGTCGCTCATGGCGGTGCCGTCAGAGCCGTACCAGTCCACTCCTCTAAGTAGTGGATAATCGCCTTCGGACAGACACTGTAGAGCCTGCACGGCTTCTGAGAAGGATATGATCTCGAAGCCTATTTCATCCATCTTGTAAGTTGTTGAGGCTAGGATCGCTTCCATATCTGCGAGGGTCTGTGCCCAGTCAACGTTTGAGAGGTTGTAGGGTGTGAACGATAATACCTCTATTCCCCGTTCGTTGCATTTTGTACGTATAACGTCGGCGAGACGGAACCCCCATATGTCGTCTATGTACAATATGATTACAGCCTTTTTCTGGTGGAGTTCGTATAGGTCCACCAGGACTTTCCCCTGAACAAAATCGTTTGTGGTCAGCCTAAACAGGTTATCCGGGTTAGCGAGGCTGGGGGAGGTGCTTGAATGGCTGAAAAGTATCATGTTATTCTCATTTATGTATTGCAGAGAGTACCCGCATTGGTTCGACCATCCGTGCCCATTCACGAGGTTTATACCCGCCTGGTTGAACTCGACTAGATTCTGCAGGGCTATGTCGATATCTCCCTTATTGTTCTTCAGGATGAAGTCGAACCACATGGGTATCTGGTTCTCTGTGCAGTAAGAGTTGATGTCTGTCTTCGCAAGTAAAGCGATGTTATTTGTGTGAAAGAAATCTGCGTCATTTGTGATGGTTATCCCGATGTATACGAACTCGGGTGGCTGCTCCTGCACCTCCTGGGTTTGGGTGGTACCTGTGGATTCGTCGTAGGCACCGAAAAATGTGGAGACTAGCTGCCCCTCGACCCAGGCGTATCCCGTAAGATCGTAGTCTGAGTCGGGGCGGTCGCCGTCCTCGTTGAAGCTGATGTCCCCAGAGATGCCGTCATAGGGCTCAGTATCTCCCTGCATGACGTTAGCTAATACAAGGGTTAGGCTTGTCATGGGCTGCGGTAGTGGGCTCGGCTCACCATACATTTCTAGTATGGTGGCCTTCACGTTCATGGGGTTCAGGCTCTGGGCGTGTAGGACGGCCCTGACAATTATCCAGTAGAGATCGTATTCCACCGCCTTGTAGTAGTATAGATTTGCGCCTGTCATCTGCGTGTACCTAGTGGCGACTGACTGGTACTGGACGCTGGCTTCGTCAGCTTTCGCTTTGGCCCTGTAGAGGCGGTGTTTTACCGCCTGCTCCCCTATTCTGTAGAGAAGCTCATTGTTGATGGCTGTGGCCTCGTTTCCCAACCAGACCACCTTATCTACATACTGATAGCTACCGGTTTCAAGTGCCTCTATGGCGTTGGCTATCTCACCATAGTCAACCATCTGAACGGCTACTGCGTCAAGGTTCATGGGGTTCTGGGAAAGATAGCTTGACAAGGCATCATCGGCTTCTTGTATCTTCTCGGTAAAGTCTCTCTCCCAACTCACATAAGGTATACTTGATATGATGTGGACCTGTCCTGGGGAAAGCTCCTGGAACAGGTCACGCATCCACTGCCCGTAAGCGTCGTTGACGTAGAGAAGGACTATGGCCTCGATACCCTTAGCCTCATAGAAGTCAAGGATCCTCTTGACCTGCACCCTGTCAGGGGGACACCCTCTTAGAAGGTTGTCCCCCAGCATCTCCAACGTGGGGGAGGTGGAGGAGGCGCTGAGGAGCAGCATCCCTTGGGTGTTGACATAGTCTAGGCTGGCCTCGCACTGGGTGGACCATGGGTGGCCTACTATTATGTCGATTCCTTCCCCGTGGAACTCCTGGGTGTTGGCAAGGGCTACCTCGTTGGAGCCCTGGTTGTCCTTTAAGAAAAAGTCCACCCGGTAGGGTTTCCGGTTAGCTTCGAGCCACGCGTTTATGTCGACGCGGGCTATGTCAGTGAGAGCCTGGGTGCCTTGGTAGTCGTGATTGTAGGTTACTCCGATCTTGATTATTTGGATGCCGCCGAGCCATATCATCTCCCGGAGGTTGATGACCCTGGATAGTAGCTGTTCTGCTACCTGTTCGGGGATGTGTTTACCTTTCTGGGCGTTCAGGTAGTTTTCCAAGGCCACCAGCTGGTTCATTGCTACGATGAAATTGCTTTTCATGTACGATTCTTTGGAGGCGTCCAGATTTGCTAGGATGCTGTTCTCAGCTCCTTTAGGCAAGTTGAGGGACAGTACCATGCTTCGGATGGCGTTGTACTCTTCCAGGATGGTTTGTGCGGCTCCTATGCCGGAGGCCGCCAGGGACGATATGATTAGTGCTCCTATGAGGAGCGTTGCTTTACACTTTGTTTTGTTCATGTTTATTCAACCTGATGATAAACGTTAATTGATCCGTATCTTTAACCCGTATTTATAACTAACTTTCCCGCTCTTATCTGTAGTAAATTCATCGATCAACCTGAAGAGTGCCATAATTGCAAACGGAATGAATGTGGCCGAGCCATTCCTCATCGAGAAGGCGATGGAGAGGCTCGGTGTCTCCATCGCCCAGAGGATAACGCCGCCGGCCCTCGTGTAGGGAGGCGACTTCGTCTGGCTCAACGAGGAGACGGCGATGATGGGCTTCATCACCCGCAGCAACGAGGCCGGCGTCAACATGGTCCGAGAGAAGCTGATCGGCGGCGCTGTGAAGGAGTTCGTCGCTGTGCCCCTGCCGAGCTTCCGCGTCCACCTGGACGGCGCCGTGATGGTAATGAGCCCAGACATAGCCCTCTTCCACGAGGCGAGCCTCGGCCTCTACCCCGCCTACGTCTACGACGAGGAGGGCGTCAGGCTCCAGTACCTCCGCGACTACCTCGAGGGCAAAGGGCTAGAGGTCATAGAGGGAAACGACACAGAGGTCCGCGTCTTCGGCACAAACATAATCGGCCTCGGAGACCACAAGTGCGTCAGCTACGAGTGGAACGAGAGGATCATCGGCATCCTCGACGACAGGGGCTTCGAC
>Ga0315282_10007516_pt1 | contig 17852 bp, 41 predicted proteins | sample YL17G07_20_MG_FD_203693 | JGI IMG/M metagenome (GOLD analysis project Ga0315282, IMG submission 203693) | Sediment microbial communities from Yellowstone Lake, YNP, Wyoming, USA - YL17G07_20 | ecosystem: Environmental > Aquatic > Freshwater > Lake > Sediment | place: USA: Wyoming | collected... | reverse complement strand
GTTTTTTTTTTTATAGTAATTGATTACTATTAAACATAAGTTGATTACTATATAAATTATAACACCGTGATATTATTATATAGTAATTGATTACTATTAAATATTAATTGATTACTATTAAATAGAATTTGATTACTATATAAAAAAATCGTTAATTAACTATGTTTTCCCTTAGGGTTTTATAGTAATTGATTACTATTAAATAGTAATTGATTAATATTAAACATAAGTTGATTACTATATAAATTATAACACCGTGATATTATTATATAGTAATTGATTACTATTAAATATTAATTGATTACTATTAAATATTAATTGATTACTATTAAATAGAATTTGATTACTATTAAACTTTTTTTTAGATATTTGGAGATAAAATTAGAATTGGATAAAAAATGATTAAGATTAGAAAAAGGGTGTTGGGTTAAAAAATTAACCCAACTAAATACTAAATAGATTTTACTACTTACTAGTTATAACCTTTTGAGAGCCGTTAATATGGCTTCAGAGACAAATGCGATTTTATCCGTGATTTTTTTATCTTTTTCGGCTTTGAATAAATCATCGTGTGCCTTTTGGGTTGTTAAAACATACCATCTTTGTGGGTATGATTTAATATGTAGTTCCTTAAGTTTTGCGGATAATTCTTTTGTTTGATTTCTTAGGGCATCTCTTTGAGCTATTAAATCTTGTGCCTTTTTTATATCGGCTTCTGAAGGTTGAATTTTTTCTGGCATTTATTTCACCTCCTATCTTTTGATATTATATAATTGTACCTAGGGGCTATTTAAAGATTGCTTTTTTTTTATAAGACATCTTATAACAGACCTATGGTTTCACTACTGTTTAGTAATAATAAAAATTAAAAAGTTTAATGGTTTACTACTAGTTAGTTATTACTCTTGAGTCTCTGGGGCTTTACTGTTCTTGGCGACAAAATCTTTTATGGCGTCTATGTTTGCTAATATTCTTTTTGCTTTGCCAATACCAAATGTGTGAGGGTGTTTATCATTAGCGTCCAATTTACAGCTAATTATTGGATTACCTTTGTATTCTGAATATTCTACTGGCATAATTATCTAACCTCCTTTTTTATCATTTTGTAATGCTTATCTAATAAGACTTTTATTTCTTCTGGTGTGTATTCTTGTAGTTTATTACATAGTTTGTTTATACAACTGTTTGGTTCTGACTCAAATATCTTCTTGAATATATGACATACATAATATGGTTTCATAGTAGCACTTTCTTATTTTCTGTGATTAGTTGAAGTTCTACAGCTATTTGGTGGCATTCTCTACAACCTTCATAATCCAATCTATTTAACAAGTGTTTTTTGAGTTGCTCGTTCATTTAATCACCTGTGGAATTGGTTGCAAGATGGTTGGTTGTTTCCTTGACAGCTTACCAACCAATAACTGCACCAATAACATTTGTTGTTGTTAGATGTTGCATTACTTTTCATATTCATCACTTTGCTGTTAATTTGTTCTCATGTTTTCTCATTATGTATTTGGTTATTGTTGTTGATATACCAACTGACAAAAATCCAAGTACTGCTTCTATTGAACTATATGTCATATCTACATACAAACCTAGTGTGTACATGAATGCTATTATCGCTCCGATTATTGAAGATACTAAGATTTCTTTGTTGTTCATAAGTATCACTCTGCTATTACTGTGTATCTAGTATCTGTTTTTCCTGTACCTGTTCTTATAAGTCTGAGTTTAGTTTTTCCTTGTCTTAGGTTTGTTAGTATATCTCTATATTGTGAAGACCGTGGGTTTACTACATAGTCGTATTGTTTTCCGTTCACTATTACTTTGAATATCTTCTTTCCTGCGAGTATTCCTGTACCTTCTCTAGGAACTTCTTTGACAAATTCAAAGTGGTTCTCTCCAACTGATGCCTTTATGATTTCACCGTATCCTTTAGCCTTCACAGCTTCTTTTCTCTCTTCGTTCATTCTTGCAGATTCTGATTCTATAAACTCGTTAAACTCTTCTGCCATTTTATTCACCTCATTATTTATCTCTAAAACAAGAAGGTTGACAGGATATTAAACTACACCATAGACATAGTCAATTTCATCTATGGTTAGACTTATATTGGGGCAACCAACTATAATCTATCTGCGTACCGTCAGTTTCATTTAATACCTTTCTGTTCTTCTTGTGATAGGATTATTAAATGTCCTTCTATCCATTTATTACACTCAGGACAATCGTTTATTACATAATCATTATCTAAATATTCACACATTATTTATCACCTATTTCTGTTATTTCCCTTATAACTATGCTATCTCTCACGTAGCCAAACTTCTGTAAAATCTTGTCTATGAGATTTAACTTTATGTTTATAGTATAACCTTTATGAATTCTTAGTAATCTTTCAATCTTGTTGGTCATTTCTTATCACCTTTTTGTATGCTTCACAACCATTAATTCCATTATAAGTAATCAAAGTATGAATGAGCATATGTGTAATATTTTCTGTTTTAAAACCACACGAACATTTCATTATTTATCACCGATTTCATCTATGACAAACAAATATTAACACAAGCATTATATTTTATTGTGAGTGTTTCGTTAGTCAATTCATAGCACCATTTAGCACAATCAATTTGTTCTTGTGGGTGTGTTGTAAAGAGTAAGTAAAATATGAATATAATACTACCTAACAATACGTAAAATATTAGTCTTTTTTCAATCCAATCATTTATTGCTTTCCAATCTACCATATTATTCACCGATTTCTTCTTTGTCTATTTCGGATAGTGAACTTTCAGGGTTTTTGTCCTTCAAATTCGCCGTCGCGATGTTCTTTGAAGTTTTGTTCCCTTCTTCCTTTTCCGTAGACAATGAAATCTCTTCTAAAAGCCGTTGCAAAACTTCTAATCTGATTAATCTGATGATTATTTTCTCCTCTCTTATTTTATCTCTCTTTAAAACATAAGTCTCCTGTGATGATTCTGCCTCTTCAATCTTCTGCCTGATTATGCCTGTGATTTTCTGCCTTTCAAACTTCTGGCCGCCCTCAAACAGGTCGGCTTTTTGATTATCTGTTTTTAATAAATCTTTCTCAAATTCTTCTCGGCATAGCAGGGCGTTTTCAACTTTCTCCATGCACTCTTGACTGCAAAAAGGTAATGACTGCTTTATTACAGGTGGAAAGTTTGTATTGATAGAGCCTCTGCTTACATCCTTCAAGCATACTATGCATTTAATTTCTTGTTTTATTCTTTCTTCAGTCATTTTGAATCAATCCTCTGAAATACTGGTATATTAAACAAATAAAATACTACTAACTTATACCCTTCTGGAGTAATAATTACATTTGAATGCCATACAAAATTATAGAGCCTGTTAATAAATCTAAAAACCCTTTGTTGTCTTTCTATAATTATCTTGTCTTCCATTATAACCACTCCTCTTTTTTGCTCATAGCGAGTTTTGATATTTGCTTCATTAATAACCCTATTAAAAATATTGCTTCTTTGGGTGTCATAACAAACCAGTAAACATCTTCTTGTTTGAAAGGTTTTATGCTCATTTTTATTATATCATACTCATAAGCATCTTTAGGTGCTTTCTTTAATGTTTCAACTTTAAACCATGCTTTTATTTTTTCTTCATTCATAAATAGACACCAAGTAAATAACCTATTACAAACATTGCAATGCCAAATGCGATTGTTATATCCAAATCAGTCATTTTGAATCAACCCATTGCCAATGTTGGTCTAATTTTAATTTGTTAATAATTTTACCTTCTTTTAACCATTTTTTGTATGTTCCGTCTGCTTTATGTTTATTTCTTATTGCTTTACAATATTTACATCTACAATATTTTATCATTTTGAATCACTTAATAACTTGAGAAGTTCATTTCTTTTTTGAGTTAGTTTGTTTAATTCTTCTTGTAGTTGTTTTATTGATTTTGATTTAGTTTTTTTAGTTTGTGTTGTTTGAATATCTTCGTGATATCGTTGATAATGAAAATCATCATCTGGATTATAATGAGGGTCATTTTTGTTGAAGTGTAATTCTTTTTTGCATATATCACAAGTTGGGTAGAATATCTTCTCACTAATTACAATAGTTCCATCTCCAAGGATAATGGCTTGTTTCTTTTCCCAGTATAACACATTTTGAAGAATATCAATTTCTATTTTCCTATCTTTGAATGCTTGAATTGCATTATTGATTATTTGTTGACTTACCATTTAATCACTCCTTAGTGTAAAATTCCTTCTTCATCTAAATATCCAATAAATATGTCTTCTTCAAATGTGGCATTACAATTACTACATACAAATCTTGGGTTATGTTCAAATGCTCCATCAAAGAATGTAAGTCTTCCTATTTTACATTTTGGACATGTTTCAGCCATTTATATTCACCTTTTGCTTTTTTACATGGATTGTTTCAAATCCTATTTTTTCATCTGTTGTTGATTCTAGTTCTGCTATATCCTTAAAAACATAGTCGCAGAAGTTTTTATATGCTGTATTAGAACGACATCTGAATTTAGCAACTTGACCGAACCATATTATTGTATTAATTAAGTCAATTGTGTTTAAGTCTTGCATATCTGATACATGGTCCTTTGCACAAATCATAGATATGATTGCTTTAAATTCTGTATTTAATTTTTCTGCTTGTTCATACATAGACATTTAATCACTCCTTAATAATTTTTAGGGTATATATATCTAGTATACAGTAGGTACTAATATATAAATTTATCCCCTAAATTATATTTAAACTTATAATCAGAGTTATAACCTATAGGTAATTATAACTACCTAATAGTAATAAAAATAGGGTTTATTACTAGCTAGTAATTAAAATAATTTATTAATATTTACTACTTGGTAGTAATTAAAAAGACCTGTATTTTTAATTATATAAAAGTTTAAAAAACCTTAAGGTAAATAAAAGTTTAATAAAAAATTAACTATAGCATTTTTTTTTTTTAAAAACGATACCTATACTTAATAAAAATTAAATTAAGGTATTAGTATGATTAGGACAAATATCACTAAAGTGGGAGATTCTTATTATGTTCTTATACCTAAAACTATTGTTAAATTTTTTAATCTTGATAATGGAGATGTAATTTCTGAAGCAAATTTAGAGGGAGACACTTATATTATAACTATAAGGAAGAAGACAGCTAATTATGTTGAAGTTAAAGAGGGTTCTGATGTTGTTTGTTGATGATATAGTGAAGATAGTAAGGTTGGGAATAGCCTCTTCTTATCTTAAAGATGAAAAGAATTATTTGAATTTGATGTTGCTATCTTATCCTGAAGCTGGGAAAAGTTCTATATTATTACATTTTAGATTTGATAAATTAAAGAGTGTTTTTACTTTTACTGATTTAACTAAAACTAAGTTAGAGAAATTATTAAAAGATTTTACTGGTAATCCGCATAAGATAAAATATGTTATAGTCCCAGATTTTACGAGACTTAAATCACACGGTAGAGAAACTGAGAAAGGTATTATAGGTTTGTTAAATTCTGGTATTGAGGAAGGTATAAGGGAAATTACATCTTACTATGGTGGTTCAATGCATGAGACTATACCATTTAAAGAGCCAGTATTCTTTGGTATGGCTAGTAGTATGACAAGGTACTACTCTGAAGATAGAAGAAGGACGAAGTATTGGGTTGGTATAGGATTTTTATCAAGATTCTTGCCAGTGTCTTTTACATATAGTAAAGAGCAAATAAAGAAAATAAGAGAATATATTCAGGTTGGTAATGATTTATTTGATGAGCCTGAGAAATTGAAATTAAAAGAAATGTGTGTAGAATGTCCTCAGGAGTTAATATCACAACTTGACCCTTATGTTGATAAATTATTGAATGAAGCTTATGCAATGTTTGGTTTTAGATATACAAGGCAGTTTAGATTAATGCTAAAGGCTAATGCATTGTTAAGAGAATCCAATCTAGTTGAACAACAAGATTTAGACGAAGTTAAAAAATTAATGAGATATATTAATTTAGATTATAATGAGGTTATATGATGAGATGTAGAATATGTAAAATAGAAATAGATTCAGCAACTAATGGCTTTTGTTTTGACTGTTATTTTTTGTATAATGTTTTAATACATGGAAGGAGCGATATCAAAGCAAGGTTAGAAGCATTTGAACGCTTAATTAAAAAACTTGGTTGTCTTCCATATGAAGAGTGGGATAAACAAAATAGAAGTGGTGATTAAAATTAATATCACAGCTACAGCTAACAGTGAGAGGAATTGATTATATGGAGTTAAAGAAATGTATGTTATGTGGTATAATGAGATGGTCAGATAGATTTCCAGATGGTCAGGATGTATGTGAAATATGCTTCTGGAAGATAAGAGAGGGGTGTGGTGATTGTGTTTAAAGCAATAATAAGTAATTTTAAAGATGTTGAACAGTTTGATAATGTAAGGAATATCATAACATCAATAGCTAGGAAAGATGAGACATTGAGGTATAATACAGATGCAGATAAATTAGAGATTTATATATTTGATGCAGATAAGGACATTTTACATAGGAGATGTACATGGATAATACATAAGTTAGATGAGTATAAAAGGTTGATATATGATATTACAGAATTTTTAGAGGTGTGAATATGAGAGAAGTACAGGTGTTTGGTAAATTTCCTAAAGGTGTAGATTTGAGATTAGCGGAGAGTATTGAAGATTGTAAGAGTTGTAAGCACTTTGATATTTGTAAGTCGTTTTGTAAAGTGTTTGAGGATGATGTTAAAGATACATATAAATTTAGTTGTGGTGCTTTTGATGGTAGGTAATATTTGGGATAGCGCAAAAAGAAAGGCGCATGCGAATATGTGTGGTATATGTCCGCTATGTCATAAACCATATTTTCAAGCAGGTAATTATAAACCAGATGATATTTGTCAATGTGATAAAATTTTAAACATTAAAGAACAAAAAACTTTGCAGGGAGAACAATGAAAAACAAGAGGTGGTAATGTGGAGAAGAAGAACTATGTAACTCTCAATGGGAATATAAGCAAAACAAAATCGGGATTAAGAATCACGATATTCATAAATGAAGGGATAATAAAAAGAGTTATGGAAGGTGTTTTATGAATGTTTTCTTTTAGTCGTCTTTTTGTTTTGCGAGGTGTTTAAAAGTGAGATATACAATAGTGGTTGGTAGTTCAACTGATATGAATGAGTTACAAGATAATAGTGTACATTTGATAGTTACATCACCACCATATTATAATGCAAAAGAATATTCAACTAATATAAAAGATGATATAGGTAATCAAGAGTCATATAGTGATTACTTAGAAATGATGCATAAAGTGTTTAGTGAATGTAAAAGAGTGTTATGTGATGGTAGATATATGGCTATTAATATTGCAGATACTGTGATAGATGGTTATAAGTATGCTATTCCAGCAGACTATATGTTTATGTTAATAAGAAATCTGAAACTAACCTATATAGATGATATTATATGGTCTAAGCCAGAGGGTGTACAATCTATGAAGAGGTTTGGTGTGTTTATTGAGAATCCATATCCACTATACTATTACCCTAATAATACCTATGAACATATAATTATAGTGAGAAAGGGTGATACATCTATTAATAAGGAATTAGTTTTAGAAGACAAGGTTAGTAAGTCTTTAGTACCATATATTAAGTCTGATATATGGAGTATGCAACCTCAAACATTAGATGTTAGTCATATAGCACCATTTCCAGAAGAATTACCAAGGAGGATAATTATGCTATACTCATATAAGGGTGAAGTTGTGTTAGACCCTTTCGCAGGTAGTGGAACAACAGGAAAGGTTGCTAGAGGGTTAAGAAGAAGTTGCGTATTATATGAGATAAATCCTAGTTTCATTGATAATATAAAGGATAGAGTTGGATTCAATCAATCATCACTCTCTGGTGATGAGTTTAATGTTATAGAGAAGTTTAAGAGAGTTAATAGTAATATTGTCACATGCACATGCGGAGAGGTAGGACAGTCAAATATAATTGGTGGGCAGGAAATATTTAAATGTAGTAAGTGTGGTAGAACTAAGATTAGTAGTATAAAATTTTAAGGAGTGGTATTTATGAGTAGTAGACAGACATCGTTAGATGAGTATTGTCAAGTATATGTGTATGAAGATGAAGAATTAGTACAGGTGATATAAATGATAAAGATAAGAGCTGGTGATTTATCAGATTCAATGGATGTGGTATGCAGTATACTAGATGATGTGACAATGAAGTTTGCTAATGGTGAGTTAAGTGTTGATGAATCAGATTTACCATGTATATGTTATGTGAGATTCAAGTTAAGGTCATCTGCATTCGTTGAGTATGATAGTGGTAAATTTGAGAGCATAAGAGTGAGTTCAAAGGACTTCATGAAATGTCTTAAAAGGTTTGCATCAGATAGTATAGTTATGTTTGAGTTCAGTGATAATAAACTCACTCTCACTGATGGCTCTAAATCATTTGATATTGATATATTAGCAGTTAGTGATGAGGATAAGGGTGTGGATGCCAGTGAATTATACAAGAGATTAGAGTTATTGCCTGTTAAGTTTACACTTAGTTATAGTGGTTTAACTGATATAATAGACGATATAAAATCAACAGTTAAAGAGAAGTCATCACCTAGTGTATCATTTTCAAAAAAATCTAATATATTGAAGATAAGTGCTAATAACTACAGAAAAAAGATTGTACTTAATGATGATAAAGAGGCAGATTCCAGTTATGGTTTAAATTTCCTTGACAATGCACTAAAGAGGAGAATATCAGATACTGTAGATATATCTTATGGAGCAGATGCACCTATATTCATAAGACATAATGGCAAGAACTCATCGTTAGATGTGGTTGTGATGTGTAGAATTTCCAGTGATTAAATGAGAAAGAAGAGTTGTATAAAGTGTAAGAGGAAGAAGTTAGAACACAATTTTGATATACTAGAGATTAGAGGTGACAAAGTTATCAGGAGTGATGTATGCAAGAGGTGTGAGAGTGAGCAAGATGAATTATATGGTGAATAATTATGAGTGAGGAGATGAGAAGACCACCGAAGATTAGGAGAAATAAGAGAGATTTTAAATGGTCAAATCATTCACATTTACATAAGAAGAAGGAAGAGATTAGAGGACAAAGATTATTAAGTGATTTTTAATGAACTAAATCAGAAGAACTTGCAGATTTCAAGAAGAAGGTGCTGAAATCATGGGAGTGCTAAACAGGACTAGGGCAATTAAAGGCATATTAGATTTTGAGAATTACTGGGGAATATTATCTTCAATAGCAAGGAGAATATTATACAGTGTTAAAGGGAGAAGATTATGAGTCATATATTTCTTGGGGATAGTGGTAGGTTTTACAAAAGAAATAATAGAGACATATTAATTGGTGTAGTGAGTTCAAGTAATAATAACGGATATCACATGCCTTTGATAGATTACGACCATGTTAATCCTATTAATGATATATGTGCATTAGTTAAGAAGATTAATGAGTTCAAATTACCAAACTTCTATGTGTTCAAGACAAGTAAAGGGAAATATATGACAGTTTGCTTTAAGAATATTGCAAGGAATAAGTTTTTCAATATATTATTATATCTTAATTGTTGTGTTAATTTTAGGTATTACACAATATGTATAGCAAAACAAGCGACTATAAGATTTACTAAGAAGTGGTATAAAAAGACTTCACATCTACAGCTAATATATATTATTCATAGTAAATATAATAAGTATGAGAACAAGAAGTTAAAGAATGAGTTCTTTAAGGTGATAGGTTATGAAAGTAAAACCATACATACCAGAGTATGACCTTCAAGGTGAAGATTATGAAGTTCCTGATAATGTAGGAACTAAAGAAGATTGGGAGCGATTTAAACAATTAACAATAGATGACTTTATAAAGAAGTTTGCTGTTATATTTAGGAATAAGTATAAAGGGGAATGGAGTTCATTTGGTCAGGGATTTTATAAAGATAATAAGAAGAATAGACAATTAAATAGGGTTGGTCAAGCTTATGATAAAGGGTTATCTCTAAGGTCTCAGTTAGGAGAATATTTAAGAAGTAGGCGCATATCTATTGCTGGAGAAAGTACTGTATTAGGAAGATTGAAAGAGGTTGGTATTGAGATACCCGAGAAAAGACCTTGGACTCAGCAAGAACTTTTATATTTAGATAGGATGGTTGAGAGAGGTATTCCTGTTCCATTTATAGCAGAACGCTTGATTAGAACACCAAGTGCAGTTTATAGTAAGGCATCTAAATTAAAACGACAACCTATATAATATAAAATATATGTTATATAATAATATTTATAAAATATAAATGTTTATTAAAGGTTTAAGTAAAATATATTTTTATTAAATAATTAATAAATATACATGATTTGCATTGTAACAGACAATTGGATTAATTATGAGGTTAGTGAAGGATAATAGAAATTAAATTGGAAATATTATATAGAGATTATTAAACAAATAAAAGAAATGGGTTTTAGGATAAATTTAATCATTTATAATAATGAATTTTTGTTTCAAGGGGAAAAGGATATATAGTTGGTTAATATGAAGTGCAAGATATGTAATCAAGAATTTAATTCTGAAAGTTCTGTTTATTGTGATAGATGTGATACTGATATAAAAATATTAACTTATGGTTCTACAATAAGGAGAGATGCATTAAAAAAATTATTAAGTAGAATAAGAGGTGATAAAATTGAACAATAGAATATATTACCATGTAATATTAGGCATATTGGCGTTATTTTTTGGTTACATAGTCTCAGCAGCTTATGCACAAGAGTTCAATTGTGATAGTTGGTCATGTACACAATCAATGGTTAACAATACAACATATTGGGACTGTAATTATAACAACTGTACAAAGCAACCTAACTTTCAACTAAACATAACACAATGTCCAAATGTAACAGTGAATTCTACATGTATAGCATATAATGATACAACATTAATGAGTATGATGACAGATTTTGTAACTAAAACAAATAGCACAATAGAGTCATTTAACTTAACAAAGATGTATGGTGATTTACAATCAGATAGAGATAAGTGTTCTGGTGACTTATCTACATGTATGGCAAAGACTGCAAAGTGGGATTCTATGGTTAATGAATCTGCATCGTGTTCACAGAACTATACACTACTGATGAAGGATTATAATGTTGCAAATGCTAAAGTAGCAGATTTAGAAGGTGGTAGGACATTCTTGTTTGGTGTTGGTTTACTAATAGGTGTTTTAAGTGTTTACATATACATAACAAGAGTTGCTAAACCATCAATAGGAAGGCATGAAGAGACAGTGAGAATAACTGGTGAGACACCATTGTTCAATCCTCAGCAGTTAGAGTCAGATGCCAGAAGAAGACAACAAGAGGCAGAGGTTAGAGGATTAAGGTTTGAGCTTGATTCATTGAAGTCAGAGTTATCAAGAGCTAAGACAGAGAAAGAACAATTAACAGAAGAAATAAAAGAGAGTAAACCAAAGATTAAGAAGAGAACACTACCTAAGAAGCCTATTGAAACAGTTCAAGAAGAGGAGAAAGAGGAAGATATATATTAAGTATAGAAAGAGGTATTATTGTATAGGATTTAGATATCAACTCTATACAGTAATACCTTCTATAATACGATAAGGAGTGTATACAATTATGCCATATCCAGGATTACCAACTGCTCCATTGATTATATTTTGGAGTGGTGACCGTGCAGTATTCGTGAGGGAAGTACCAATAACAAGAGGTAATGTTCAATATAGTGGAATTTATATGATATTAGATGAACAAACGATATGGAGGTATGGTATAACAAATGCAGATTTAGATTATTCATTATCGTCATATGGTATGTATTATGCTGAATATCCAACACAATATATTAAGAACAAGTCATTAAATCCAGAGAATCCGATGTATGTTTCATTATGTAATTTTGATGGCAGTATAACATTAGATAGTGAAATACACATGCTCAATCATGAGATAAAGACATTAAAACAAGAGATAGATAGGTTGTTAGTATCTAATGAAATATTACAAGGAAGATTAAAGCATGAGGTAGAGATAAGGAAGGAGTTAGAAAGGAAGTTAGAGGGTGAAGAATACTAGGTGTGTATATGGGTATGAACTATAGAATCTTTGCAAGAAGAAATAACAGGTGGAAGATAATAATTACTGCAAGGACATTGTTACAACTTAAAAATAGATTAACACATTATGTGTTAAATTCTAAGTGTGGTAGACTATATAGAAGTGATAAACAATGAAAAAAGAAACATTAATAATTGGAATTTTCCTTGGAGCAGTCATAATGAATATATACATGAGCAATTTTTCAATATTGAAAGGAGATTTTAATCAAGCAATGAACCAATTAGCAAACTACAAGTGCCAAGAACAGCAGTATGAAGTTATGGAACATACATGCATTGATACAATAATCAGGGCTGCTGGCAATACCACCATATGCCATGGAACTGCAATGATAGTAAATAATTCATTGGTCTGTGATAATATTGAATGCCATAATACCTATACTTACAAGAATTTCACAACAGGCATATATTCACCAGAGGAAAACAAGGTTATTTGTCTTGGAGAATATAAAGAACATTGTTATTATTTTTTAAATGAACCAGAATCAATATTAAGTTGCTATTATGAATCTCAGAAATTCACTTTAGAGGAGTTAGGAATAAGATGAGTAATAATTCCCCTGTAAAAGGGGATAAAATATGTCCACTGAGGGTTGGGCAATTTATGTTACCAGAAGATGAGGAGTGTATAGAGGATAATTGTGGTTGGTGGAATGAGAACTATAAAGTATGTGGTATGAGATTAGCAACTAAGAAGGAGTTGTTCTAAATGAAGATTAAATTAAGTAGATATATGATATTGTTTATCTTGTTAGCTGTGGTGATGGCATATTTTGCATCTAAGAATCAGTTAGACCAGACTATATTTATTACAATTGGAGGTTTAATGATTCTTGTGTTCATGTTAGGAGCAAGTGAGAAGAATAGAATAATAGATTTACAAGAAGCAAGAGATATAGCATATAATTTCTGTAAAGATGAGCAAAGAGCTAATAGAATACCAAGAGGTTATGTTATATTTCAGCCACAAGAGGCAGAATTGAAGAGTGCATTAATTCACTCTTCTGAACCAGTTATAGAGTCAGTTGGTTATGATGTTATTATTGGTGCAGAACTAGGTGGATACCAACCAAGATATTATAATATAACTGTCTCAAAATATGGTAATGTTATTGGTATATCTGAGTTACCATATCTCGTTCCAGGAATAGTTAAGAGAGTTAGACCTACAATTAGTGAATATGGTGGTAAACCTGAGTATATTGAAGAAGTTAGAAGAGGAGAGAAGGAGAAGAAAGAGGAAGGAAAATGATTAAGGTATATTTCATTTATAAGATACATCAATTGAAAGAGTATATTAAGAGATATACCATATCAAGTGTTAGTGATATAAAGAAGATTAAGACATGGTTTAGAATATATTTTGCTATATTCTTATCGTTTATAGCATATTATTATATATATGGTTTTCATATTGGTATATGGTATGGTATGATAATATTGCTTATAGGTTTAATTATTGGAGCATTTTACAAGGACTATATATCTGGTGAGCATATTCATTGGTATAGAATAAATTATATGGATAAAGCTTTAAACACTGAAAGAACAAAAGACTTTAATGAAACAGAACAACTAAAGAACAAGGAGAGGATAAAAGATGGTGTGGGGAAGCAGTGAGCTATTACCATTTGAGAAGGATTTACTTAGGCAGTTAAAGGATGATGAGATAATGATTGGTGAGAAGACACCTATGAGATATGCATTCTCTATATTATGCTTATTGAAGAAGAAAGGTATTGTAAAGGTGTATGTTAATAAGAAGAAGACATTTGAGTGTAGATATACACATATAACTAAGTCAATAAAAGATAGGTGGCAAGAGGTATTGAGGTTTCTTAATTATGCGGATGTTAAGGTTATAGATAATAATGAATCAGAATATTTTGAAGTAATAACATTAGCATGGTGATTATATGGTTGTAGACCAAGATAAATATCCTGCAGGAATAAGTCCTGTAGTATCACTGGCAGAAGATTATAAGAGTGATTTAGATATACTTAGGAGATGGAATCCTGCAGTTATAACAGATGAGGATATTGATAAATTGAGGTCTATGTGTATAAAGCATGGTATGGAGGATAAGTATATTGTTATAAATAAGAAGAACTTTTATGCTATTAAAGGTTTTCTGTCAAATGCTATATTAAGAAAGTATGAGAAGTTAAGTGGTGAAATACTAGAGAGAGAAAGAGAATTAACACCAGAGAAGAAACCTAGAGTAATAAGGCAAGAGGAAACTAAAGGGGAATTGAGGGACATGTATGCATAGTGATTGTTATGATGTACTGGGCATCGTTACCAATGGATAGAGAAAGTATAAGGATGTCTAAGTTAATACAACCTGCTTATGAGGATGCATTGAAGAAGGATATAACAAAGAATGAGTTAGTACCAAGGTTGAAGATTACATCTAAGTCTGTGTTGAATATGATATTGTCATTCTTTGGTTTACAGGGTTCTGGAAAGTCTTATGCATTATTGTTCCTTATGGAGATATTAGCTAAGTATAGTGGTATAGAATTATCAATTGACAATGTATGCTTCACTATAACTGATTTATTGAAGATTATAGAGAAAGGTGGTAATGGTGAAATATATTGTCTTGATGAACAGAGACATACATATGGTTGTTTGAGTGGGAATACAATAATATCAACAATAAATAATGGTAATATTATGTTAAAGGATTTAAATATACCACTGTGGAGTAATACAAATAGATGGAATAATTATTATTATAAAGATATTAAGACAATAAGTGATATTGGCAAAGATGTTGCAAGGGTTAGTAATATAGGAGAAGATTTTGTATATGAAGTTATTACAGACAAAAACAATACTATTGAATGCAATGAAGAACATTTGTTTTGGGTTATAAAGAATAATAAGATGTTGTTAATTCCATTGAAGGATTTAGTTGTTGGTGATGAGATAATAACTGAGTTATAAATGGAAAAATGGTGAATAAAATGATTGAATTTTCCTTTTAGGAGCAGTTGAAAAGTGGAATAAAGAATTTTGTGAAATGGAATAAGTTTGTGTATATATAAAATGGGAGATGACAAAATGAAAATGATAAAAGTTATATGTGATTTTTGCAATAAAGAATTTGAATACTTAGATTACTATTATTACTACAAAAAAAATAAGATGAAACAAAGAGTGTTTTGTTCAAGGGAATGTGCGAATAATGCACACTCTAAGTTAATGAGCATTAATAATCCGTCTATGAAGCCAGAGTGTGCAAGGAATGTTTCTATTGGTGTTTCGGAGTGGCATAAAAGGATAAAAGGGACTGATAAAGAGTTTGAGATAGGAAGGAAAATAAGTGAAGCAAATAGAATAATTACTAAAAGGAATTGTTTATATTGTAATAAAGAGATGATTTTGGATTATAAAACAAGAAAGAGAATGTTTTGCTCTTATAAATGCTCAAATAGTTATCATAATAAATCAGACACCATGAGAATTGCATCTTCTAATAATATGAGGTTAAAACATGAGTTGGGTGTAGTTAGACATCCAAATTTATTAGTGGCAAATAGAGGTTTAAGAAAGTCTACTGAACTGCCTATCTTTGAGATGTTAAAATCACTAGGATTTAGTCCTATACATAATCATAATATAGGTAAATATTGGGTTGACTTTTTTATTGAACCAAATATTTGTATAGAGTGTGATGGAACATATTGGCATAGAAATACTAAAGATGCTGATAATGAGAAAGATAAAACATTAATTAGTAAAGGATTTAAGGTTATAAGGTTTTCTGAAAATGAAATTAAGGAGATAGAATTATGCAAACAGAAATTATTAAGTGTATTAAACCAATAGGGTATAAGAATGTTTATAGTGTAGAATTAGAAAAAGGTCAAATGTTTAAGAGTAAGAATATTTTTATTCACAATTATGGTTCTGCAGTTGAGAGGATGGGATTAGAGAATGTTGAGATGACAGTTAGAGCGCATAGATTATCATTCTTCTTCTCTGCACCAAGATTAATACCACATAATTACATGTATTATTTTGAGACATGGTCTATGGGTAGTGATGTACCATGGGATTGGGAAGCAATACAAATAGGTAGCAAGACAATATATGATTATTGGAAATATACTAGGTTAATTGTGTATGACATTAAAGGTAATATCATTGGTCATATAGTAACAGGAAAACCAAAGGATGAAGACTTCCTTGCTAAGTATGAAAAGAAGAAGGATAATTTTATTGTTGACATAAGAGCAAGGACAGGAAGTAAGAGACCATTATATGTTTTAGATAAGGCTTATGAGTTGGCAGAGTATACTGACCCAGAGACTAATATACCATTTTTAGAAGAGTTCATATTGAAAGCAAAGACTGCAGACTTGAAGACAAACTTTGTGTTAGTCACACTAGCTAAAATAGGTGGTGGTGATTTAAGTATTGATGAGACTAAGAAGATATCTCATTACTTAGGTTATATTATAGCTAAAGAAGAGAAATATAAGAGTATTGTTGATAAGTGTAAAGCACAGCTAATAAGAGAGAGTGTGATAGAGAAGTTGAGAGAGAAGGAATATAGAAAACAGATTGTTGAGGAAGTAGAAGAGCAAGAGCAAGAACAACCTATATAATATAAAATATATATTAAATAATATAAATATTTATAAATAATACCTTATTATATATTTGGGTGAATGATAGTCTGGTAAATGTGTTGATTAATAGATTATAGTTGCTCTAGTTCTTTAGTGGTGATATACTTAAAAAGCAGACTTGAATATAAAATTATAAGGTGAAATAATGAGTCATAAAAAAGGAGCAGAGAGTTTAGGAACAATACTTGTGATAATAATAGTATTGGCAATAATTGCAATGGCAATGGGTTTCAAGATTCCAGGACTACCATCAACAGCAGCACCTGCACCAACAGGCGCACAACAGACTACAGTAATTTCAGGATGTTCACTGTCGGATAGTGTAAAGATGACAGCAAAGAATTACTTTACAATGGCAGCATCATCTAATGATAAATTTGAATTGTGGAACTTAGGAGCAGACACTGCAGACCCAAATCAGGCAGCAATAACAACTGCAACAACTTCTTCAGGAACAGCAACTGATACAGCATCTTTGTATTCATCTTGTGATGATAATACAAAAAGAGATTTGTATTGGGATGGTGGTTCTGATTACTATGATGAGAGAATACCATCATGGTACTTGGAGTACAACTACCAAACTGCAGATTCAGTTATGCATTTTAGGAATGTACAAATGGGAACTGGTGGTATAGTTACTGACAGTTTATATTGGGGAGCAAAACCAATAGGAACAATATCAGACTTTGATACAGCTCAAAAGTGTGATGGTGTTGCGTGTGTTGGTGCTTCATATAACACAACTGTTGAGATAACAGACTCTGGAACTGATACATTCATTTACAACACTACAACTGGAGATGGTTCTTTCACAATTGATTTTGATATAGGTAACACTGTATCAAATACATTCTTGAAAGATGTAGTTTACTGTTTCCAGGATACAGATGCAACATCAAATGCATTAGAAGGAAATGAAGTAACATCTATAACAGTACAAAGATATACAGGAGACGATGTATCTAATGGAATGTTTGCAGGAG
>Ga0315282_10007515_pt1 | contig 17853 bp, 20 predicted proteins | sample YL17G07_20_MG_FD_203693 | JGI IMG/M metagenome (GOLD analysis project Ga0315282, IMG submission 203693) | Sediment microbial communities from Yellowstone Lake, YNP, Wyoming, USA - YL17G07_20 | ecosystem: Environmental > Aquatic > Freshwater > Lake > Sediment | place: USA: Wyoming | collected... | reverse complement strand
ACAATACGATGAACCTGAAGGCGCTCTTCCTTGAGCTCCCAACGGGGTCATCCCTCGGGCTAGTCTGCTGCTCTGCCACCGCGATCCCATCCCCATGAAATAAACTGCGAGTCTCAATGTGGATAGAAGAATAAAAGGAGTTCGATTGGTCCCCGATATGGAAATGCGGCTTCAATCGGCGGGGCGTTTCCCGCTTCTCCGACGCCCAAGATCTGCCCGGATTCGTAGGACCTTGTCGATAACCTTAAGTCCATGCTTAGCCGTCAACGAGAATTGGCGGGATCATCATGCTGGAGATAGAGAATTTGACCGTGGAGATCGGCGGCAGGACCGTTCTCAAGAACCTGAACCTCAGCGTCCTGGACGGATACACCAGCGTTCTTTTCGGCCCCAACGGCTCGGGGAAGTCCTCGCTGCTGATGACAATCATGGGTTTCAGCGATTATAGGGTCAAGGGCGGCAAGATCATGTTCAAGGGGGAGGACATCACGAGCCTCCCACTCCACGACAGGGCGAAGCTGGGCATCGGGATCCTGATGCAGAGGCCTCCGAACCTCGTCGGCGTGAAGCTGAAGGACCTGGTCAGGGTGGCCGGCAAGGACCGAGTGGACCCCGAGAGCATCGCCAAGCCCCTTCAGATGACCTCGTTCCTCGATAGGGACGTCAATGTCGGCTTCTCCGGGGGCGAGATAAAGAGGTCCGAGCTGCTGCAACTTTTCGCTCAGGACCCGTGCCTGTACCTTCTTGACGAGCCGGAGTCGGGCGTGGACCTCGAGAGCATCGACAGGGTCGGCAAGGCGGTGAAGGAGCTACTGAACGGGAAGAGAGGCTGCGCCGGGAAGAAGTCGATGGACGGGAAGTCGGCGCTCATCATCACACACACCGGCCAGATCCTGGACTACGTCGAGGCTGACAGGGCCTACGTCATGTGCAACGGGACGATCTCCTGCTCCGGGAACCCCAGGGAGCTGCTGCAGGAGATCAGGGAGCGCGGGTACGAGGAGTGTGTCAAATGCAAGATTCTCCAGATAAGCTGAAGAAGAAGGCCGAGGAGGCGCTGTCGAAGAAGGCGCCGTACGGAGAGGACCTGGACGTCGGGAAGTTCGGAATAGCGCCGGGGGACCTGGAGCCGACGGACGACCTTGAAAATCTCAGCATCGACGTGCAGAAGACGCTACTCAGCTCCGGCGTCGTGCCGACAGGCGAGGGCAGGTCCGGAAGCTTCCTTTTGATGGACAACGCGGTCGTTCACGAGTCGCAGAAGGGGAAGGAGGTGGAGGTGATGTCCACCCAGCATGCCTTGAAGAAGTATGATTGGGTCAAGGACTACTACTGGAAGGCCGTCTCCCCTGACTCGGACAAGTACACCGCCACGACGTACCTCGAGAATGCGAACGGTTACTTCATCCGGGCCCTGGCGGGGAAGAGCGCGAAGCTGCCGGTGCAGACCTGTCTTCTGATCGGAAGCAAGGACGTCGCGCAGACGGTGCACAACATCGTCATCGTGGAGGAGGGAGCGGAGCTCGAGATCGTGACGGGTTGCACAGCGAGACATGGAGTGGAAAGGGCGCTTCACATGGGGATCTCGGAGTTCTACATCAAGGACGGGGGCAAGCTGACTTTCACCATGATCCACAACTGGGCGGAGCAGATCGGCGTCAGGCCCAGGACGGTCGTCTTTGTCGGAAAAGATGCAAGTTACGTCAACAACTACGTCTGCCTGAGGCCTGTCAGGACCGTGCAGATGTACCCGACGGCGAACCTTCAGGGGAAAGGGGCGGTGGCGCGCTTCAACACGATCGCGATCGCACATCCGGGAGCGGAGATCGACATCGGGTCGAAGGTGGTCCTATCTGCCCCGCACTCGAGGGCCGAGATACTGTCCAGGACCATCACGACCGGCGGGAAGTCGATCGCACGGGGCCGATTGGTCGGGAACGCACCGGGGATAAAGGCGCATCTGGAGTGCAAGGGTCTAATCCTGAAGGAGCATGGCATCCAGCTCGCGATACCGGAGCTCGAGGCGACGGTTCCGGACGTGGAGATGACGCATGAGGCCGCCGTGGGGAAGATCGCGCAGGACCAGGTGGAGTACATCATGGCCCGAGGGCTGACCAAAGAGGAGGCTGTCGGCATGATCGTCCGGGGATTCCTTGAGGTCGGAATAAGAGGGATACCCCAGGAGCTCAAGGCCGAGATCGACAAGGCGATATCCGTAGCGGAGATAAGCAAGGGCTGATGAGTTGCAGCGGACTTGCAGGACCGGGACAGAGGGCACCTAACCATCTTGGAGTCCTTGGGCTCTCGAGAGGTTGGGAGTGATTCCCGACGAAATGCTACCCTATTTCAGGCATATCAAGCGGTTCCTATCGAATTTGCGGGGATGCTACCTATAGTGTCCCAGGCTCATTGAATGCTGAGTTGACGACGGCGTTTGCGCCTATGACGATATCGTTGGCGATCTGGATATCGCCGAAAATCTTAGCGCCGGGTCCAATGCAGACGTTGTTGCCAATCCTCGGAGCTTTGTCCAGGTACTTCACCTCGGTCCCTATGTTGACACAGGTATTGACCCTGCGGTTCTTACCAATCCTCGCCTGGAAGTTCACAACAATCGTTCCTCTATGGAGGATTGCGGGACCGGGCCCGAAAACGTTCGGTGGAATTGTGAAGCCGAGTTTGCGACCAAGAATATGAAAGCGATAGTAGAGCCATTTCGGATACAACCTGGACAGCGATGACCTCTTGCAGTTCCTATAGTATTCCACCTTTCTCACCAACCGCTCGAAACGCCAGATGTCATCCTCGGTTGTCGGTGTGTCTTGACAGCGCAATTTTGTCCGCCTGAACGTAGAATACGTAGTCGGATTTGGACTCAATCGCCTGTCCCCGCTCCCTCTTAATGCATCGCACTTGAGGCGGAGGTGCAAATTCCCTGCTAGACTATTTTGCGGTTCCTGATGGAGTCTTCACTCCGACCTCCGCAATTTGACCGCCATTTCGTTTGCTTGGGAGGTGGTGCTTCGCAAGAGGCATCGACCCTATCCATGTCACGTTGAAGAGGCAATGAGGTAAAGGAAGAGCGACAGGTCTTGATACTGTTGCCTATCAAACCTTTATGCCTCTCTTACAGCTTCCTGGCATGCGTGCTCCTTTGAATCCCCATTAGTGAGCCTTTCCCCCCGGCGAATGTATGTCGAACAAGCATATCATCGGCACATACGGACATGTGGCTTTCAGCGAGTCTGATTTACATCTACCTATCCTCAACGTACTACAGATTGCAATCGAATCAGCCCACTACCTCAAACATCTTCCATTCGACCATGACGCACGAAGGCGATCTGCTTCGGTGGGATAGACGGCAAGATGAGAAGCATCGACGAGGAGAGATTTGCATTGAGGTTCACTCCCCACAAGAGGGACAGCATCTGGTCCGAGATAAATCGCCGAAGGGCCATGGAGATGATCAGGAAAGGCAGAATGACGAAGGAAGGGATGGAGAAGGTCGACGAGGCGAAGAGAAGCGGGAAGTGGGACTCGGCCTATTCATCGAAGGAGAGGCCGGTGTTGCCCGATGATCTCAAGTCAGCTTTGTCTCAGGATGAGAAAGCGTTGCGGAACTTCAGTGGACTCTCCAATTCGCGGCAGACCGCGTACGTCTACTGGATAGCAAGTGCCAAGAGAGAAGAGACGAGAGGAGGACGAATCCGGGAAGTTGTGAGAAGAGCAAGAATCGGGGACAAGCGACAGGGACCCAGGAATCACTCCACACACCCAGCCCATGCTGGAACGATGCAGGGGCAGCGACGTCTTCAGAGAAAGACCCGTAGCATCTGATCTCCGATGCGGGAACATTATTATATTGAGGACGGGAATAGTTGCTAACGGGATGCATTATGGGGAAAATATCTGCAATCTCTCTGGGACTTGTGCTTCTTTTTTCTGGCTTGATCGTCCTTGTTCCGCAGCAGTCTTCCGCAGCTCCAATCACCTCCCACGACCCGATAAGGATCAACAACGACACGGAGTTCGCGGCGATTGCTTCCTTGGAAAACTGGGAGGGGGATGGGAGCGCTGCAAACCCTTACATGATTGAGGGTTATGATATAAGCGGCCACTGGACAAGTGATCCAATCTACATCGGCAACACGACGGTCCATTTCGCCATCAAGAACTGTGTGCTCTGGGAGGCAAGCACCTACGAGTGGCCGTATGTCACTGCATCGGGCATCACGCTGTACAACGTCTCGAACGGTCTCATCACGTTCAATGATATAGCAGACGTCATCGACGACATCACGCTGTTCGAGTGCGACAACATCACAATCGACACGAACAAACTGAGATGCACCGGCGACGCTGTGATGAACTTAGAGTCTGAGGCCACAAGGATTCTCAACAACGACTTCGCCTACAGCGCCCGCGGCGTCCAGGTGGAGAATTCGAACAACTCAACGATATCGAACAACACATTCTCAACACACTCCGAGTACTGCATCGTTCTCGGGTACGCCGACAACAACACGATCAGCGACAACGACTTCGAAAAATGCAATGTTCAGATCGTCGCAGAATACGCCAATGACAACATCATACGGAACTGCAACTTCTCCGACGGGAAGTATGCAATCCAGATGGCTGGGTCGAACAGGAACGTCATAAGCGGCAACAGTTTCGCTCCGAGCGTCACCTTGGCGGACGCGTACATCTATGACGGAAACAACAACTCCGTCGTGGACAACTCATTCGGACCGTCCTGGTACGGCTTGACAGCCGAGCTCGCAGATGACATCACTGTCTTGAACAACAGCTGTCCGAACAACGTCGTCGGAATCTACGTGAATGACTCCGACAATGTCACGATCGAACACAACACCTGCCTGGACAATTCGAAGGGCGTCCTGTTGGAGAGCTCGTGGTACAGCTCCGTAGCAAACAACACGATCACAGAATGCGGCACCTCGATCGAACTGCTGTATGTCGCATACAGTGAGGTGGCGGATAACAACTGCTCCGGGAACGACATAACCGGGCTCTACACCACGGAATCGCACTACAACCTGATAAGAGGCAACGACTTCTCCGGCAGCGACTACGGGATCTGGATGACGTACGGGGACTCGCACTGTGTGATCCGGGAGAACAGGCTCACTTCTAACGGGGTGATCGGAATCCTGATCGGTGACGCGGACGACAACACGATTGCGCACAACATCGTGAGGCAGAGCGCCGCGTATGGCATATACCTCGACAACTCCGCTGACAACTTCATCTACCTCAACATCATGGTGAAGAACAACGGAGCCGGGGACACTTATGACGCTGCGCACGTCCAGGCGTACGATGAAGCGGCGGACAACTTCTGGAACTCCAGCGAAGGGTTTGGGAACTACTGGAGAGACTGGAGGACGCCGGACGCAGATAGGAATGGCATCGTCGACGTGCCCTGCGCGCTCGATGGGATGGGCGTTGACAACTATCCCCTGACGTCGTTCGTCTCCTGGCCGTTGAACCTGGCCGCCACTGCCGGCGATGCGTGGGTGGACCTGAGCTGGGAAGCGCCTAACTACACTGCCGGCTCACCGGTCAAGTACTACAAGATCTACAGGGAGGACCCCGGAGGATCGGTTTCGACAATGCTTGTCCATGGCAATGTGACAACCTACCACGATGTGGCCGTCAGCTCCTGGAAGACCTACCTTTACTACGTCTCGGCGATGAACATCTACGGCGAGGGACCGGCGGGCAATGAGGTCGAGATACAGGTCCCGGACGAGACGAAGCCGTCGGTGACCATCACCTTCCCGGACAACAACACCTACGGCACGACCGATTCCATGCTGGTGGAGTGGGTCGGATCGGACGCGGAGTCAGGGATCTCCCACTACGAGCTGATGCTCGACTCCGGGCTGTGGCTGAACGTCGGGACGGACAAAAACTACACCTACACCTCGCTCTCGAACGGCACTCACACAGTGACGGTGAAGGCGGTCGACAACGCGACGAACGAGAACACCGACTCGGTCACGTTCAAGATCGGCTTCGGGAAGATAAGTGGCCGAGTCATGTCGGGCGGGCAGCCTGTGGTCGGAGCGAACGTGTCCCTCGAGACGGGAGAGCAGACGACGACCGACAGCAACGGGTACTTCACATTAGAGGCGTACGCTGGGCCACATACCCTGAAGGTCAACAATGAAGGGTACGACCAGATGACGAAGGACTTGACCCTCGAACCGGGCCAGATGATGGACCTCGGGCAGATGGAGATGAAGAAGTCCGGTATCGACCTGATATGGGTGATCGTTGCGATAATCATCGTCGCCGCGGTGGCGATCCTGATCGTAGTGGTGTTGAGAGCGAGAAGGCACTGAAACCGGAAACCCTTTCGTTCCTTTTCTCCTTCGTTTCTTTTGTTCTTGACGATACGGTTCAGCACTTCAGATGAATGATGGCGACGTACCTGCGCTGCTCTTTGTTGATCCGTTCCAGCGTCCTTGGTGTGGACAGAACCACATGATCGTACTTCTCGATGATCTCCCTCGCCCTAGGAGTGAGCGTCAGCATCGCCTTGTGACCGGCGCCGATGATGACGACCTCAGGCTTTTCCGCGTCCAAGAACCCCAGTTCGTTCTCGGACAGGGGGAGATGGAAGTAATCACCCTTGTATCCAGAGGAAAGCTGGGTCTGCCTCTCCGTGACCGCGCCATCAGCATGGATGATGATGTCCTTCGAGTACCTCGTGCCCCCGACGGAGACCCATCCGAACTCTCCTTCGACCTTCTTGCTGTTGATTTGTTGCATTGTCCCGAGCCACCTAGCCATTCCCTTGAAATAAAGCCTTTCCCAAACATCCATGGTAATCGTATCGAACGAGATGGAATGGACTATCGTCGATCTCCAATAACTTCGTCTCCGACTATTTTGCCAGGTATGACTCTAAGAATCGGATTTTGATTGTGATGACCATGGATATCAACCGGACGATGAACATCAACTCCCTCTTTCACACAGAATTATCCTGAACGGACGAATGAGAAAGGTTCTTTGGCTGCATCGTCCCAAGAATCGTAGCGGGGGTGAAAAGCATGATCTTCATCAGCTCGGGCAGGCTCAGGGGCAAACCGACCAAAGAGATGACCGCCAAGGTGGACAGATTCAAGGAAAAGGTGTCCAAGGAAGGCATCAAGTTGATTGGCGGATATTGGACTCTTGGCAGGTATGACTCTGTCGTCATATTCGAAGCTCCCGATGAGAAGGCGGGGATGAAGGCGGGACTTGCCGTGGCGGACATCGTGACTACAGAGACTCTTGTTGCCGTTCCAAGAAAAGAAGCGATCAAGCTCATCGAATAGCGATCAGGACTTGTCAGGAGAATTCTCTGACCGTATCTAGCGAGAACGAGTCGATTTCTAGAAGCACCAGTGAATGCCACCCAGACTTGCGGACCTCGGATCTGACGATAGTGATCTGGGGGTCAAGGCCTTGACGCTAAACTATCCCGTTGAGCTGGGCTGCGATTGGGCCAGCAGTCAAGGCCCTCGTCGACTTATGCAGTCCATGAAGAGTTTAACGTCAGAGCCGATCAAGACATCTCGTCGCGGCGCCCGCGTTACTTTCTCTTTTCCAACTCACTCTTTTCGATGGTCTGGAATCCCTCGAGCATTCGATTCATTTCTGCTCCGCCGAAGAAATCTGCAGTGTGAGCCAGCACTTTGCTCTCCTCCGCAGTCAGGTGTGCGTCGAAGAGAATCTTGAGCACGATCATCTTCGGCAGCCAGATCTCGTCATCAAACGGGACCTTCCTGAGATCCACCATCACCGCTGCCGCAGCCTTGTGCTGCTCCAGCGTCTCGAGGGCCAGTCCCCTCGTGTCATTTCGCGAAAGGAGCGGCCCGAAGACGGTCTCCTCCTCCGCTTTCCGATGCGCCAGCGATCTTCTGACTAGGGGGAAGCAAATAAGTTCTTCCTGTTTTTGACCGGGAATTCGTAGCCCTCCATCTTGCCCTCCTCGATGTGCCTCAGGAACCTCTGCACGGTCCTCTTGAGCGCGTTCAAGTCACTGTGCATATGGTTGCTCAGCACGTGCGACTTGAAGAACAGCCAGAACCCCTCGATGGGGTTCAGGTGAGGGGAGTGTGCGAGCAGGGAGAACTCGCTCGATTCGTCCTCTCCAGTCTCACTAACCGACCCCCGCATCCTATTCAAGGAAGATGCGGGATGATCTGAAGGAAAAGTTGTAAGGACTTATTTGAAATCCCCTAGAGTGCGGGACGTGTCCTCTCTCAGGTCGACCTCCCCCCCTCTCAGTGACGACGAGCTGTTCCAGCATCATCCTGAACTCGTCATGCTCCCCCTTTATGTAATCCGCCAGACTCATTCTGACACCTCTCCACACTCCAGAGATCCTACCATCATTGAACTCCACGATCTTCTCAGAGTGCATGGTATGTTAACCTTATTTGAGTAGACTCCTAATGGATTTGCCCGTCTATCCACCTTCGTCCAGAATGCTCAATTCTACCGACTCTCCCGCCTATGCTGTCCCTCTTTTATTCTAGCGGTAACCCTTTCCCATTCGCGGTCGGCGGCCCTTCAAGAGGAGCTATTAAACACGGTCGTGGGAATATCTTCCCCAAGTCGTCTAGCGAATCCAGTGTCATACGTACGAGAGGGGGGATCGAATCAAAGCGTACAGAATAAGGACCAAGGAGTTGATATCGCCATTCAATGAGCATCCGAGGGACCTGCTGATTCTGAACAAGGAACTGGGTTATCACCAAGAAAACGTCCTTCGCGGTTTCGGAATCGAGTTGGTCACGGTCGACGGAGCCTCTGAGATAGAGGCCTTCGTCTCGGCTCCTGGACATTCCGTATCGTTTTGCAGCTCGATAGCTCTTGATGGACGGGCGACTGCGGGCCGAACCACACCACTCCCTAATCATGCAGACTATCGGGACTTAACGTCCATGCCGGCTCCCTTTCTCAAGAACGGAATGGAAAAGGATTAATCGAGACCGGTTCAATCTATGTCAGTCTGCAAAAAGTGGCGGAAGACGACATGTTCGTAACAAAGCGTTCCGGGGAAAGGGAGGAGTTCGACGAAGGGAAGGTCATGAGAGCGATTCTCCGCGTCGGCGTCACCGAAACGGTCGCGGAGGAGATACTCGACAGTGTCAAGAGGGACATGTACGACGGGATCACGACCGAGGAGATATATCGCAAGGTGCACCAACTTCTCGACAAGAAGAAGGCGGTCAAGTTCAGGCTGAAGGAGGCGATACTGGACCTGGGTCCGGAGGGATACTACTTCGAGTCGTTCGTCGGGAAGCTATTCCAGGCTTTGGGGTATTCCGTCAAGCTGAGGGAGATGCTGCAGGGGAAGTGCGTGTCGCACGAGATCGACGTCATAGTGGAGAAGGGAGGGGAGAAGTACGTGGTCGAGTGCAAGTTCCACAACTCCCCGGGCATGAAGTGTAACATCCAGACGGCGCTGTACACCTATGCAAGATTCCTCGACGTGACCGAGTCGCTGTCGCACACGGGCCCGTGGCTAGTGACGAACACGAAATTCACTACGGACGTCATGCGATACGCGGGCTGCGTCGGGATGAGGCTGCTCGGGTGGAGGTTCCCCGAGGAGGGGAGCCTCGAGAACCTTATCGACGACAACCGACTGTATCCGCTGACGACGCTCGGGTTGAAGAGGGCGTATGAGAGGACGCTCTTAGATAGGAACTTCATTCTCGTGAGCGACCTTGTAAAGAACAAGGAGTGCCTGTACGAGTTGCTGCCGGAGGCGGAAGCTGAGAGAGTGCTGTTCAAGGCGAAGGACATTCTCGGATAGCTGCACATCGCGCTATCCGAATCGCAATCGTGCGCCGTCCACTTGCCAGATGCTCAATGAGGCTAGAGGATGTCGCATTTCGACGAGAGTCTTCCCACATAACCGGGGTTCTCATCTGCAATGCCCCCATCTAGTCGAAATCCCGCAACCTTTGACGATGAGAACGTTCCCTTACGACAGGTCTAACAACCCGGCACTTCTGTTGCCTTGGAATTAAAACGATAAATCTATTTATACAATTATCAATATGATTCCGAAATGTACACCTTTAACAAGAACGAATTGAGGACATTCAGAGAGATATGCCTGGGTTCTTCCACGGTGGAGGAAGTCGTCAGATCAACCCATCTCCCGCAGCCAACTGTATACCGCATACTAGCTTCACTTGAAAGAAAGCGAGTCGTACGGCCAAGGAAGGGTGGGTACAGAGAGTCGGTTCTCATGAGTCACTACGCTCACTCCGAGGCGCTGAGAGACTATCTGTTGACAGCCTGGCATCCTCTAGAGAGCATAGCGGACTCCAAGTTGTTGGTACTACTATCAATCTCGAGCACACCGAAGACGCTCAAGAGAATATCAACAGAGACTAGGCTGACTGTAGGGACGGCGGAGAAATACGTCAGAGCACTCGACGGCGTAGGCATGACCTACAGGAAGGACCTCAGGGTTTCGATGTCACCTTCGGACGCGGGAACAATCGCGTTCTTGGAGAGATTCTCAAGAGGAGCTGACGACAGCGTCATCAGCGATCTCACTGACAGAGGGGTCATACTGTGGAATGAAGGGCTCCAGTTCATCTTCTCGACTCCCGAAGGAAGAACGATACAAGGAGCGATCCCTACAGCGATTACCGCCATGGCCCGATTCGGGCTCGATTTCATGCCCGCCCAATTCTACTATCACTATGCATACTGGAGACCGTCCCTGAGGGTGGAGGATATCGCGCTGCATAACATACTGGTAGACCCATTTAGCACTAGGAACACAAGCTACTCGCTGTTGCTGCTGAGGAAGACGGGATTCGCGGCGACGTACTTGCTGGAAGAGGGGAGGAACTTGGGGATAGAGACGAAGGCTTCAGACCTCTCTAGGTATCTGAAGGGAGAAGAAGTCCAGGACAAGTTCTTCCCAACCAGGGCGGAGTTCAATGAGCTGTGCCGACAGTATCATGTGGAGTGATCGTGTTGGCATTATTCAGAAAGGACGAGGTTGTTTCATCTCTTACTGAGGCAGGCAGGAAATGTGCCAGACCTGTTCAGATCTACCTGATTGGTGGAGGGGCGATGGCCTTGCGGGGAGAGAAAGACGCGACGAAGGACGTCGACCTGATTCTGGGATCGGAGGATGACGCCGAAACCCTCGTGAAAGCATTCATCGGACTGGATTATCGTCTCCATCCATCATTGCCCTTAGATTACGCTGCTTTTACAGACGCAATGGTCCTCGAGAGAGGGGACGGATTGCGCATCGACGTTTTCGTCGCCAAGGTATGTAACGGTCTCGCACTGTCCGAGAACATGGTAGAAAGATCTGACTTCTTCGGGAGACTCGGTGCCATTGAACTCCACATTTGCTCGAGGGAGGATATATTCCTCCTGAAGAGCGTGACGGAGAGAAGCAGGGACCTCGAGGACATGTACATCCTTTACAGGAAGGGGCTCGATAGAGATCTGATATTCCGTGAATGCACTGACCAGAACAGGATGGTTACTCCTCCGAATGAGAGAATATGGGAGTCTTTTCTGTTGGTGAAAATCGAGGAGATGGAAAGAAGGTTCGGGATAGGAATTCCGTGGAAACGAGAACTCAGATCGAGACAAAACAGAGAACTTGCGACGAGGTATATGCTTCCTGCGATTGCGAGCGGGAACGAAACGGTGAAGAAGATCTCAACCACATTGAATCTTTCCGAGAGGATAGTCCGCCATCGCATATCGGAGCTTGAGAGAGATGGATTGATACAGGTGGAGAGAGGTTCGAAACCGCACAAGATAAAGATCAAGCCCGAGTAGAGTAGCAGGACCTGCCCCTTCTAGTTCCCTTCACAATGCTGTGTGTTTGCGTTTGGGCAAATTCAAGGTGACTTAGGATTCGCCCTGAGGCGGTGCGAAGAGTCCTCGGCGACCACGGACTCGCTCAAGGTTCAAGGACGCCCTACACCGAAAAAGGAACATAATAAAAAAAAATCAAAAAAAGGAAAAATACTCGCGCATTCTCATGCACAAGTTGCTTAGTACCTGCTTCGGAATGCCGGGCGATGCTTCTGGTAGCAATCGCGGCAATAGACTGGTCTGCCCTCTGTCGGCTTGAAAGGAACTTCGCATTCCTTGCTGCAATCCGCGCAGACGGCCTTGTGCATCTCTCTGGGTGCCCTGTCGTACATCATAAATTCACCTCCGTTTGACTTGCCTAAATACAACGCCTTTCTCTAGCTTCCCTGACTTCCCCATAAGGTACGTTAGGACACCAGTGATCGGATCACATTTAGTGAACAGTCCCACACGGTTTGACTATAAGAACCTATGGAGCGTACAGGGGGACTCTTCCTACATGCACGCCACCGCGACTTCCTGAGCGTCAAGCAGACAATATCTGGCACTCCAAAACCACCAGCATTGCGCCCCTTATCCGTCAAGACTGCCAGGAGAATGACTAGCCGGCCGGACTTGGACTCGATCATCTTGCTGTCTGTAGATCAAGCGATCATTGCACCGAGCTTAACCTCTTTCTTCACATCCTGAGGCGGTCTCGGAGGAAATCTTGGGCTCTCTTGGAGCAACTGGATGACAACAAAAGAGGTTTTCGAAGGGACCCTAGATCGCGGGAACTGATTGTGGCGGACGACTAGCATTATATCGGCTCAAATTCTATTCAATTCATTGGTGGAAGTGATGTCGCACGCGTTGAGGCTCATCGCATTGTCGCTCTCTGCCATAATGATCTTTCAAATGCCCATGTCGCTTTCGTCGGCAGATCCCGCGGACAACGATTTGTACATCACTTCCATAGAGCCGATCCAGGTCCTCGAGAACCCTCGGGGCATAATCATGAACAAATCCACCGCTCTGCGCCTTGAGGTCGTCAGCACGTTCCCCAGCACTGTCTACTCGGAATTCAATATCACCTACGACTTCGGCAGGAAATGGTGCATCGAGAGAGGACCTGATGGAATCGGAGTGTTAATAGTCCCAGGCATGAACAAGGTCTATGTGCCAGGGGGCAACTGCACCGGCCACTTGTCTGGCTGGTGGACGTACCCGCTCACATTGATTTGGACAAGTGTCGGGACCGACTCGGCAGTCGTCGCCGAGGTCGACCCGGGGAACCGCATCAGCGAGAGCGACGAGACGAACAACGCGAAGACGATCGATGCGCCGATTCAGGTCGTCTACTCTACCCCCATGCGCATTCTCGTGATACCAGTATGGAAGAACGGTGAGACTTTCGAATACGATCTCGATGTCAACATGCGGATGTTCAGGGATCTCTATCCGCTCGCGGACGACGGCATAAGCATTGTCGAGGCTCAGCCTGAGACCCGGAGTTACTCGACCAAGGAACAGGCGAAAGACATAGCACTCTCCTTCTCAGCCGACGCAAGAGCTCTGGGATACGACCGGGTGATAGTGCTCTTCAAAGAGATTCGGTCTCAGTTTGGAGAGCTTTACGGGTCCGCTATCGGGATGCTGCGAGATCCAGAAGATCGGGTCCCGTTCCTGGCCACGGCCTCGGGTCTCAGGCATTCGCAAGACCTGATCGCTCACGAGCTCGGGCACACATACTATCTGTGGCATCCACACGACATAGGGCTGCCGGAATACAATGCCACTATCTGGCGCTGCTTTTACAGAGAGTACGAGAGAAGGGCGAGCACTACGATGAGCTACGACTGGTTGCTGCCGGCCGGAGTTCCGTCGAACGTGCGATGGATGGATGAACAGAGATACCAGTCGTATCCAAAGAGCTGGATAGATCTCAGGGATGACCCTTCTGTCGCCGTGGACGGTGTGTGGCAGTGGAATCTCTATGAGCAATTCGTGACAAATCCACCAATAAGGATCCCTGCTGTCGTTATCTCGGGCGCGATCTTCATCAACGGGACGGCCCTTCTAAATCGGAGCTTGTATCACATAGCAGAGGGGGTCCTTGACTTCCCCGCCGTGGGTGCCATGCAGAGACCGGGCAATTACTCGATCCGTCTCTTGGATGATGCTCAGAATGTGCTTTCGAATCTCACTTTCAACGCTTCTTTCACCGATAAGACCCATTGGGACATGTCGACAGAGGTCACGGAGGAGAAGCTGGGCAGCATTCCCTTCGTCTTCAATGTCCCTGACATTCTTGGCACGAAGTACGTCCAGGTCCTGAACAAGACAGGCCACGTGCTGACTCAGAGACATGTCTCGGCACATGCCCCAACTGTGAGTATTGCCACGCCAAACGGCGGAGAGGACTTCGGCATCGGCAATGTGTGCCAGATAGCCTGGACGGGCGAGGATCAGGATGATGACCCGCTGACCTACCTCTTAGCCTACAGCTCAGATGACGGGGATTCATGGGTGCCGATCGCCGACGGCATAACGAGCAACACGTACAACTGGAATACCCCTGGCATTCTGCCCGGCGGAGATTATCTCATAAAGGTCATCGCTTCGGACGGTTTCAACAACGGTGAGGATATCTCGGACGTGCAGTTCTCGACCTATGACGATATCGCGCCCACGACGACGATAAGCCTAGAAGGGATCAATGGACAACACGGCTGGTTCGTGTCCGATGTGAACGTGTCCCTTGCTGCTACGGACAACTCCAGGATCAACAGGTCCGAGTACAGCTTCGACGGAACGACATGGACCGCGTATGCCGATCAGCTCAAGATGACAGACGAGGGCAACACGACCCTGTACTACAGGTCCGTTGATAGGCCGGGAAGAGCGCTGTCGTGTCAATCGACAAGACGAAGCCCAATGTCCAGATAGAGTCGATTGCGAATGGCTCAACGGTCAGATCGGCGAATTGGACGCCTGAGTGGACGTCCTCAGATCCAGTCTCGGGCATCGCCGGACATGAGGTCAGATTGAACAATGGTTCATGGTTTGATGTTGGTCTTGCGACGCAATGGACAGCAACTGGCCTCAGAGAAGGGACGAACACGCTCGAGGTCAGGGCATTCGACGATGCGGGGAATTCGAACATCGCGGTCGTCGAGTTCACATACGAGAGACCCTCGGGCCTCGAGGATGCCGCCATCTGGATCGCGATCGGAGTTGCAGTGATAGCAGGTGCGGTCCTGGCAGTCTACCTGTTGTATCAGAAGAGAACCTAGTTCCCCTGGATGAAGAGGCAATCTGACGGACAGCAGCTGTAGCTGGGATCCACGGTAGTTGCGCACGAGCGATGACATCTACATGTAGGAATCTCAACGTTATTGGGCCGAAGGTCTCTTGTCACTGTCCGTGGCGGGCGCGTACGTCATGACTGCGATCCTTCTCATCGAACGGATCAGGGTCTGTCTGAGTGGGATTTCTGACCAGAAGAGTGACCAGTGCGTACCTATTTGTGTCCGGATTCCCGCGGATTTGTCCCATTATCATGTTTCTCCTCAGGATGCAGCAAGCATCCGCCCAACCCGACGTACCAAAGAAGCGAAGGATAGAGGACCAATCGTTCCATTCCTCCAGCTCCGAGGCCCAGGTATGTTCCGCCAACATACAGGAAAAGCGACACCATGCTGGTCAGGCCCAGGACAACACCGAACCACGAGTACGGAGGTTTGACGATCTTGTACGAGATGATCGCCGTCAAGGCGCCGAAGAAGAACCCCAGCAGGGCGAACAGAGAATGGGGTGCGCCTGTGTCCTCGGGAAACAGGCCCACACCGATCACGCCGATAGAGGATATCACGAGCGTGACAACCATCGCATTTCTCACCAGGGTCTTCCAGAAGAGGTAAGAAGCTACGAATCCCGACAGGCCGAAGATGATGAGGGTCGCGTTGAACAACGTTCGGGACGGCTCCGGGCCCACGCCGAGGTCGCTGAGGTAGTTGAGCGACACGCTGTAGCCAGGGCGGAGAGATTCAGCGATCAGGAGCAATAGAAAGAACTGCAGTGAACCCAGAAGCAGGTAGAATCCAGGGTTCCGAGTGAGCTTCACGAGGCATGACAGGAAGGTGTGTGATATTAAGTCGTCCTTTTCAGGGCACCAGTACGCGTATCCGAGCTTGTCCGGGAGTCGACCCACCTCACTTCTCGCCTATGAACCTTCGGTAGAGATTCAAAGCCCTGGTGCTCGTTTGCCAGTCTCCCCTGGTCTTGATTGCTGGAAGTCGTCCCTGCCCAGCTCTCAGGGTAAGGTATTTCGCAGAATAGGGGCCCTTTGGTTCAAATTGCTTTAGAGGCATCAATTCGTCGTCTTCAGTTCCCACTTGATCCAAGAGATCCAAAAGAGACTTCCCCATAGAAACCCGCAAGAACTCAGTCAATCTGGACAGATCTCCGGAATGTCCTTCTTCAAGGCAACTTCTGTAGATCTCGCGGTCAGATTGGAGTATGTGAATGGGCGGCCAACTGTGCTTCAGGAAATGGAGATTGAGCAACAACCTTCCAATGCGACCGTTGCCATTGCTGAACGGATGAATTGCCTCAAAACGATGATACATCCATGCTGCCAATGGAAAAACGGGCTCACCGCTCGTATCTCTTCTGGTGTATTCTCCTATCCAGTTTTCCATCTCGTTGAGGACTTTCTCCATTCTTGGAGGAGTGTATTTCGACCCTGCTATTCTCACATTCACTCTCCGCCATTGCCCAGCATCAGGCAGTATTCCTCGAAACACTCCCTCATGCAATTCCAGGACCGCGGTCAAGCGAATCGGTGCCGAAACGCGTTGAACAAGTCCGCGAAAGGCGGCCTCGTGCTGAATCGTCTCGAGGACATCTGGAACGGGTGCGTTGCTGATGGTTCTTTGTTCAATCAGGAGCTTCTCTACATCCTGCCATGTCAGAGTATTTCCTTCAATGGCATTGGTGCCCCACGTATTCAACGCACCAGTCCTTTTCCATACTGAATCAGGAAGACCGTCGAGGGGACTTCTATTCAACAGCTCTTGCCGAAGTTCCTTCAATATGTCTTCATTCATAATCATCGATAAAGACATACATAGTATTTAAACAGATATGTTTTTAAAGCAAGAATACCGTAAAAACATATCTAAATTGATATCTTGAGAATCCAGAGGACGAGGTTCGAAAACTAGCCTTCAACGAACCCTCTCAACAGCGCCTCGACCTGGCCCCAACTGTAGAGAAGCGGTTTCTTCTCGATGGTGATGGCGATCTCGCCCCGGGTTATCTCATATGTCCCTTTGATGTTCAACTGAGTTCCTGGCACTCCCCCTGAGAGCCACCCGCTGTGAAAATCGCCGTGGAAGCTTATGCCCTTGCGGATCGCCTTTGCTTCAAGCCGTTCGAAGCCCTCGACCGGCCCGCCCCTCAATGGTAACATGAATGTTCTCGCCATGGATGGGGATGAGCATTCTCACGCTTGGTAATATATCTTTGGTGACAAGAAAGGCAAAGAAGCGTGCATTCGCCCCGCGGAACCGAGCTTGCCCAGAGATCCTATTCTCCATCGACCGGAACGCAGATCACTCGGCTTCCAGAGGCGCAGGCTTCATGTCGCGCCTGAATCGTAAGGGGCGAGTGTGAAAAAGTCGAGAATATGGGGAGAGTTCAAAACAGAAAGAAACGGAAGAACATTGTGAAAGATTGGACTGCGAAGAATCCCGCACTAGCTCGAAGCTGCCTTTTTCTTTGCTGCTTTCTTCTTAGCTGGTTTCTTCTTAGCCTTCGCCTTCTTCTTCGGCTTCTCCTCTTCTATGAGGATCATGGGGACGCCGCAGCATACTATGTCACATTTCTCACAGCCGCATGGGTCTGATACCATCACGACGCATCACGACGATCCGCATTCCTCGCATTCGAACTTCTCCCCCTTTTTCGCCA
>Ga0315282_10007514_pt1 | contig 17859 bp, 17 predicted proteins | sample YL17G07_20_MG_FD_203693 | JGI IMG/M metagenome (GOLD analysis project Ga0315282, IMG submission 203693) | Sediment microbial communities from Yellowstone Lake, YNP, Wyoming, USA - YL17G07_20 | ecosystem: Environmental > Aquatic > Freshwater > Lake > Sediment | place: USA: Wyoming | collected... | reverse complement strand
TTCATCTTCACCCTCCTGGTGATTGTAATGAAGATAGTTTATATCATGAGGGAATGCCTGTCTATGGCTGATTTGATAGATTTTAAGAATATTTTATCCAGTATTTATCGCTGGATTTGGGAAATAAATCTATGGCAAAGACAGTTCAGTGTGAGCTCTGTCCTAATGGATGTGTGCTGGAAAATGGCCAGCATAGCAAGTGCAGGGCAAGAATGAATAAAGACGGGGTGCTCTATAGCCTTGTGTATGGGAAACCCTGTGCAGTTCATGTTGATCCGATAGAGAAGAAGCCATTCAATCACTTTCTCCCGGGAACGACAGCTTTTTCTATAGCAACTGCTGGATGTGTCCTGAGCTGTAAATTCTGTCAGAACTGGCAGATATCTCAGGCCAAACCAGAGGATACCGATACTTATGATCTTCCACCGGATACGGTTGTAAGGCAGGCAATTTTTTATGGATGCAAGTCAGTTACTTATACTTACACAGAACCCACAGTCTTTTACGAATATATGTATGACACGGCAATTATTGCAAAGAAATACAGAATAAAAAACACAATGCACTCGTGCGGATACATAAACGAAAAACCTCTCAGGAAATTATCAAAATACTTGGATGCTGCTGACATTGATTTAAAGGGATTTACAGAAGATTATTACAGCAGAATATGCAACGGGAGTCTCAAGCCCGTCCTCAGTTCTCTTGTGGTCTTAAAGGAGGAGGGCGTATGGCTTGAGATAACAAATCTTGTTATACCAACACTAAATGATGATACGAAGAATATCAAAGAGATGTGCAAGTGGATACTGAAAAATCTCGGGCCTGATGTCCCTTTACATTTCTCGAGGTTCACCCCCAATTATAAATTGGATAATCTGCCGCCTACACCGTTGCAGACACTTACCGATGCGAGAAAGACTGCAATGGATGTGGGCTTGAAATTTGTTTATATTGGCAATATAAGGCATGAAGGTGAAAGCACCTTCTGCCCGAAGTGTAAGAAGATGCTTATAGAGAGGATAGGGTATTTCGTAAAACAGAATAATATAGTGAATGGAAAGTGTAAATTCTGCAGCACATCCATTCCTGGAGTATGGAGTTAGAAAAAGGTGGCTATAGGGCAGAGTATAGTATTTTCGCTCATTCTCGGGCTATCGCCCTCCGAGGTTTTTGCCTCTCGATTTTTATATATGAACAGTTTGAATATCGGCAAAAAAATCCTCTCAAACACTATACTCTGCCCTGAGGAGTGGAGGTTGGTATGCTAACACGCAGGGAGTTCTTCAGGTTCTTTGTAATCGGTGGCATCCTTAGTCTATTCGGCAAAAAAGTAAAGGCTGAGGAGAAGCCAAAGGTTGCTATGTTCTGGAAGAGGGTGGATTGATTCTAATCAAAATTGCGAAGGGTTACCGAAGTGTCATTGCGAGTCCCGACATAAAGTCGGGGCGAAGCAATCTCTTAAAGCAGGTCTGTTGCCTGTTTCTCACTTTCTGCTTGCTGATAATTGGGTTTCTCTCCCCTGGCTGTGCTGAAGATGTAAAAGGTCCTTCTGTAGCAGGGACATTCTATCCTGCTGACAAAAATTCACTTCAGGATTCTGTAGATGGCTTTCTCTCGAAAGCAGAGAAAGCTCCAAGTACTGGAAGACTCTTGGCTCTCATCTCACCGCATGCAGGCTATGTATTTTCAGGACAAGTTGCGGCATACGGATATAAACAGCTTAAAGACAGTGATATCAAGAAAGTTATCCTAATAGGACCAAGCCATCATGTGGGCTTCAGGGGCGCTTCTGTTTACACAAAGGGTAGTTTTAGGACACCTCTCGGTGATGTAAGAATTAATGAAAAACTCGCAGAAGATCTATTGAACGAAACTGCAGATGTGAGGTTTAACCCTGAGGCATATGAAAAAGAGCACTCTCTTGAGGTTCAACTACCATTCCTCCAGACAGTTCTCAGGGACTTTACCATAGTACCCATACTTATTGGTTCTCCTACAAAAAAGACCTTTGAACATCTTGTATCGAAGTTAACAGAGATCCTTGATGAAAAGACCTTGCTCATAGCAAGTACAGACCTCTCTCACTATCATGATTATCTTACAGCAAAGGAGATGGACAATAAGGTCGTATCAGCAATTGAAAGACTTTCCATAACAGATGTAGTAGAGCTTCTGGGAACCGGCAAGGCCGAACTATGCGGCAGCTTTCCAATTATCGTTTTGATGGAGGTGGCACGGAGATCCGGAGCAAACCTTGGTAAGCTTTTTAAATATGCTAACTCAGGAGATGTTACAGGTGATAAAGACAAAGTAGTCGGGTATGCATCTATTGGACTGTATAAAAGTCCATATACAGAAGAAGAAAAAAAAGAACTTCTCGCCTTAGCACGAAATACCATTACCGGGTATGTTACGCATGGGAAAGCCCCTGAGGTAGAAATAACAAATCAAAAGTTCAGAGCGAATGGTGCCGTATTTGTCACCATAAAGAATAGCGGTAACTTAAGGGGTTGTATAGGGCATATCCAGGCTGTTATGCCGCTTTATGAGTCTATTAGAAAAAATGCTGTTGCTGCATGTTCAAGTGATCCACGATTTCCTCCGATGAAAAAGGAGGAGTTAAAAGATATGGATATTGAAATCTCTATCTTGTCGCCTTTTGTGCCATTAAAAGACGTAAAAAATATTCAGGTTGGAAAACATGGCCTTTACATTGTAAAAGGAATACAGAGCGGCCTCCTCCTTCCACAGGTTGCAAAAGAGTTTGGATGGGATAGGGATACTTTTCTCGAACAGGTATGTATGAAGGCTGGCTTGCAGAGAGATGCCTGGAAGGATGCAGACCTCTATACCTTTACCGCTGAGATTCTAAGATAAAAAAGTAAAAAACTATTTATTGACTTTTTAGTCCCCTTCAAACTCTGTCAGACAATATACCTTATATCCCTTTTCAATAAGTTTTTTATAGCCGCCGACATCGGGAAGGTTGACAATAAAAGCCATTTCTGAGACTATGCCCCCTAATTTTTCTACTAGCGCTGCAGCTGCAATGGCTGTGCCGCCTGTGGCAAGGAGGTCGTCAACAATAAGCACCTTTGTTCCCTTTTTAATAGCATCTTTATGCATTTCGATTTTGTCTGTACCGTATTCCAGTTTATATTCATGGCTTATCTTTTCTGCGGGGAGTTTTCCTGCCTTTCTTACGGGTATAAATCCTTTGCCTAAGGAGTAAGAAAGTGCGCCTCCAATTATAAATCCCCTTGACTCTATTCCCACTATTACATCAAATTTCACATCCCCCTTGATGTATCTCTGTGTGAGATTATCAATGACGAGTCTGAACCCCACAGGATCCTTGATAAGAGTAGTTATGTCCCTGAACATAATACCCTTCTTAGGGTAGTCAGGGATTGTCCTTATCTTTGATTTGATAGGCATTGTTACCTCCCTTTATTTTTTACATTCGCACTCGGTATTCTTTATCTTTGCTAAGGTCTTTAAAAGCAACTTTCTTACATTGTCTGTGTTTTTCTTCATTATAGAAAGTATCATCTCCCACGTGACAGGTTCTTCTCCCTCCTTCCAGCAGTCATAATCGGTTGACATGGCTATTGTCTGGTAGCAGATTCCTAATTCCCTTGCCAGCATGACTTCAGGAACAGTTGACATATTTATGACATCAGCACCCCATGCCCTGAACATATGAGACTCTGCTTTCGTAGAAAACCTCGGACCCTCGATAGTAATTACAGTTCCTTTCTTATGATGTTTAAGTTTTAGTTCCTTTGCTGAATCGATCAGAAGATGGCGCAAATTTTCGCAGAATGGCTGACTCATTGGGGTATGTATGACCGTTTCGTCATGGAATGTGAGAGGACGGTGTTTTGTGAAGTCTATAAATTGGTCAACGAATACAAGGTCTCCAGGTTTTATTTTTTCTCTAAGAGAGCCAACCGCTGTGGTAGCAAGAATATGGGTGCAACCTTCCTTTTTAAGGGCATATATGTTTGCTCTGAAATTTACGCCTGTGGGATATATGGAATGTTCTTTGCCATGACGGGCAAGGATAACTGTATTCACCCCCTCTATCTTACCGATTGTAAGTCCAGAAGAAGGGCTGCCATAAGGGGTTTTAATTTTTTTTTCTTTTACACCTTTCATAAGTTGTGGGTCGTCCATCCCTGATCCACCTATAATACCCACCTTTATATCTTCCATAATTTCTCCTTTCTAAAATAAAATTTGATTTTAAAAATATTAAAAAATAAAGTATACAAGCAAATCAAGCTTTAAAATTGTCTCATTTGAAATTTAAAACCATAATATATAAAGACCTAACCAGAAAAGGCATCCTGAGAAAGCTATGATTTTCTCAAATATGTTTAAACGTCTGGTTTTCAAAACAGCATACATACTGACAGGTGAGGTTAGAAAACATGCAGTAAGAAAGACCCACTTGGGCAGAACATCTTTTCGTGTTGGATCAGGGAAAAGAGAGCAGAATGGACATTCAGTTTCTCCTTCCAGTCGATGTCCACAGCGGACACATTTGGTTGTACCTAAAATTTCATCAATATTCTCTTGGTCCATTTAATTTGGTCCATTTAATATAGTATAGAACATTGTTTATCTATGAAAATGATCCGATTATTTAGTTAACCTTAAAGAGTTAGGTCACGTACTAATCCGCAGGCTCGGCACACGATAAGAAATGATGATTGCCAATTCGTAACAGTGTGTCTCTCTGGGATTTCCGTCACCTTGAGTACTTCCTGTAATCAACGCTTTCTATCCATTTGTTATGAGTGTCACATTCTGTTGGAAATTCTTGTGTGTCGGGTGCATATCCTTCATGCGTGGATAACGAGTTAACTTGTTATCTCCCCCATTTGCGTGGATAACGAGTTAGAAATGTGCGTAATATCCCCAAATCCTTTTCAAAGCCTGCGGCTTGATGTATGATAACGAGAAACCAGTTAATAACTTGTTCGGATGGCATTGATAAAGGAGGTATACGCATGGACATGTGGAAGTTCTTTAACATCACGCATCGGGAGCACATTCTCTGCAATCCGATGAGTCTTGAGAAACTTGAACAGCTTATCACACTTCTGCCCCTGAAACTTGGGGCACGCGTGCTTGATATCGCCACTGGAAAGGGCGAGTTTCTCATCAGGCTTGCAGAGCGGTACCGACAAATGACAGGGACAGGAGTTGATTTCTCTCCCTACTGCATTGCTGATGTCCACAAGAAGCATCAAGAACGTGTTCCGGATGCCCAACTCCATTTCTTGGAGATGGACGGGGCCAAGTATGTCCCAAAGACCTTAGAGAGCTTTGATCTAGTAGCCTGCATCGGTGCGAGTTGGATTTATGGCGGGCATCGAGGGACGTTGAACGCGCTGCAGAAGATGGCAGCCCCAGAAAGTTGGATCGTTGTGGGAGAGCCGTACTGGCGGCATGAACCGGAAAGAGAGTATTTAGAAGCGATCGGAGTGACACGGAACGACTTCGGAACACATTATCAGAATGTAGAGGTCGGGCGAGAGCACGGATTGGAGGCGGTCTACACACTCGTAAGCAGCCAGGATGACTGGGATAGATATGAAGGGTTACAGTGGTATGCTGCGGAAACCTGGGCGAGTGATCATCGGGATGATCCAGATGTGGAGACCGTGCTGAAGCGAGTGCGTGAGAGTAAGACAGCGTATCTGAGGTGGGGACGAGAAACGCTGGGGTGGTCGATTTATGTGTTCAAGAAAGGGGGGGTATAGCACATTTCTAGTTGGCTAACGCGCCTTATTGGGCATGCCCATGACGAGCCAGACGAGAAAAAGAGACATCAACGCCTCCGAACAAGCCGTTCCACCGGATCGGCGGGAAAAGGTACCCGCCTCCCGGTGAACTTCACGTTAAACAATTCTTCTGTAAATAATCACTTTTCGGTTTCCGTCATTTCCGTTGCCTTGTAGGTGTACTGAGCAACGAGGCAAGATAATCAGGCATGTGGCTTTGATGAAGAAATCAACAATTCAGATGACATTGTCTGAAGGGTTATGAAATCTATCTTTTGCAACTTATGCAACAGCCTCTTTTATGGTCTTTCTATCGAGATGCCTTTTGTTGGCTTCCAGTATCTTTTTTCTCATCCTGATAGATTTAGGTGTGACCTCAATAAGTTCATCCTCCTTAATGAATTCTATCGCCTGCTCCAAGCCCATAATCCTTGGGGGTATCAACTGTAGTGCATCATCTGCGTTGGCAGCACGCATGTTTGTAAGTTTCTTCTCCTTTGTGACATTAACATCAAGGTCATTTTCTCTTGAATTCTCACCTATAATCATGCCCTCAAATACAGGAGTATTCTCTCTGATGAAGAGTACCCCCCTTGGCTGCAAGTGAAAAAGTGCATAGGTAGTGGAAATCCCCTGCCTGTCAGCTACAAGTGCTCCAGTCTGCCTCTTTGAGAGCGGTCCTTGCCAGGGCTCATAACCATCATAGAGATGGTTAAGTAAACCTGTCCCTCTTGTATCGGTAAGGAATTGCGACCTGAACCCAATAAGCCCCCTCGATGGTATCCTGAATTCAAGCCTCACCCTGCCGTAACCATTGTTCTGCATCTTCTGCATTATGCCCCTTCTCATCCCTACCTGCTGGGTAACAACACCAACATAATCCTCAGGCACGTCTATTACCAGTAATTCCATAGGTTCATGCAAAACACCATTTATTGTTTTTGTTATCGTCTCTGGCATGGCAACAGAAAGCTCGTATCCCTCCCTTCTCATCATCTCTATAAGGATAGCAAGCTGTAACTCTCCACGCCCCATGACCTTAAAAGAATCCATATCATCAAAATCTATATTTATGGATACGTTATAAAGAAGCTCCTTTTCGAGTCTTTCCCTCAATTTTCTGGATGTTACATAGCTGCCTTCCCTTCCTGAAAAAGGAGATGTGTTGACAGAAAATACCATTGAAATTGTAGGTTTATCCACTTTTATTCTTGGCAGTGCCTTAGGGTTTTCTGTATCTGTGATGGTATCTCCTATGTTTATCCCCTCAATGCCGGCAAGGGCAATAATCTCTCCAGCAGACACCTCTTTTGTCTCAATCCTTTCAAGACCCCGGAAGGTGAATAGAGAGGAAACCTTTGTCTTTGACACTTCACCATCTCCCTTTATCATAGAGACATAATCACCTACCTTCACAGTTCCTGAGAAGACACGTCCTATCGCGAGCCTTCCGATATAGTCATCATAGTCGATATTTGTGACAAGGATTTGTAATATGCCATCACTCTCACCTGCAGGAGGTGGTATTGTTTTCATTATCATTTCGAAGAGCGGAATAAGGTTATCTGAGTCTTCATCTATGTGAAGTTTCGCAACACCCTGTTTGGCATTTGTATAAATAACAGGAAATTCAAGCTGCTCTTCTGTGGCATCGAGATCGATAAAGAGGTCATAAACCTCGTTCAGGACAGCCTGAATCCTTGCATCGGACCTGTCTATCTTGTTAATAACGAGGATTGGAGGGAGTTTGAGTTCAAGGGCCTTTTTCAGGACAAATCTCGTCTGCGGCAAAGGGCCTTCTGATGCATCAACAAGTAATAATACGCCGTCAACCATCTTTAACGTCCTTTCAACCTCACCACCGAAGTCTGCATGGCCAGGGGTGTCCACAATGTTAATCTTTACCCCGTTGTATTTAACCGATGCATTCTTTGCCATGATTGTTATCCCGCGCTCCCTCTCAAGGTCGGTATTATCCATAATGCGCTCCTGTACCTTTTCATTGGAGCGAAACATTCCGGACTGTTTCATCAGCCCGTCAACAAGTGTAGTTTTGCCATGGTCAACATGGGCTATAATGGCAATATTCCTTAAATCATCACGTCTCATAAACGAACAATCCTCTTTTCTGCCTTCAAAATTCTTGTGCACTAACGAAGCGCTATAAGAATAAAAGACAAATTTTGTTATTGAGTATCAATCAAGATTTTTATCGACAATGTCTCTGGTGGGACAAAGCAATAATATTATAGTTTACATGAATAGAAAGATAAAAGATAGAGATGTAGAATAATATTTGACTTACTATGTTGTAATCTGATACAAATAACAAGCCTAATTGTCACGGAGGTGAGGATTATTTGAAACTTTATATAGAAAAATTGCAGGAGGTACATAAACCATGAGAGAACCGTCGAAAGACCAGATAACCACCATAGAAAAAATAGCAACTCTCTTAAGGGACTTTAGCAATTATCGCTATCCAGAAATATTAGGATTATTAAACCAATACAAACTCTCAAGACATAAAAAAATACTGGTTTCTATTTACGTTGACCTTAAGAATAAAAATGAATCTGAATACGCTGAAAATTTTGCAAAAAAATATAACCTTTAACGCACGGCCTTGCTTAATTCTTTTTGGTATTACCGCCAACATTTCCACTCATTTTTTTTTAGTTTCTAAGACCTCTTCCAGAGGTGTATATAGGAGATTGAAAGCCTCTGCTACCGCTTGATACGTAATTTTACCCTCAACCAAATTTACCCCCTTTGCCAAAGAGGGGTTTTCTTTTGCAGCCTTTTCCCAGCCCTTCTCTACAATCTCAAGCACATAGGGAAGGGTGTTGAGTGTCAGAGCACGGGTAGCTGTTCGAGGAACAGCCCCAGGCATATTAGCCACAGTATAATGAATTATCCCCTCTTCCTCATATATGGGATGAGAATGGATGGCGGGATGAGAGGTCTCTGCACATCCTCCTTGATCAATAGAGACATCCACCAGAACTGCTCCCGTTCTCATGGTCTTGAGCATTTCACGGGTTATTAATTTTGGCGCCTTAGCTCCAGGAACCAGGACAGCTCCAATGAGCAAATCAGCATAGCCTATTACCATTCGCAAATTATAATTATCAGCAATCATGGTAGTTACTCTTCCCTGAAACATTTCATCCAGCATCCTTAATCTTCGGGGATTTATGTCTAGAACAGTCACAGATGCGCCCATGCCTAAAGCTATTCGAGCTGCATTACGACCTACTGTTCCTCCCCCAAGGATTACGACATTAGCCGGTGGAACCCCAGCCACACCTCCTAAAAGAATTCCTCTCCCACCATAGGTGTCTTCCAAGTATTTCGCCCCTTCCTGAGGTGCCATCCTTCCTGCAATCTCACTCATAGGTGCTAAAAGAGGCAGGGAACCATCATCTGTCTGCACCGTTTCATATGCTATGCCAACAATCTTTCTTTCCTGAAGATTACGGGTAAGCTCCTCTGAAGCAGCAAGATGAAAATAGGTGAATACGATCTGTCCAGCTCTCAGAAGCCCGTATTCCTCTGGCAAGGGTTCTTTGACTTTAAGCACGAGACCTGCTTCTGTAAAGATATCTTCGTGTCTATCAGAGATTTGAGCGCCTGCTTTTATATACTCTTCATCACTAAAACCACTTCCGAGTCCCGCACTTTTTTCTATAATCACCTTATGTCCTTTGTGAACGAGGGTCTCCACTCCTCCTGGAACAATGGCTATGCGATTCTCTTCAGGTTTAATTTCTTTCGGAACACCGATAACCAATTCTTAGTCTCCAAAAATCCAGAGCCGGAAAAATTTAGAATATTCTGACAAAACAGCTTTTCTTTCCTTTTCTCTTTTCCACCAGTCATCAAAACGAAACCAGCTTTCTTCAGTAGGTGCACTTATTATTTTTATTTCATTACCGATAATCTTTTTGAAGATTTTAAATGCCCTTTTGCTATGATAAGGTGATGTAACGAGGATAATTGAGGTATATCCATATCTCTTGAGAATTTCTCTTGTGAATCGAGCCTTCTCTTCTGTTGACCTTGACTTATCCTCGAGGATAATAGCCTTCTTCGGTACACCAAGGTATATAGCATGCTCCTGCATCAGCGATGCCCAGGTGTGTTTCCAGACAGCAGGCCCACCCGAAAGTATCATTCTGTCTTTTCTTGCCCATCCTTCCTTGAAGAGTTTAACGCCATATTCAACACGCTCTGTTTCTTCACCTGAAAGTACAACAATAACATCGACCGGTTTCAACTCATCTTTATAGTAGAGATATTTTGCTACCTTATTGAGGATGAGCCCATGAACATGAAAGAGATATAGAGGAACAATGAGTAATGCAAGAAAGATGAAGAGCTTAATTAATCTCACAAAGATCTTCACGGGTTTTATAATAGCCAAAATCTGTTATTACCGCAATAAAGAAAAATGCTTTGTGCAGTTATTGGCTATTTCATCATGAGTCAGTAGAATTTGCAGGAAGGTCTACATTCTGTTTTATTACCCATATATTCCCAAACTCCTTCTCCTGGTAAGCCCTGAGAAGGCCGAGCCTGATTAATTCAAGGAGCGCAATGAATGTGACGATAAGCTGGGACCTTGTTATGCCATCCTTAAAAAATTCCTCAAATCTGACGGCCTCCTGCCCCTCGAGCATCTCCATGATCAGAGACATCTTGTCCTTTACAGTAAGGGTCTCTTTTGTGATCGTAGCAACTTCTGGTGGAGATGTATCAAGGATTTTCTTGAATGCCTCAAGGAGATCAAAGAGGTTAACATCGGAAAGGTAAATGCCTTCATCATCCTTTTCATCAGATAAAGGTTCTCTTTGAAATACCCTCGTCCACTCATCTTCTCTTTGCCTGAGGCTGAGTGCTGCCTCTTTAAATGCCTGATATTCAATCAACTTTTGTATAAGTTCATGTCTTGGGTCTTCCTGTTCTTCTGGTGGTGCCTCTTCGTCAGGTGGCAAGAGCATCCTCGATTTGATATGGATAAGTGTTGCTGCCATGACAAGAAACTCCCCAGCTATATCGAGGTCCAGTTCTTTCATTATCTTGATGTATTGAAGATACCGGTGCGTAATGATAGCAATGGGTATATCGTAAATGTCTATCTTGTTTTCCCTGATTAAATGGAGGAGAAGGTCAAGAGGACCTTCAAATACAGGGATTTTTATGTTGTAGATTTCTTCCATGTTTTTATAGTTTATAGAATTGCACTATTTTACCAGATTGATAAGATTTCAATCTTTCTTTTGCAACAGCAGAAAGTAGCAAACCTCCCCTTATTCCCCTCCTTAGCAAGGAGGGGCAGGAGGAAGTTTTAATTTTTATGTTTCTCTTTTGCAATGTATTGCATTAATAAAAATAACCCTTTAGCTCTCTTGTGAATCACAGTAAGAATATCTTCAAGTTTATCAAAGCTATTTGTGAGCGAGCCATTTACAAACGCTTCTTCAGCCTCCTCTATAGTTTTAAGAATTTCAATTCCTTCCTGTTTTTGCACTAATTCATCTTTCCAAATAACCTTTCCTAATATGAGCGCCCCTAATAATTTTTTTCTGATTTCTGTAGCCATACGTTCAAGTATGATGAATCTATCCTCATTGATCGTATTCTCAAATTGTCCCATGTTTAACCTCCTTTTATTATTGCCTATTATTACCTAATATGTTTTTTGTAGATGCCCCCCTAAAAGCTTATTATCTGTCACGCTGGACCCTAAAAGTGTCATTCTCAACTTGGTTCAGAATCTTTTCAGATCAGGCTTGTTTTAGCATCTAAATATATCACTATGTTATGAGACCCTGAAACGAGTTCAGGGTGACACGGGTTTTTATTGGTGTACTGATTTTACTTAATGATTTTTCTTACCTATAGATTAGCAGATATTTTTGATTATGGCATGAGGGTTAATGGCATTTCAGATTGCGACTTCCACCTACTATTATGCACTCTGAAGAAGGGTCGAGGATTAGTAATTTCTGGTAGAAACATTCATAAGCCTATGACTGTATCGAGTACGCGAATGAGTTCCACTAATATTTCTCTGTCGTTTTCTGACATCTCGATAAATTCTATCCCTATGTCATAGTGCTCAATATCTTTATTTTTTATCAAGAGACAAGAGGTAACTCTTCCTAAGAACTTTATACAGCTATTTTCAGTCGGAGTTATCTCCATAGGCAATTTGCTCTCTATTGCCATTGAATGTTCACTCTCTATGAGCATGCCACCAAGACTGAGACTTTTAACTTTATAACTTCCATGATAATTCAATACTGCCCTTTCTGGGTCTTCGATACCAATCCTGACATAAAGCCTGCGGCCACTGGGGCTATATAAATCCACTACTTTGTCAACATCTCGCTTATGATCTTCTATAAAATTTACAATTTCATTCATCTTTTCGTTTGAAACGTCTATGAATTTCATACCAGCTTTATATACTGGAATAATATCTCCTTGAGAGTCTACCGAGCTTCCACTTAATGAAGCCCAAGCGACAGTGCCTCTTACGGTTAAAACCCTCCCCCTTCCCTCCATTTTAAGTGTATATTCACCGCTTATATTCAGGCTCTTTTCTGTCTGCAAGCAAACGCCACCAATGCTTATATCAAGAATCCTCACGGATTTGGCAAGCACCATCTTGCCATTAATTTCCATGACATCTATCTTATATCTCTTATGCTGCCTCCTGTTTTGCATATTGTCCTTTCAAGAAACCTAAAACAAAAGTCTCATAGCTGACAAACTATTACTTAAAGAAAGCTATTGAGCAAAAAGGCCGAGCGTACCAAAGTTCACCAACAAATATTACCCCCGATACCGTTTTCTTGCGAGAACCGCCACTGGCCATCAGGGAATGCTCCTCATATTCCACTTTTATAGAAGGTTAACATCCTTTGGCAGCTCTGCTGCCTCCAGCCTAAAAAGACTCTCACTTACTGTCAATGATTTCTATAAGTAAAGACTGCAATCCCAGGAGCGCCAATATTAAATGATGCCTCTGCTCTTTATGGCACACTTATACTGTCTGACCCATTGGACATAGGTTGGCGTTCCTGGATCGCAGTCTAATGGATTATGTCCCCGCACAACGTTGGAATCTAAGACACATACTATCACATAGGAATTTACAAATTGGTTACAGATTGCCAAAAGGTAAAAACAAGGAAGAAAACAGAAGCTCACCCTGATATCTTCAGGTGATAAGACACGTTTCTTTATCCCCAAATCCCCTTCAATAAAAGGCTAAGAAAAATTACTAAAGAGGTTCATCCTTCAGTAGCTTAGCCTTACCCCTGACGTATTATTAAAATAACTTGATCAAATGTCAAGAAAAATAATCTGATAAATAATTTCGATAAATAATTTGATAAGTAAGGGGTTTATTTAAATGAGTAGTTTTTAAATAGTCATATAATAAAATGGAGTATCTTATTGATTTTCGTTTGTAATATTGTATTTTGTAGCAAGGCTTTAAAATCAGGACTACAGGAAGGAGTTATCACCGTTTTTTACTACGAGTCTGCATTTCTGAATATGTCTTTACGTATTAAATGTGGCTTTTTCTCGATTCAGAGACTGCTGTTTATGAAACCCTGAAACGATCCTGATATCCATCAGGACAGGGTTCAGTGACAAAGTATATTTTCCAAACATTTTCTAACTCATCAAATCTTGCAACGGTTTTTCCTCTGTGGTATTCTTAGCCATTATGGAACAAAGGTTTAAACTTACCAATGATGAAACAGAAAAGATAAAGAAGAAACTCATAGCTGCTCTCAGGAGGCAGAAGGAGATTTCGTTTGCTTATCTCCATGGCTCCTTTGGGACTCTTCCATTCAGGGATATAGACATCGGGGCATACTGCTGTATTCCTGAAGACGCTGTATTCGATTTTCAGATTGAGATGTCTACAGAACTTGAGACAGTTTCTGGATATCCCGTGGACTTCAAAGTATTAAACTATGCACCAATCGGATTTCAATTTTCAGTCATAAATGAAGGCATTTTACTTTTCGAGAAGGATAGGGCTATCCGACTGAATTTCTTGGAGGACGTTGGTTTAAAGTATATGGATTATTTTGAATTCTCAAAATCGTATTTGAGAGAGCTTATGGAATGCATAAAGAAATAAATTCAGAAAAAATTAAGACCCTTGGTAAAGACCTTCTCGATACCATATCTGAGATAAAATCTATTACAACTGTGGGGGAGGAAGTTTTTATAAAAGAGCGGAAGAACATATACTCTCTGCGCTATCTTTTGATTGAAGCTGTGGAGGCTATGGCAAATATATGTAATCACATCCTTACTCGTGTAACAGGCCAGGTTCCTAAAGGTTATCCTGATTGTTTTGAAAAATTATCTGATGCCAAGATTATTACAGGGAAACTCGGCGAGAAGCTGAAGAAACTTGCCAGTCTCAGAAATATTCTCATCCATAAATACTGGGAGATAGATGACCGTAAGGTCTTGAAATCAGCAAAAAACAATATTGGAGACTTTGAGGAGTTCCTAAGACAAATAATAAGTTCCCTAAAACAGCCTTGATTAAGCTGCCGGCACTGCCTTCTCAGTTTCTTTCAGCCACAGGAGCCTTGAACCATTGAGAATAGTGAAATTGAGAGACTCAATCATCTCCAGAGGGTCAACGTCATATCCTTCTTGTTTCTTAAATGGAGCTAATGATGCCTCTGCCTTTTTGACCTTCGCAGCCTTTTTGATTTCCGTTTCTATCGGCGCTTTCATTGTGCTCCCCATGGCTTTTGCAAGCTTGATAAATATCTCTCTGTGCGTTTTTGCCTCTCCTGGTGGTTCGACAGCCTTCTGTACCTTCTTTAATCTGCCGAGATAATCCACGATGGTGCCGTCTGATTCGAGAATCGCTGTAGAAGGAAGCACAACATCTGCCTGTTTTGCAAGAGGTGTAAGATGAGTGTTCTGGACAATCAGGAAATCCACATCCGGTCTTGTTCCTGACTTTGGCAAAGGTATTTCTCCCACAGCATAGAGAACATTAACAGTACCTGCGCTCTTCTGCTCGCCTATCATTTCCTTATATGAACTGCCCTCTGTTACAAGACCCATGAGGGTAACTCCCTTTGCGTTTGCCTCCAGAGGAACTGCGACAACCTGTGGCGTTGGAAGCGATAACTTATGGGCAATGAGCGCGATGTTAGAAGAGGCACCATAGAGGGAAGGCGCGGTAAGGATAATGATGTTTGTTGCCTTTGCAAAAAGATCTGCTGCTTTACTGAGTTCAGAAACTTCTTCAGGACCTGCTGTCTTTTGTTCTTTCCCCTTCGCTTTTTGTTCCTCCAATGCCTTAGCCATGGCAGAAAGGGTTAAGGCTTCATTACCCGAAAGATTTACTGTTGCAACGGATGCAATTCTGGGTTGGCCCGAATTTATAACAATGAGTCTTGCACCCCTGTTGACCTTCTTTCGCACAATTGCATCAAGGGCGGGAAGAACCCTTAGCCACTGGTCCGGGTTCAGTCCGACGAGGACCATGAGGTCAGCTCCCTCAAGGTCTGCACTCTCACCTCTCATCGAATTGGCATCTGCATAAAGGCTTACTGTTGTATCAATGTTTTTTGTTTTCACAACATCGGAGGCAAGTTTCTTCAGTGAGAGGGCATCCTCATTCAGAATACCGGCTGTACTGACAAAGCCCGCAGATTTCCCTGCCTTTTTCAGTTTTTCCGAAACAAGAGAAATGGCCTCATTCCATGTTATCTCTTTCAGTTTATTGTCGACCTTCTTCATTGGAGAGGTAACACGCGTCTCATCTTTAAGGGAATCAAATCCAAATCTCCCAACGGCACAGATAAAACGCTCGGCTGATCTTTCCTCGGCACCTGCATTTATCTTTGCTACTTCGCCATCCTTTGTGCTGACGATAATATCGCATCCATCCCCACATGAAAGACACTGAGAGCTGACTTTTTCATACTCCCACTCCCTTCCCTTTCTCCACCTCTCGGCCTCAAGAAGGGCATTCACAGGACATACATCAATGCAGCTTCCACAGAATGTGCATTCCGATTCCTGGAGGGGTTTGTCAGTGGCTGTGACTACCTTTGAGCTAACTCCTCTCCCCATAAAATCAAGCACATTTGTTCCCTGTTCCTTGCATACCCTCACACACCTGCCACAGAGGATGCAGTATTCCGGATCTCTCTTTAGAAAGGGATTTGCCTCGTCTGTTGGATAACCGAATCTCTTTCTTGTGAAACTTGACTCTTTTATCCCGAAGTCATAGGCATATCTCTGAAGCCTGCATACCCCAGCCTTTGTACATGTCATACAATCCAGAGGATGCATTGAAAGGATAAGATCTATGACGAACTTCCGAACCTCTTCAACTTTCTCAGTCTTGGTATTAACTGCCATCCCTTCCTTAATCTTTGTGTTGCACGCTATGACAGGTGCCTTCATCCCCTCTACCTCGACAAGACAGAGCCTGCATGCACCAACACCCTTCATTCCTTTGAGATAACAGAGATTTGGTATATGAATACCGGCCGATTCTGCGGCATCAATAAGGTTCATCCCTTCGGGTGCCTTGACCTCTTTTCCATCTATTTTCAGTGTCACCATTTTTTCCATGCAGACCTCCTCCTCTTTTATCTATTATTGACTCTTGACTGCTTCTTTCTCAACTTCGGTCGTCACAATCTCGATCGCCCCGGTAGGGCAGACCTTAATACACTCTCCGCACCTTGTGCACCTTTTCTGCCTTATCTCAAAGGGAAGGTATCCAGAAAGGTAAGGCTTTTTAACTTCACCTACGATTGCATCGTATTTACACGCCTCTGAACATTTTCCGCACATGATGCACAGGTCAGGATTTATCACATACTCAATCAGATTGATGCATTCTTTCTCTGGACATACGCCGGAAAGATGAAGATTGAACTCCTCCATTGAATTGGCAAGTGTTTCGGTGATGAATCTCCCTGTTTTTTTTCCCTTTATACAGAAGGAACCCTCTGTCATCTGGGAACCGATCTGTTTGATCGCCTCAATATCTGAGGCACTGACATCTTCCAGGCGTTGGACAATTCTTATTAACCTGATCTTTGCCTCGTACGTTCCAAGGGCACAGGGATAGCACTTGCCGCACATAGGACCTGCAAGGAACTCTTCAACATAATAGAGAGCCTTTTGGACAGGACAGGCCTTTCCTTCAGCCTCTTTTTGAATGTCTTCGAGTTTCTTCTCTTTTTGCTCCTGTAAAGTCTCTTCGCTCATCTTTCCCTCACATATATTAATATATTTTTACCCCGTAGGAATATCCCATGGTTTGCCACGGGAATGACAAATTAAGAAATCTTCCGCTTTTGCACACTGGTTCAATGTCCCTCGTGCAATTCCAACGGGGTTTAAGATTTTGCAATTTCATGCTCTTCCTCTACCTTAGTTCTTTCTTCAACCCTTATGGCTCCGATGGGGCATATGTTGTAACAATCGCCGCAACTCTTACATGCGTATCGATCTATTAAGAACCCTGTCGAGGTCTCTTTAATCGCATTTACCCTGCATGCATATTTGCAGCGCCCACAAAAGTAACATGTTTCTTTATCTACTACATATACTGGCGGTTCTTTAACCTCGACGGCGCCCAAAGGACATACTAAGTGGCATGCCCTGCATTTCTTGCAATCCACTTGGTCTATATAAAACCTGCCATCCTCGGCTTCTTTTATAGCTCCAAAGGGGCATGCGTCCATGCATCGCATGCACTGGTAGCATATATCAGTATTTATTGACAAATATCCGAGCAACTGACAAACCTGGGCCCGGCAGTATTTGTCTCTTACATGCTCTTCATATTCGTCACGGAAATACCTTATCGTTGTCAGCACAGGATTTGGTGCTGTCTTCCCAAGTCCACAGAGAGAGCCTTCTATGACAAGCTTTCCAAGACTCTCGAGCCGCTCTATGTCTCCTTCCTCACCCTGTCCGGAAGTAATCTTTTCGAGTATCTGGAGCATCTGGTGTGTTCCAATCCTGCAGGGAG
>Ga0315282_10007513_pt1 | contig 17862 bp, 14 predicted proteins | sample YL17G07_20_MG_FD_203693 | JGI IMG/M metagenome (GOLD analysis project Ga0315282, IMG submission 203693) | Sediment microbial communities from Yellowstone Lake, YNP, Wyoming, USA - YL17G07_20 | ecosystem: Environmental > Aquatic > Freshwater > Lake > Sediment | place: USA: Wyoming | collected... | reverse complement strand
ATCGTCAACGGCGCTCGGACCCGGAGGGCAAGATCCTCGCTCACGTCTGCACCACCGTGGACCTGGAGGGAGGGACTCTACAATCAAGAATCTCTCTTCAAGAAGACCTTGACAGACCCGGAGTAGGACAGGTCGCGAAGCGCCCCTGCACGCTCCCGCGCTGGACGCCGTCAAGCGGCGATCACGCCTTCTCCAGCGCGGCCCGACGAACGTCGTTGGCGCGCCGGAAGTAATCGGCACGGCGCTCGAGGCCGAACTCCGCGATGACGTCATCAACCGAAAGCCCCTCGCGCTCGGAGGCGATGGCGAAGACCGCCTCGCGGGTAAAGTACTCGAACGAGATATCGCGGCCGTGCTTTTCGAGGATGGCGTCCATCTTCTCCCAGTTGTAGTCCATGTGCAGGAGGCGGCGGTCGAGGTTGATGCGCCGCGCGATAAGCTGCTCGTAGGTCGCCTCGGCAAGCACGGCGCCGCTTAAGTCCACGATCTGGCCCAGTTCGGCAAGAATAGCGGAGATGATGTAGACGCCGAGCTCGAAGGCCCAGATCCTCACCTGCAGACCGCCGCGATAGGCGGACGAGAAGAAGATCATCTCGGCGCCCGCCGCGCCGAGGCCGTCGCGCACATCCGGGAAGTTGAGGTCGTAGCAGATCGCCATGCCGACGCGGCCGAGGTCGGTGTCGAAGACGCGAGCTTCCGTTCCCGGTGTGATGCCGCTCTCGATCTCGCCGATGGTCGGATGGATCTTGTGGTACGCGCCGATGATGCGACCGTCGGGGGCGATGAGTACCGACGAGTTGTACACGCGATCGCCCTCGCGCGTGTAGAGCGGCCAGATGAGGTGCAGTTGGTTCTTCGCCGCTTCGGCGGTCATGCGCTGGAGCGTCGGCCCCGGGGAGGCGAGACCCTCGGCCACGTCCGCCGGTTTGGGGCTGTCGGGGATGTGAGGGTAGGCCTCGGGGAAGGCGACGATGTCGGCGCCGTATTGTTTGGCACGCCATACCAGGTGCGCGGCATCGTTGAGCAGGCCATCAGGATTGCCGCGGAAATCCCAGGGCGCGCGCGATACGCTGGCGACGGTGATATAACGGGCCATGACATGGGTCTCCTTACTGTGGTCTCAGGCGAAGCGCGTGACGGCCAACACGAGATTGGGCGAACCAGATCCGGACGATGATAAGCCTGAGTTATTCATACTCCATGGCGCGTCGTCGGGATGGCCGGTGCGTTGGCTCAGCGTCCTCCAGCGCGGATTATTCATGCCTGTGCGCGGCTGCGCCACCCAACTCAGCATGAATAATCCGGGATAAGCTGCCGGAGGCGCGCGAGCGGAGAGGAACACGCCCAGTGGGCGGGGAGAGGGCGCGCGCCCGGTCCGCGATCAGCGGGTTACTTCGGGTGCGTTGCCGCATCCATGCCGCAGCGGTAGGCCGCGGCGTAGCCGTGGCGCGTCAGCTCGTGGTTGTACATCTCCGCGGCGCGGAAAAGCGCCACCGCCTGTTCGTTGCCGGCCTGAAGCAGGAGGCGCAGCAGGCGCGCGCCAGGGGTGGTGCGGTCTTCCCCCAGGATTGCCTGCGTCTCCTCCATTTCGAAGAACTCCTCGTGGGCGTGGGCCTCGGCGGCAGCCAGCCGCGGCTCCAGGTCCTCCCATTCTTCTTGTATCAGATGAAAGTCATCAGGCATCATCAACCTCCGCAGACGGGCAGCTTCTCATTCTGCGCCGCGCAGTGTGGAATAACAAAGCGGAACTACACTTCACGCGCCGGCCCGTACCCTCGCCTAGAGCACGGATACGGGCGCGTTGACGCACGCGCGCCGGCCCATAGAGCTTTCACACCACACGAGATATCAATGCTTGCCTACACGATCATCCCGCACAGCGAACAAACCCCCGGAGCGAGCTGTCCGCGCCTGGGGTTGGCCGCCGATCCGGGCCGCCACTATGCGATGCCGTGCCCTCTCAACGTCTGCCACGCCGACCCCCTTCGGCGCAACCAGCCGCGCGACCTTCCAATGGTCTGCCAGGCCGACTGCTGCCTGACGGGGAGCTTCACGCGCTGCCCATACTGGCAGAGCTCGGCGGGCGACAACATCTCCCTCGCGGGGTTCCTCCTGCGCCAGCTTCGCGCCGCCTACACCGTGTGCGCGCGCTCGCTGCGGCCGTAACGGTGTTCGCTGACCCGGCGCAGATGATGCGCCATCACGCATCCGGCCAGAACCACGGCACCCATATCGTCTCCACCGTCCACATCAGATCGCGCGCAAACAGCCGGTAGCCCAGGGACTGCGCCAGGCGCAGTGAGGCGATGTTGGTCACGTCGCAGTTGTAGAGCGCGAGCTTTCCCTGGGTCAGGATGTGGTCGGTCGCCCGCGACACGACGCTCGCGCCCAGGCCGCGGCGGCGGTGCTGCTCCGACGTCGTGACCGCGATCTCCCACGCTTCATCGCTTTCGGTCTTGATGCTCGACCGTGATATCAGCTCCTGCCCCCGGAAGACCCCAAAGACCTCGCCGCGATGGCGCTCGCGCAGCGCTTTGCCTTCAGGGTGATCGGGCGGCACCGGCACGACCTCGGCGGCATACCTCGGCGTGAAGGTTTCGCGTGTGCAGTAGAGCCAGAAGGCGCGGCCGAACCACTCGACGTGCCCATACGCCGCCGCATGGGCACGCAGTCGTTCGACCAGACCGTCGGTGAGAAGATGCTCATGGGTGACGCCGCGCAGCAGCTTCTCGGTGCCGGCCGCCATCTCGGACACGACCGATACGATCGCCGCATGATCGAAACCCATGATCCACAAGGGAACGGCGTACTGCCACACGCGCAGACGCGGCCACCGCGCGATGACTGAATGCGTGCCCGGGCGCGTCAGCAGCTCGGGCTCGCACTGCAGCCGTTCGGCGAGATAGCGTGCCAGCTCTGAGGGCCAGGTAGAGGGGCTCTCCAATCTCGGAATCTCACTGTCTGAAGACAGCCGCGTGTATCGCTCTTTCGCCGCCCCCCCGACGCGCCCCTTGCGTCAAGGATCGCGCGGCCTGCTGACGGCGCCAGGATGGTGGCGCAGGTTCCTGACCCGCCAGCCCTGCGTCGCCGCCGTGATCCATTCCGCAAGGAACCCGCGCACGCCCCGGAGAACACGTCATAGGTGCTCGCGCGCCTGCGGCGCAATCGCGCCCCGTAGGACGACGAGCATACAAGGAAACGGAATTGTCCGAGGATCTCACCGCGGATTGTCTTGTGATCGGCACCGGCGCCGGAGGCTGCGCGGCGGCGCTCGCGGCGGCCGACAGCGGCCTCAGCGTCATCATTCTGACCAAGGCGCCTGATCCCTTCGGCTCCAGCACCGCCGAGGCCCAGGGCGGCATCATCGGCTATGGCCTCGACGACTCGCCCGAGTTGCTCGAGCGCGACATCATCGCCACCGGCGACGGCTTGTGCGATCCGCAGGCCGTGGCCATCCTCGCTCACGAAGGTCCGGCGCTGGTCGAGGACCTGCTCATCAAGCGCCTCGACGTTCCGTTCTCGCGCAACGAGCGCGGTGACCTCGACCTGACGCAGGAGGCGGCGCACTCGACGCGGCGCATCCTCCACGCCGACGACGCCACCGGCCGCGCCATCGCCAAGCCCCTGGTTCAGGCCTTGCGCGAGCACAACAACGTCCGCCTTCTCACCAACCGTACCGCGGTCGACCTCATCACCATCCCGCACCATTCGCTCGAGCCCCTCGATCGTTACCAGCCCACGCAGTGCCTGGGCGCGTATGTCGTCGACACTTCGGGCGGCGCGATCGGTCGCGTTTTCGCCGCCTCCACCGTCCTCGCCACCGGGGGCTTCGGCCAGATCTACCTGCATACGACCAACCCCAAGGTCGTGCGCGGTGACGGCATGGCGATGGCCGCGCGCGCGGGCGCGGAGACCCTCAACCTCGAGTACGTCCAGTTTCACCCGACCGCGCTGTACCATCGCGACGCCGACGGGTTTCTCATCTCCGAGTCCCTGCGCGGCGAAGGCGCCGTGCTGCGCACGCGCCGCGGCGACCTCTTCATGCGCCGCTACCATCCGCTCGCCGACCTCGCCCCGCGCGATGTCGTCGCCCGCGCCATCCACCAGGAGATGCTCAAGAACAGCGATCCCTATGTGCTGCTCGACCTCAGCGAGCTTCAGGTGGACGCGCGAGAGCGCTTCCCCACCATCTACGAGACCTGCGCCAAGTTTGGCATAGACATGACGCGGCAGCCCATCCCGGTGGTGCCCGCGGCTCATTATGCCTGCGGCGGGGTGAAGGTCGACCTGTGGGGGCGCACCCCCATCGATCGCCTCTATGCCGTCGGCGAAGTGAGCTGCACCGGGTTGCACGGGGCCAATCGCCTCGCCAGCACCAGTCTGCTCGAGGCTCTGGTGTGGGGCCGGCGCGCGGGCCTCGACATCTCGCGGCGGGGTCTCGCCGCGGACTCGCCGCCCTATGACCACATCGCGAGCTGGCACGACGTCGGGCTGACCGAGGAGGTCGACCCGGCGCTCATCATTCAGGACTGGCTCTCCATCAAGAGCACGATGTGGAACTACGCCGGCATCGTGCGCACCCGCAAGCGGCTCGACCGCGCGCTGGCGGACCTCGGCTATCTCGCGCATCGGATCGAGCAGTTCTACCGCGAGACCAAGCTGTCCGACGACATCGTGGGACTGCGCAACGCGATTCAAGTCGCGCTCATGGTCACCGAGGCCGCCCGCCGCAACCCCGAGAGCCGCGGCTGCCATTACCGCTTGGACTGACCGGCTGCGCCAGTCTGGAACCGCAGAGAGCGCGGAGAACGCAGAGCGGAATTGAAACCGCGGATGAGCGCGGATAAGGTGTTGATATCGCGCGAGCGATTTGAAGCGCCGATGGGATAAGACTGTGCCGGCAGACACTGGCAGCGCATTGCGGCCGGCGCGACGCCGAGGCGGGATTCGCGCGAAGGCTCACGACAATGTACCTCTTACGCAACTCAGGCCGATACCGCGCCGAGCAATACGAGATCGTCAAGCAGCACCGCGGGCAGATCGGCCTCCGTCTCTACGGATCGGTGCCCGAAGGTTCCAGGGGCCGCGAAGACTCGAATGAGCGCGCGGCTCAGCCGACAGAGTGCCAACAGTTCGACTTTGGCGAAGTGAAGCTGACGCTCGCTCCTGACGAACTGTCCGTCCCGGATTCGCAGGGGCGGCGAGCACATTATCGCAGGGCTCATATTGAGTTGCCGCTGCGTGATCTGAAGCGGTCTGGTGCCGTTTCGAACGTGGTAAACCCGTATCCGGTTGTTAGAGAGTTCTGCGAGTTCCTGACTGCGGTCACGGGGTCGTACGTTATCGCATACGATTACGATGGCAATTCGGACGCGCTACTGCTAGACCCGAGGCGCCCGAGCATTATCCAAGGCTACTTCGATCCAAAACTCGCCGCAAAGTACAGCCGCTTGTTTGGCACGTTTATGAGCATTGGGTGGAAGTATCACCAGTTGCTGCTGAACGCATTCCGATGCTATCGCTTGGCGCTGGCGGTCTGTCCAGTCAGCGTGTCGATTTCCTATTTCCTGCTGGTGGCTTCTATGGAGGCATGCGCCGAGAAGCTCGGGAAGGAGAAGCCTAACGAAGACGACTTCCGAAAAAGCTTCCTGAGTGCCATAGAGAGATGGAAGGAGGAGTTCCATGTAGATGAGGCCGTGGTACAGGGTCTCTACGCGCGACTCCTGAAGCATGACGGGACGATCCTGGCGCGCAAGAAGAGATTCGTCAAGGTGGTTTCCAAGTACTTGCCCGACAGCTTCTGGCACGGCGAGAGTCGCGACCAACCTGGCGACGCTTCGGACCATCTGGGCCTAGACCTGGACACTGGTAGCATCATCCCGGTCCCGACGGACCGCATTCGCAAGGGCGACCTCGAACAACACCTCGGAGAGGTTTACGACACGCGCTCCGCCTTCGTCCATGAGGCGATACCCTTTTCCTTGGTGGCGCTTGCACCTGGCCAGGACCTGGTGGTGTGTCATAGGGCAGACCGCAGAAGCGGCAAGCTTGCTGAGAAGACCAATCCGAAGACCGGTAGGCGGGCGAGAGAGCAACAGAAGCTGCCGACGATTGACTGGTTTGCTCGGGTGTCGGGTGAAGTGCTCCGCTCCATCCTAATGCACGTGAATCCGGACGAGCAGAAGGACTCCGAAGCAGAATCTAGAGTCGACCCAGAAGACTGGCTACAAGCGAACTACTCCGTGCGGTGCATTCCCGAGGATTACGTACTGAGCGGTCAGGAAGCAAGGGATATCGCTCGAAGGACGAGCCGAGCAGAACGGCGGGAGAAGTAGCCGTCGCTCATGATAAGAGCCAATTGGGTGTAACGTCTGAAGGGCGCCGAGCCAACATCATTGACCGCTGGAACCGGGTGCTCGCCTGGTTCGACAAGTATCTGCGGCCGGAAGGAGCAGAGTAAGGTCGCTTGCGTACCAGTGCGCACCAAGGCGTAGTGAAGGGGTCGGTCTCCGGGCCGACCCGCCCCGGACAAGACGCGCGGGCCGGGATGGAACTCGGCCCCTACGTTGGCACGAGCCACGCCGGACGCATGCTTTACCCTGACAACCCCGAATTCGCGTCAATCCGCGTTGATCCGCGGCCAAGATTCTCAGCGCCCTCCGCGGTCAACGTTCCAGCTACCCCGCGTTCGGGTCAGCCTCGAACAGGCCGATGGGGTTGCCCTCGGGGTCGAGGCACACCGCGAACCAGCCCATCTTCGGGATTGCGGTCTTCGGCACCACCACCTGGCCGCCCAACTGCTTGGCCTTCTCCGCGTACTCCGCGACCGACTCCACCATGACGTAGTTGAGCACCGTCTGCTGCGGCATCAGCTTCTTCATCAGCCCGCCATTGATGCCCTCGCCCTCGGCGGCTGTGGTTATCATCATGTAGTTGGGCATGCCCGGCGCCGCCTCGAACGTCCATCCCAGCAACTGCGAGTAGAACTGCCTCAGCCGTTCCATGTCCTGCGCCGGTATCTCGAAGTGAACTATCGGGTGAGCCATGGTCATTCTCCTGAGCTTCGTTATCCCACAAGGGGCAGACGCAGATTACCACGGAACCAGCCCGCTCTCTTGTCGGCTATGGCGGATTAGGGACACAAGCGCGCCATGAGAACCGCGGGGCCGGCATTGCTGCCGGCCCCGGTCCTGCACTTACGAGACTCAGGTCGTAGGCCTCACGTCTTGACCTTCACCGCGCAGCCCTGTTTTCCGGATTCCCACGCCGCCTCGGTGAGCTGAATCACGCGCAGGCCGCCGATCGGGCCCGACTGCACCTCCGCCTTGCCGAGGATCGCCTCGATGAAGTTGCGGTCGGCGTTGCCGGCGCCCTTGCCCTGCTCGGTGATATCCTCGGTCTTCCCGTCCTTCTGCAGTAGGATCTTGCCGCCGCGCAGGTAGATGGCGCCCTTGTCGCCCCAGATCGAGAAGTCCTCCCACCAGCCGGGCGCATGGCCGACCACCGAGATGTTGGCGATCGCGCCGCCCTCGAACCGGACCGACAGCGCGGACAGGATGTCCACGCGCGCGCCCAGGTTCTCGATGTACCCGAAGACCTCCTCGGGCACGAGGCCGGTGGTCCACAGGATGATGTCGATGAGATGGCTGCCGGAGTCGTTGAGCTGGCCGCCGCCGCTCAGCGCCGGGTCGCCGCGCCAGCCGGGCCCGGGGTACCAGTTCTGCGCCTGCATGGCAGAGACGAAATGAACCTTGCCCAGCACGCCCTTCTCCACCGCCTCGCGGATATAGCGATAGCCGCCGTCGTAGTGGCGCTGATACGAAACTACCACGACCAGCTTCTTCTTCTTCGCGGTCTCGATGATCTGCTTGGCGTCGGCGACGCGGCAGACCATGGGCTTCTCGAGCAGCACGTGCAGGCCGCGATTGAGCGCCTCCATCGCCTGCTCGAAGTGCACCGTGTGCGGGGTCGCGATCTCGACCGCATCCATCGGCACCGCGTCGAGCATCTGCTTGTAGTCCGCGAACTGCGGTAGCCCCTTCGCCTCCGGCACGCGCTCGATGAACCGCTTCAGGCTCTCCTCGCTCGTGTCGTTGAGCGCCACGATCTCGGCCTCCGGCAACTCAAGCAGGCGCTTGAAGTGGCCGGTGGCGATTCCCCCGCAGCCAATGAAACCGACGCGAATCTTGCCCGCTGGCGTGCGGGCTTTCGTGCTCTTTGCCAATGTTGTCAGCTCCTTCCACGTGCCCAATGGCGCGATTTTGATAGGGTCGTTTCGACATCGACCCGCCAGCGCCTCCACGGCGTGGTGAAAAAGGCGGGGGATCACTGCAGCCCGTGGGCTGTACGCTCGCCTATCATGACCGCTTCAGCGGACACCCCCGCGCCGCAACTACTGCCCCTGCCCTTGTCCCGCCCCGCCGTGCGGCTTACGCGAGCGGCTGCGCCGCGGGCGGCGACGCCGGGGGCGTGGCGCCTCCGGCTTCTGCCCGCTTGCTTGCTGGCGCGGCGCGCCGGTCTGCGGCTGCGGCGCTGCGGCCGGTGGCTCCGGCGCCGGCTCGACCGCGAGCGCGGCCGCAGCGGCGCGGGCGGGGCAGGCGCACCCGGCCTGGATATCGACGCGCGTACCGTCCTCAAGCACCACCGTGACCGTGCCCTTGATGATATTCAGCTCCACCACCTTGCCGCGCCCCTGGGGGAGGGTGATCTCGCTGCCCATGCGCGGCATTTCGGCCTTGGCCTTCTTGTAGTGCTCGTACTCGAAGCTGAGGCAGCACATGAGCCGGCCGCAGACGCCGGAGATCTTGAGCGGGTTGAGCGCGAGGTTCTGCTCCTTCGCCATCTTGATGGCGACGGGATGCAGGCTCGACATGAACGTGGCGCAGCACAACGGGCGCCCGCAGGAGCCGAAACCCCCGAACAGTCTCGCCTCGTCGCGCACCCCCACCTGGTGGAGCTCGACGCGCGTCTTCAGCTCGCTTGCCAGGTCGCGCACGAGTTTACGGAAATCTACGCGCGACTCGGATCCAAAGTAGAACACCGCCCGCGAGCGATCGAAGGTGTAATGGGCTTCGATCAGCTTCATCGGCAGTCCGTGTTTCTCGATCATCCGCGCGCAGGTCTCGAACGCATACCGCTCGCGCTCGCGGTTCTCTTCCTCGCGGTGCAGGTCGTCATCGGTCGCCTTGCGCTTGATCGGCCGCAGGGGCTGACCGATGTCGCGCTCGGTGACCTCGCGCGCCTCCATCGCGATCTGGCCCAGCTCCAGGCCGCGCTGCGTCGAGGCAATGACCGGGTCGCCCTCGTGCAGCTCCAGATTGCCGGGGTCGAAGTAGTGTATCTGACCCGCGGAACGAAATGTCACACCGACTGCGATTGGCATATGTCAATCCTTGGTGACGGCAACCAGTTTTGGGACAACACCCTCGATCTGTTCTATGGCCTTGTCGCTGGCAGCGACGGCCGCCTCACGCGCCTGTGTTGCATGCGTTCGTCCATCTTTGTTGAGTTTGCCCTGCCACAGGTACTCATTCATCTGCCAGTCCCGTGTCATCAGTTGAGCCCGGTGAAGGCTGTCAAGCGCCCTCTTCACCGCGAAGTAGCAGGCAGCGACCTCCGCGAGCAAAGCAGACCCGAGCAGGTATAGGCGCTGACCCGCCGAGTCGTAGACAGACGTGTATGACTGCTCGACAGCCCAGCCGACTACCTCGTTCTCGTCCTTCGGAAGCACCCCGGCGAAGGCTTGTAGTTCCTGTGCGAGGGCGCCCGCCAGCAAACGCTTTTGGTGCCCCGTGCGTCGTTTGTCTCGCCACCACGTCAGGACGGTCGACAGCAACGAACCCACCACAACGCCCGCGAGGGCACTGGTGACACCGACCCACAGACCGCTCATCGCAGCGATCCCTCCTGCTGACAGGCCTGAGCCGGGCCTCTCGACTAGCGGCCGGCCTGCGGCGTCCTCATCAGGTCGCCTGCGCTAATTCTAGCATATTTCCCACGTGCCGCACGATTTCGGTCGAAAGTGAGAGCAACCGCTCCCCGCTCAGGCCCAGCCGCAGCAGCTCGATCCGGTCGTGGCTTGCGATCGGGCTCGCCTGACGGAACTCGCCGTCGCGCACCGCCGAGAACTGCTTTTGGAGCTTGCGAACCGCTGCGGGCGCCAGCCGCCGGGCGTCGTCAAACCTGATGGTCACGCCGCGCTGATCGGTGGTCACTGCGGCGACCCCAGCGGCCAGGCAGTCAAGCTTGAGCTCGATGAGCCGGAACAGGTTCTGGGTCTGCGGCGGCAGGGGATCACCGAAGCGATCCGCCAACTCCGCGCGCAGATCTTCCATCTGCGCCGCATTCCGCACCGCCGCCATGCGCCGGTAGAAGTCAATGCGCTGGTTCAGGCTCGGCACGTAGTCCTCGGGCAGGTAGGCGTCCACCGGCAGGTCGAGCGCGACGCGCCGCTCGGGCGCGACCATCTCGCCCTTGACCTCCTGCACCGCCTCGGCGAGCATCTGGGTGTAAAGCTCGAAGCCGACCGAGATCATGAAGCCGTGCTGCTCGGGCCCGAGCAAGTTTCCGGCGCCGCGAATCTCGAGGTCGCGCAGCGCGATGCGGAACCCCGAGCCGAGGTGCGAGAACTCCTTGATCGCCGCGATGCGCTTCTGCGCGCGGTCGGTCAACCGCTTATGCGGCGTCCACATCAGGTATGCGTACGCCTGACGGTTCGAACGTCCGACGCGCCCGCGAAGCTGGTACAACTGGGCGAGGCCGAAGATGTCGGCGCGATCCACCACCAGCGTGTTCACATTCGGCACGTCGAGGCCGCTCTCGATGATGGTGGTGCACACGAGGATGTCATGCTCGCCGGCATAGAACTCGAGCATGACCCGCTCCAGCTCGCCTTCGCGCAGTTGCCCGTGGCCGATGGCGATGCGGCTGTTCGGGGCGAGCTGGCGCACGTGCTCGGCGACATGCCCGATGGATTCGACGCGGTTGTGCACGTAATAGACCTGCCCCCCGCGGTCGAGCTCGCGCAGGATCGCCTCGCGGGCCACTTCGGCGTCGCTCTGGAGCGCGCGGGTGCGAATCGGCAGGCGCCCCTCCGGCGGCTCGTTGATGACGCTCATGTCGCGGATGCCCGAGAGCGCCATGTGCATCGTCCGCGGGATGGGCGTGGCGCTCAGCGTCAGCACGTCCACCGTGGTGCGGAGCTGCTTGAGCTTCTCCTTGTGGCGGACGCCGAAGCGCTGCTCCTCATCAACCACAACGAGCGCGAGGTCCCTGAACTGGACGTCCCGCGACAGCAGGCGGTGGGTCCCGATCACGACATCCACCGTGCCCGCGGCCAGGCCCTCCACCACGCGCTGCTGATCCGCGCGCGAGCGGAAGCGGCTGAGCATTTCCACCCTAATCGGATATGCCGAGAGGCGCTCGCTGAAGGTCGAGAAGTGCTGCTGCGCCAGAACCGTTGTCGGCACCAGCACCGCCGCCTGCTTGCCGTCCATCACCGCCTTGAAGCAGGCGCGAATGGCGACCTCGGTCTTGCCATAGCCGACATCGCCGCACACGAGCCGGTCCATCGGCTTGGGCTGCTCCATGTCGGCTTTGACATCGGCGATGGCGGCGAGTTGATCCGCGGTCTCCTCGTAAGGGAACCCCGCCTCCATTTCCTGCTGCCACGGCGTGTCGGGGTTGAAGGCGTGGCCCGAGTTGCCCTGCCGCGCGGCGTACAAGGCCACCAATTCGCGCGCCAGGTCCTGCGCCGAGCGCTTCGCTCGCCGCTTCGTCCGTTCCCACTCCGCGCCGCCGAGCCGGTGCACCGCGGGGGCCTCCTCCTCGGCGCCGATGTACTTCTGCACCCGGTCGAGCTGGTCTATCGGGACGTAGAGCCGGTCCTCGGCTGCATAGCGCACCGACATGTACTCGCGTTCGGAGGTGTCAACGATACGACGCACCAAACCCTCGTACATGCCGATGCCGTGGTTGATGTGCACGACGTAGTCGCCCGGCGCCAGCTCGGTCACCGAGCTGATGGGCGCGCCCTCGACATGCCGCCGCCGCAGGGAGCGCCGGATCTTCTGCCACCCCAGCGCCTCCTGGTCGGTCAGGCACACCAACCGCGCTTCCGGCAGCACGAAACCCTCGGAGATCTTCCGCGAGGTGACGAAAACCTGGCCTGGCGCGGCCGCACCCGCATCGTCGCGCACGATCTCCCTGACGCGCGACTGAGCCAGCAGCTCCGCGAGCCGCTCCCCTTGCAGCGTCGAGATGATGACGAGTTGCTTATCGCGCTGCCAACGCCTGATCGCCTCCGCCAGTTCGCCGGTGCGCGCGCTGAACTGCGGCACCGACTCCGGCGCGCACGTCACCGTTGGCGCCGTCGCGTCCGGGGCAAACCCATCAGCGCCGGTTTCGAGCAGCGAGAAGCTGAGCGTGGAGCGCCCTTCGAGCAGCCGCTTCCCGTCATCGAGAGGCAGATAGAGCGGCTCCGGCAGCGGCAGCAGCGATCCATCCTCCAGCCGCAGCCGGTACGCCTCGGCGGTTTCCTGCTCGAAGCGTTGATACTCCTCGGCGATCGCATCCGGCTCATCCATGATGACTGCCGCGCCCGCCGGCAGGTAGTCGAAGGCGGTGTGGGGCCGGTGGTAGAGGAACGGAAGGTAGTACTCGATGCCCTGGAAGTAGATGCCCTGTTTCATGCGCTCGAGGTCATGGGCTACTTTGCCCCCCAGGCGCCGCGCCGCGTCGGCCCGGCCGCGCTGCTCGAGGATGGCGAGTTGTGTCTCGAGCGCTTCGTTCATCGCCTGCTCGGCGCGCTTCATGCCATGGAGCACAACTTGTCCTGAGCCTGCCGAAGGAGCCGCCCTCGGCTGTGAATCACCATCATTGCGGGCAAGCGCCGCCCCGCCTCGTCCGTCTGCGGTCGGCAGCACCAACTCTTGCGCCGGCAGCAGATCGAACTGCCCCAACTCGTCGCCCGACCGCTGGGTCTCGACGTTCAGCGTCGCCAGCCGCTCAACGACATCACCGAACAACTCCAGGCGCAGGGGTTGCAGGGAGGTCGATGGGTAGATATCAATGATATCGCCGCGGACGCTGAACTGGCCGGGGTGCTCGACCATCTCCTCGCGGGTGTACCCGAGGAGCGCGAGGTGGGACGAGAGCTGGGCCAGGTCAAGCTCCTGCCCCTTGCTCAAGGCAAAGTGGGCTTGCGCCAGGACCGCGGGGGGCACGGTCTGGTGGAGCACCGCGGCGGCGGTGGCGACGACGGTGACAGGCTCCCCGCGCAGCAGCCGGTGCAAGGATGTGAGCCGGTCGCGGATGATGTCGAAATCCGGCGAGAACTCTTCGTAGAGAAGGATCTCGAGCGAGGGCAGGAAGCAGGCGTGTTCATCCGGCGCCGAGCCGGTGAAGGAAACGATGTCGTCGTAGAGTTGCTCCGCCTGCTCGTTGGTGTGGGTGATGATGAGCAGGGGGCGATCGGCACTCGCTGCCAGGCCCGCGATGATGCAGTTCCTGGCGGCTCCGCCGCAGCCCTCTACGCGCCCGTGATAACCGTCCCGTCGAAGGTTCTGGACAATCTCACTGAATGCCGGCCACTGCCCGAGTGCGGGCAGCAGTGCTTGCATAGGATGAGTATAGCACCCGCTACGGATTCGGGCAACTAAAAAGGGCTTATTGCGGGGCGAATTGGGCGCGCGGTCTTCAGACCGCGCGAAGGGGAACGAGGGGCGGGGGGCGCATCGTGCCCTTCCCGAACGCGGCCCGCGCTGTGGAAGGTACTGCCGGACGCTCACCCCTGGAACAATCCGCTCCCCGCCGCAGTCATAGCCGATGAAGGCGCCGCTGACGCCGGCCGGCGTCGGCGGTGGCAGCGCCTGGCGAAAGGGGAACGAACGTGAAAAGGAATGTCAACCCGTTGGTAGCGGTGGTTACGATCGTGGCGGCGGTCGCGGTCGCGGCTGTGGTGTGGGTGCATGGGCTCGCGCCCGAACGGTCGCAAGGTCGGCGCCCTGGGGGTATCGGAGTCGTGATTAAGCCTCGCGATATCAACACGGCCCGAGAGAACGCCCGCAAAGCCAGGGACAACTTCCTTGAGGAGGCCAAGCGCGGCGCCCGCGAGCGGACAGAGTAGCATTCCGTCGCGGTCCTCAACATAATAGGTTGACGGCACCGTCTTCGCGTACTGGTGCTGTAGGGCGGGGCTACCCAGCCCCGCCAAACCGGCGCGCGTGGGCCTGCCCTGAGCGACAGTCGAAGGGTACGCGCGCCCTACACAGAATTCCGGGGCGGGCATAGTGTGTCAAGGTACCTAGTCGATGACCATGACGGATGCTGCAACCACATCGCGGGGAGCAAGCCAAGGCTCGCGCTTGAGGCCGTGTGTGCGCCCGCTTTGCGGACCAGCCGCACACGACCAAGCCGTATTCGTCCAAGACGCGATCCAGAAGAACCTTGAGTGGCCTGCCATATTGAGCAAGTTCGCGATGCACGACAACCCTGGCGTCTACGCTCTGCTGCTCGGTTCCGGGCTGTCCAGCTCGGCACAGATTAGGACTGGCTGGCATGAAACGGGTGTAATGCGCCTACCGCAATCTGCGCAATCTGCGTCAATCTGCGCATGCTTCACCGCACGTCACGAGTTGGCAGCCGGCACGGCTGCCCTACCATTCAGCCCGGAGAGTCCTCTGCGCTCTCCGCGTCCTCGGCGGTGAGTGTTCTTTCGTTACCCGGCCGCGGCCGCATCCTCGCGCGCCATCAATACCCGCACGCGCGCGCGGCCTCCGCGTATGCCCTCAGGTTCTCCGCCGGCGCGTCGAAGAAATGGTCAGCGGTGCTCATGATGTAGCCGCCTCCGGCGCCGTAGGTACCGAACAGATCCGCCACCTCGCGTCTAATCCGCTCCGGCGTTCCACTGGTGAGGACGCTAGACTGGTCCATGCCGCCGATGAGCGCACACCGCCTGCCGAGCGTGCTCTTCACCGCCGCGCGGTCGGCGATGTTGCCCCCGATTGAGGGCGGCGAGAGCGTCTCGCTCGCGTCGGCGCCGCTGTCGGCGATCACATCGAGGATGCCCATCATCCCGCCGCAGGTGTGATAGACAGCAATGTGCCCGGCGCGGTGCAGGGCATCGTGCATCTGCCGATCGTACGGTAAGCAGAACTCCGCGAACAGCTTGGGCGAGATGACGGTCGAAGACGCCGCGCCGCCGCCGGTCTCGACGAGGTCGAACTTCGCGCCGGTCAACGATTCCTCGATGAAGCGCAGCTTCTTATCCAGCAGGAGTTGCAGCAGGCGGTGCGTCCACTCGGGATGGTCGTGCGCCGCGTAGATCATCTCTTCGGTGCCGGCCAGACAGCACGCGTGCTGCCAGCAGCCCGCCTGGTCCCCCCACACGAATCCCCGCAAGATCCCCGCGTCCCCCAGGCGGTCGTATGCCTTTGCCACCATCTCCCGGTCGAGCTTTGGCACGGGCACGTATGCGAGCTTCTCGATGTCCTCCGGCTGCTTGATCGTGTGCTCGGTAAACCAGGTCGTCTGCTCGTTGCCCTCCGTGGCGTAGGTCAGGTCTCCCTTCGGCGTGGTCACCCGGTATCTCAGGATGCGCTGCGTCGGCTCGTTCTTGACGACCTCAATCTCCACCCGCCAATCAGCTGCTTGCGGCATTTCGGGTATGCCCGGAAACCAGAACTGACCCATGGACTCGAAATACTGGATGGCGGCGTCCATGCCGAAGATCCTGAACGCCTCGAGATCGCTGATGCCGCCAAGATAGTGGTTGAGATGATACCCCTGCCACTGGTGCACCGTCACCGGTAGCCGGTCGGGCAGTTCCCGGTGCAGGGCCCGCATCATTCGCTCTTTGGAGGTCATTCGATCAACCGCCCTCCCGCGCTAACACGTGCACCTGTCGCCCCACAATCCGCAGCCGCCCCTCCGCGAAGAGCTGGATCGCCTCCGAGTAGGCCTGGTGCTCCTGCTCCAGCACGCGCGCCTGCAGCGTCTCCGGCGTGTCGTCATCGAGCACCGGCGCCGTGCGCTGGATGATGATCGGCCCCGCGTCAACCTCCTTGGTGACGAAATGAACGGTGCAGCCGCTGACCTTCACCCCGTAATCCAGCGCCGCCTGGTGCACGCGCAGGCCGTGCATCCCCTTGCCGCAGAACGCTGGAATGAGGGCTGGGTGGATGTTCATGATGCGCCCCTCGAACGCGTCGACGAACACATCGGTGAAGATGCGCATGTAGCCAGCGAGGGCGACCAATTCAACGTCGTGATCGCGCAGCTTCTCGACGACGACCTGATCGAACATGGCGCGGTCGGGATAGCTGCGGTGGTCTATGAAGGCGGCGTGGATGCCCGCGATGCGCGCGCGCTCAAGCGCGTACGCGGTCCCGACATTGCTGATGACGATGGCGACCTCGGCGTCGATGCGGCCGTCCGCGGCGCGGTCGATGATGGCCTGAAGATTTGTGCCGCCGCCCGATGCGAGAACGCCGACCTTGAGTTTGCCTGCCATGAGAACGTGCCTCCGTGCGCCAACATCAGTGTGTCGAGCCGATTATAGCGCGGGCCGCCGCGCGGCGCAAACGAGGAAGGACCACGTTGGCGGAGAAGGAGCGGGAGGAAGCTTGGTGTCACAGGATTCTATCCTGTGACGCATGTTGGCAGGCGGGACGCCTGCCCCACCATGTGTTGGGGATGAGCGGGAGGGGGCACCTCACGTGCACTGGTTGACGAAAGGCTTTGTGGATCTGCTGTTTCCGCCGCGGTGCCTCGTGTGCCGCCGCTTTGGCCTGGACGCATTGTGCGGCGACTGCGCCGCCGGCGTCGAGCCCATCACCCCGCCCTTCTGCCACCACTGCGGCGCGCCGTTCGATCCGCTCGCGCGCGGCGGCCCCCTGTGCGCATCGTGCCGGCAGACACAGCGCTCGTCATATATCATCGGCCGCTCGATGGCGGTCTATGACGGCCCCCTGCGCGACGCGGTGCACCGGCTGAAGTATGACGGCAAGCGCGTCCTGGCGCGTGTGCTCGGCGAAATGCTGGCCGATGCGATGCTCAACGGGCAGGGGTCAGGCAGCGCACCATCGATGGGCGGACCGCCCGGAGACGGGCTCGCCGCGGGAGATGCGCCTCCGCCCGTACCTCCCGCTATTCCCTTCGACAAGCTCTCCCTCATCGTGCCCGTGCCGCTGCACCCGGTGCGGGCGCGGGAGCGCGGCTTCAACCAATCGGAGCTTCTCTGCGCGCCGCTGGCGCATCGGGCGAGCGTGCCGATCGCGACCCACTGTCTGGAGCGCGTGAAGCTGACCGCGCCGCAGGTTGCGGTGCCGGCGAAGATGCGACGCGCCAACGTGCGAGGCGCGTTCGGGGTGACCGATCCCGCGGCCGTCGCCGGCAGAACCGTGCTCGTATTCGACGACGTGTGGACCACCGGCGCTACACTGCTGGAGTGCGCGCGAGTGCTGCGGCAGGCCGGCACCAGCGCGGTGTACCTGCTGAGCCTGTGCCGGGCGGTGCCGAAGTTGCAGCTTTGATCGCCAAGCGTGCACCGAACGCAGGCGAGACCGCCGGGAGCCGCCTTCGCCAAGCCGACGTCGCTCAACTTGCTTCGCCCCCTCGACTACGCTCGGGACAAGCAAGGCTACGCAGGTCACGAGCTATGGCGGCCGAGCGCTGCGTCGGACCGGCGACTTCGTCGGCCGGGGGACCTGACTCCCAGCGCGCCCTGACGCATGGTGTCGCAATGTTGCTGCAAAGGCAATATGTCCCCTTGATTGCAGAGCAATTATGTCCCCTTAGGCGATTCTGCGGCCCTGGATAATCTGGCCCGGGCCAGCGCGGCGGATGGGTCCCACTCGTAGGCTG
>Ga0315282_10007512_pt1 | contig 17865 bp, 13 predicted proteins | sample YL17G07_20_MG_FD_203693 | JGI IMG/M metagenome (GOLD analysis project Ga0315282, IMG submission 203693) | Sediment microbial communities from Yellowstone Lake, YNP, Wyoming, USA - YL17G07_20 | ecosystem: Environmental > Aquatic > Freshwater > Lake > Sediment | place: USA: Wyoming | collected... | reverse complement strand
TGAGGCCGATCTCCCAAATAAACCATGAAACCATCTTAAATCACATGAACACACTGAAATATCGACATATAACTCGAAAATGAATTATTACCATTTTACACACAATTATTGAATCCGCCTGCGCGCGCGGCTGCGGCTGGACCGCGTTAAACAGATTGGGGCGCCTTAGGCGGAACACCATGGTGCGGCGCTGGACCGCGGATAGGAGGATGCCGCTCAGAGAGCCCTGAAGGGTTCATCGGAGGGAAGGAGATAAGAAGACGGTGATCGAAGGGTAGATTGGAAGGGTAAATCAACATAGGAGCCTAGCGCGCGCGACGCCGATCATAGTTGCTCGGACCAACTGATCGTGTATCGAGCACCGTTGCCAGTGATAACAGTCACCATATTGTGCCCCTGCGTGGTGCTGAACCGGATCGTTCCGCTGCAGCCAGCCCCAAAAACCACGCCCACGTCACTAATACCCACGCCAGAACCGCCGACTATGACACGCTCATTAAACGGCGCGATGGCGTCGCGACCCGCCCACACCCGCGTGACAGTCAGCTCCACCTGGGTTGGGTTGGAGAAGAAGAGGGTGTACGTCCACGTTCCGGTTGACTGGTCGAATACGCGTGAAGTCTGAAAGACGTCCGGCACCAGCAGATCCGGGGCACCACCAAAGCTGACACCAGCCGGAGGCGCCGTCGGATCGGCGTTTGTCTCCCCCGACGAAGTCACCATCGTGAGCAACAGCGGAAGCAGGACGGCGCAGACCGCCGCGGCCCTGAAGCCTCTCTTTCCCTGGAACTGACTTATTTTCTGGTACTGCAGCAGCCGCGCGACGACCAGGAAGATGCCCGCCGAAAACATCAAAGCTGCACGCACCGTGAGTAGAAATAATAGACCGCCGCCCTGGTCGATACCGACAGCCCAGTCCAGGTAGCGGTCTATGACCCCGAGGCCCGACGTGCCTACAAACAGCGCTAAAACCGCCGGCAAAACTCCGAAAAAGATGAATGATGAGAGGAGCAGGATAGTTATCGCGCCAAACCAGCCTCGCCTGCCAGACCCGAGGTAGAGATACGTGATCAGGGGCATCACGAAAACCAGCGACACGAACGGGATCGGATATTGGATGATGTACATGTTGAAGAAGATGACCGCGGCAGCAAGCCAGGCTAGGATGACCAACAGGTAGATCCAGCGTGCCCTCCGCTCCCACACCGGCATCTTCGATTCGGGTTCAGCCACCTCTTCCTAGCCTCCGGAGTCTGGCATCGACGAAGGTGAATCAATCATTACTAATACTTCTACTCGTTTTGAAAGATTTATCATTTTTTACAATACATGGAGCCTGATACGCGACTTCCCCGAGGAGACGAGCAGACTAGAAAATTCAACGCCTGAACGACGCCGAGGCAAAACACGCCGCGGGTCGAATTATTAAGATCGACCTGCGAGTAACATATCTAGCCCTCGCCATATCGGCGAGGACCCAAGTCGCCCAGGAAGAAGGTGTGGAACAATAGTGGAACTCTGGCCATTGCTCTCGATCATCGTAGTCGCGCTGATACTCATCCCACTCATCAAAGGCAAGAAGGAAGGGAAACTCACCCGACGAAAGGCAGCGGCCATCATGATAGCAGCCCCGATCCTCTTCGCGCTCAGCGGCCTCTTCCTCGCAAACACCCTCGTCAACCCCGCCGACAGCATCCAGTACCAGGTTGGCAGAGCACTATGCCTCGCCGCCTCCCCGACGCTCATGCTGTCAGGCATCATCATATACCTCTTAGCACCCCACGAAGAAAAAAAGCCCGCAACGGCGCACCCTGGAGAGAAACCGGCAACATCTCTGCCGAAGTGGGAGCAAAAAGCGCGTAGAATTTATGGAATCGTGGCGCTCCTGCTGATCGGGCTGCTTGTAGCTACGTGGAGTCCTCTCATGATTTTCATAGTGGGGTTAATCCCGTATATCATCTTCTTTATCTATATGTTGAGAGGTAAACGAAGTCTAGTCGCGTCGCTGTTTTTCCTGCTGATATGGTATGGATGGTTCTCGGCTGTCAGCGGCTCGATGTCGCCGATACATTTTAGCCAAATTTTTTCGGAAGTCATAAAAAATTCGCCGTACTTCGGCCCGCTGGGGTATAACGTGTGGTGGATGTTCTACTCCGTGGTGATGTTTTCAGGCGTCGTCATGCTGCTCCTCAGCTCATTATCGGGCGTCAAGAGGATAGAGAAGGTAATGGCGAGGGTTTTCACCCCGAAGACATGTGCCCTGATTCTCACCGTGCCGATGATCCTGATGTTTGCGCTGCCACCCGGATTCGTGACGAACCCGAACATGCGTCATCCATCATTTGTGACAGCCCAAGCGATCGACATAGGCATAAACCAAGACCTTACGGAGCGATACTTCAACGATACGAGCGGGGAATGGGTGTACTCCATCGCCGTCAGATACTATGGAGACCTGATAATCACGAACGTCTCCTTAGGCGGCAAAGTCATCTCCTCCCCGTTTGATAACAGCACAGTCAGGATAACTGAAAATAGTAGTGAAGTTACATCAAATTACTCTCATAGCGGAGTAATTCTGATCAGGGACAAGGCGTTCGTTAATTGGGTGTCCCTCGTCAGTGGGAATTCTTTGGGTGAGGCGATTTATGGCATCGGCTGGTTTTAAGTTCTGAATATTTTCAGTACGGGGCACACAATTTCGATAGGTTGCTGTAGGCGGAATGACGATTTCAAACGGGGACTTCTTTATTTTCCGTGGTTGCCTGTCAGCCCTTTTTTTCGGCGCTTCCACCTGCGTTGTGTTCGGTCTTTACCTGGTCTATGATTCTGGCCAGCTGATCATAGGGGCTTTTCATGACGCCGACTATGTTCCCCGCGCCGAGGGCGTTCATAGACGATACTAGGATGAAGGAACACGCCGCCTCGCCCCCGTTGGCCTTGTAGCGGACCCTGAGAAAGGGCGTCCCCCAGACCCTGTCCGCCTTGACTTCATTGACATCGTCTATCGCGATGGCGAAGCTTCCCTCGTTCTTTAGCCCCTCCTCGATCTTATCCGAGTAGTCGGTGGGTTTGGCGGTCATGAACTTGCCGCCTGGGTACTTCACGTAGACAAGCCTTCGACTCGTGAGGATAAGCTGGCCCTTCATGGCCTGGCTCATCCCCGGTTTTTCTTTAGGGTAGAAGCCTACCTCAACCTTCGCCACTACATTATCAGAATCCAATCGCTTCCACGCATATCTTGCTGAACAGATCGGCTTTAAGTATTATCCTCAATGGCTTGAAAAACTTCCACAAATGTTGTTATGCTTTCTCAACTTCTTGGGACTTGATCTTTTTAAAAAGCCACGCGCCCAATACCGCAAAGAAGGCGTAGACTAAAACACCGGACGCGGCCCTGATTAACAGGATAACGGGCAGATCATATACTGATTGAATGGATACCCCCAGCAGAGGCCTCTTGGTGCTGTAGCCAACAACTAAAGCCAGAGAAACGACGGCTACGGTGACGAGCGCCGTGATCGCGCCTTTTATGGCGACTCGCTTTAAGCCGAGCCCGGCGTAACTCCAGCCCATGTAAACTACCATCGCTACTATCATCAGGCTGAAGACCATCTGGCCGGTAGAGTAGGAGGATAGGGGAGGCAGGAGCCCCGCGAGTATCGCCCCACACTCCAACGCGGTTAATGCCCCGAACAGGGCATAGAAATGAATGAGCTTCATTGTTTCAACCATCAATAAACACCGCTGATGAATGGAAAAGATATACGCCTGGGTACACATAGTCTATGGGGGGCGGGAACCTGATAGTTAATACAAAGAAATGTAGTGAATTCATTGAGATAAGCATAGCCGATACCGGTATTGGCATTACGAAAGAAAATTTAAAAAACCTATTTCATCCCCTCTTCTCGACGAAAAAAGGGGTGTTGGGCTTAGTTTGGCCTTCTTTAAGCAGCCGTCGAACTGCATGGTGACACAATACCTGGGCACAACTGTAGAGTAAAGCATGTATGATTGTGAGAAAGAGTATGTGATGGCATGAGCTACTTTATCATGTATCTCGAATGTTCTGCCGCGAGATTCCCGCACTTCAATACGATAAGATAAACCGCTGAAGATCATAAGACGTACATAGGTTGTGTGTCACTGATGCAGGCAAGAGTGTGGCCCGTAATGCACCGTTCGAAGATCAATATCTTGCTAGTATTATCATGTTTCCTCATCTCCACAATACTATCCTCAACACCCTCAGGTCAAGCATCAGTCAGCGTATCAACAGCTGCGGTACATGAGGTCGCCGAATCAACAGACCACATCGTAAAAAAGTTCAACACTACGGTGACGATCATCGATGAGAAGACCGTCCACGTCTCCATCGACTACGGCTTCACATGGCTTGACAAAGATCACACCCGGGACACGTGGTACGTCTACGTCGGCGACAACGCCTATGGCATCACGACGGAGGACGAGGACGGGCCACTGAACTACGGCACAAACTACGTAGTCGAGAACGGGTGGCTCCCGATAAGACTGAGGGAGGAGATCAACTTGGGGGAGAGCCGCTACTTCAGGGTCAGCTACTACGCCGAGAACCGCGTGACAAACAACGGGGGGAGCCAACCAGGGTCGTACCACGTCGCGATGTGGATCATGTGGGACACCTCACCCAAGGAAACTGTGTCGGTGATGATAGTCATACCGAGCTGGTTCTCAGTCAGCAGGTATGATCCCCCCTTCCTGGAGGCTGAGAACACGCAGGATGGCGCCACCGTGCTCTCCGCCCACGCCCAGAATGTAAGCTACGACACGAACTACTACCTTAACGCGGACCTAGTCGCGAAGCAGGACACAGGTAGCTGGGAATACATGTCGAGGATCTCAATCGACGAGTGGACGAGCACAGTCATGGCGGGTGTTCCAACAAACGTCATCCTCACAGTTGGGAACCTCGGCAATGGCGCGGCGCATCGAGTAAACGTCACCGTCGCCGCCCCGCCTTCCCTTAACCTCAGCGGTGTGGGCCTAACAGCGGTGGGTGAACTACGCCCCTTCGAGACGAGATACCTGCGATTCACAGTGAACGCCTCATCCCCCAGTTCATCCTACATATACGCCACGCTGGCTTACACCGACGGCAACGTTACCAAGATCCAGTATAGGAACTGCACCATCGACGTGACGCATCGAGTCTACGATACCATCGCAGCCTGTAACGTGGCGCCCGACTACATCGAGACCTCGAAGGAGGCATCCATCAACTACGTGATCGTGCCCGTCCACGAGGCCGAAGTCTCGGTCTCGCTGATGAGACCGGACGGCAGCCTCTACACGAGGGTGAACCGCAACGTCACGTATGGCTCATTCACCGTGAGGTTCACCCCAGACACCGCGGGGAACTGGACCGCGTCCCTGTATGTACCCGAGGCAGATTACTGCGAAGCCATCCGAATGAACACCACCTTTCTCGTCCACTCAACGGACCTATACTCCAGCCAGGTGCTCTCGTCTGACAACAAACGGCTCGTCGCCTCATACGACGCTGAGAAGGTCTACACCTTCACAAACAACGGCGTGGATGTGGATCGGTCACCCACCTTCGACGTCAACCTATACGTCACGCTCCCCACGCAGGATGTCACACTCCTCAGCATCGAACCGACGCCCATAAGCCTCTCCTACACCGACGGCGGCCTCAGGGCGAAGTTCAGCCCCCTAGAGTTGAACCCGGGTGAGAACTACACCATCGTGGTACGCTTCAACGTGAAGATCCTGACCCTCCCAACCTTGACCAAGAACTTCAACGGCACAATCAGCGACATACCTCCCCAATTTCTCAGTTACACGGGCTACGCGAAGTACTGGGAGACGAACGACACGTCGATCAAGCAACTGTCCCGCTCCCTCACCGCGAACCAGACAACCGTGTCGGGTAAGATCCAGGCAATCTACTTCTGGGTCGCGGATAATATAGAGTATGACCACGAGAAATATAACGCGTCGATGAGTGGTGAGCCGACGGAGCGGTACACCGCGCCCCAGACGCTGGCGTTGAGGAAGGGAGTCTGCGAAGACATCTCCAACCTCTTCATAGCGCTCTGCCGCGCGTCGGGGATACCCGCCGTCGCGATCACCGGCAACATCTACAAGGGGGTGAATGGGAGCGACTACATTAAAAATGGACACGCTTGGTCCGCTGCATACGTGCCTAGGTACGGGTGGGTTGAGGTTGACGCAACGTGGAAGGAATTTGCGAGGCTCGACGATGTCCATGTGGCCAGGAGTAGCATTAGGGAGGCTTCCGTAGGCGATGGCTACTATTATTGGAACGTCAACAACGCGACGGCATACGAGGACCACCTTTTCCTCACACGCTTATCGATATCTGGCCAGGCTTCCAACGCGACCAGTCCCTCTAATGGGACAGCCATCGTCGACGGCGAATACCACGCCGTTAACGAGGTGGGTACCAACACGCTGATCGGCCTCGTGGCAATAACGGCAATAATTACGGTGATCATCATCACGCCATTCATAGTCTTGAAGAGGAGGAAAGCCAAAAGGTACGGTTCTACCAGACCGTATCCTAGTCAAGACTAATACGGGGACATCTCAAAGCGCAAGGTGGGATCTTCAATCCAACGTGGCACAACCCACACGAATAAATCGATCACAGATCTGCTTTTTAGCTCTCCGAAGAACATTACTAACAATATACGATGCCTCGCTACCCATCCACTAGAGTAACTGCGGTGCCCAAGGAATTCACTGTAACTAAAAATGCCACTTCCGATATCCTGAGAACGGGTGGAGCCCCCGTAATTAAATTGGTCATATCTTCCTCAGCAGACGCACTCGGCACTAACCTGCGCGCGCTGAGTTTCAGTAGGCTGAGCCAGATCTGCAGGTTCGAGAAGGGTGGGTTCTGTAAGAAGTTGAGGGACTCATGTTATGCCCGGGATTGCCCCCAAATCCGATAAGGGAAATTAATACCATTTTTAACCATTTTAGGGACAAGCCAGCGCGCGCCGTAAACTAATTCATACTACTCCAAAGTATCTTTGAATATAGGAATTAAATGCTTCAACCTCATTTTCGTTAACCATACCTTTTAGTTGTTTTGCTCCAATTGTATTATCATTGATATCTAATATGTTTAAGTTATTTTCTCTAATGAAAACACGCCATTGATTCGATTTCAATTTATTTACTATTTTAGATTTAATTTTTGTTATTTTTTCCGTAGTCATTATATATTCATATGGAGTTTCAACCTTTTCTAGATTAGGTAATTCTTTTTCAATATAAAATAAAATAATAATAATTTCCCCAGTTTCAAATCTTCCGCCTTTTTCTATAAAATAAACTAAATTATCGATGTCCGTAAGACTAGTGAAAGCTCTTGGATATTTCTGTAACCATTGTTGAAGAAATGTGAATAAAATAAATGATATATAGTTAACTTCTCTTCTTTTTTCTGATCCAATTGCCCTTATGAGAGATGTTGACAATGTCAATCCTTCTGATAATGCTAGTGAGACCTCTTTATATGAAATTTTTTTCAAATTTGCGTCAAAAACAAAAAAGACTGGCTGAAAAAAGAAACTTTCTAAAGCCTCCTTCTTTCCTTCAATCACATAATTCTCAGTAACTCGATATAATCTATCAAGATGTTCAACAAATAACGAAGTTTTTACCATTCCAGTGTTGATATATACTTTTGTTATTGTATGGAAAAATGGAGAAAACATATGTAAACTAGGTTTTAACTCAATATTAATAATCGAATCGATAATATATTCTTCTATATTTCTATGGAGATCAAAGAAAATCTCAATATTTATATCTTTTTTATCTAGCTGTTTTTCTTTTTCTTCATGCCAAGGAATTTTTTCTATAATATTATTGAAGTCCAAAACAACTGATTCCAGTTCGTCTCTCATTGACATGTCTAATATACATATTCTTATTAAAGATAAACCCTTATTAAGTTGAATTTTAGTTTGGTGAAATTTTCCTTTTTGTACATATATCAATATCTTTTCTGGATAACCAAGTTGTTTCATTATATCTTTTGGTGATAAATGAAATATTTCAAGTAAATATTTCTGAAAAGAATATGCTGTGATAATTGCAATTATAATTTCTATTGCAAGAATAATTGAAACTGGATTTATTGTAATATCTATTATAGTAAAAAGTGGTAGTTTAAACGTGTTAAAGTCTAAAACAATCCCCGGTAAGGCGATAAGAATGTTGAGAAAATAAAAGACTACAATATTCCTGGATTTTTTAAGTAAAAAATCAACAGAGATCAAACCATATTGTCTAGGTAAATGTATTGCTAAAATTGAAAAAAGTATAGCTATTAATGCGGTATTAATATAGAAGACAAAATATGATAATTTTGTAATCAAATCGGGTATTCTAGCAACATCAAAATATATGATAAGAATAGTAATAATGCATAAAACTATTAGAAAAAGACCCCTTTTCAATTTTTTATTTTCATTTTTAGTTACCAAATAAATCCCACATGCAATAATTGTTTATGAAACTGAAATTTTTAGAGTCCATATATTTCTTTCATTCCTTAGAAACTTAGTTAGAAACAAAGTCTCTTCGTTAATAAGTGTTTCAATAGTCTGAATATTTCCATTTTTATTCTAAATGCGAGTAACAGTATAAGCCTTGAGACCATCTTCCTTTGTTGAGATGAGGAGTAACTCTCCTTTTTTTAACTTGGAGCAATTTTGCAGGTTCTGGTGGTAGTTCCTGCCAGAAGGTTAGAATGGGATTTGAAGCCCGGAATCGCCCCAAAATCAATAAATGGGAATAAAGACCATTTAAAACCAATTTCTAAACATACTAGCGCGCGCAACCCCCAGAGCCACGAATCTGAATATAGCGTTCTACATAGGTTGATTGCTGTGTGCTTATTCCTGCCTAGATTCATGGTTAGTGAAATAAGTACGTCAGGCATGTGGCCTGAACCCGTTTAGGTCCAAGTCCGGCCCGGCCCACCATCACATAGTTATCGGTGATGGCGCTTTGAATTTAGCGCTGCATGGTTACTTGTTTTTTATTATAACAAACCGGTCATTATATGGCGAAAAAAATCCATCTTCTGCCCCCTCATACCGCTCCTCACTGTTCCTGTGTGGGGTTGTGCCGGCGTGGCGACGTTCATTGACTCGCCGAATGGCGTTTTTTTCGTCCATTCGGCGATACCCCCCTACCTTTTTTCACATGGATGGCAGCCTGCATCGTGCCATGGCCACCTAGCGATCCTTCTTCAGTCACGCGCGCGACTGACTTCAATTACCGCCTATGCATCTATCCACGATCTCTGATAGATCGAAAATGTTCTGCTCAAGCCCCGATCCTGCCACATATTTCATGATCAGGATGCAGTTCGGGCATCCCGTGACCACCCCGTCGGCTTCCATCGGGTTAAGCTGCTCCGCGAGCTTCAAGTTTGTCACCTTCTCTGCGAGATCCTTATTGTACATCCAGAGCCCTCCCCCGCCCCCGCAGCAGAGGGTGTGACTCCCGGTCAGAGGCGGCTCCTTGAGCCTGAGCCGGGGGATGGATCTCAGCACGTTCCGCGGAGGCTCGTAGACGCCGCAGTGCCTCCCGAGATCGCATGGATCATGCCAGACGTAGCTGCCCTCCATGCCCTTCAGGTGAAGCCGCCCCTCGCGGATGAGGGACTCCATCAGCTGGGACGAGTGATAGACCTCGAAAGGCATGGCCACGCCCAGCATGGCGTAGACCCTCGTGAAGGCGAAGTAGCAGCCTGCGCAGCTTGTGACGAGCCGTTTCACCCCGAGGCCGGTCATCTTCTTCACGTTCGCGGAGGCGTTCCTCTCGGCCTCATCCCAGAGCCCAAGGAGGTAGAGGATGAGCCCGCAGCACCCCTCGTCTCCGCCGAGCAGCCCGAAGCTGACGCCGGATCTCCTCAGAACGTTCGTTGTTGATACGACCACGTTGGGGAGCCTGTAGGCGGTCGAGCAACCCGCCCAGTAGAGCATGTCCCCGGATCTGTATGGGAACTCGTCAGCGACATCCTCGAACCACAGGACTCTGTCCTCGGCGGGCATGCCCAGGGGGTTCCCGCTCTCGGCGATGTTCCTCTTCAGGAGCTTGCACTGCTTCGGCTCCGCCCCCGCCTTCACGATCTCCCGGCGTGCCCTCACTATGGCGTTGTTCATCTCGAAGCCCCCCTGAGCCACCTGATCGTAGCACTGGCCGCACGCCGAGCAGCTATACATCGAGTCCACGAGCCTCTCAGTCGCCGCCAGATCGCCTTTGAAGAGGCCTCTGGATAGTATCAGCCGCCCCTTAGCGGAGTACGTCTCAAGCCCATCGAAGAGGGGCTGCATGACGCAGAACCCGTCATCAGAGTCATCGAGCCCCTCCAGCCTGTAACCGCCGCAATTCTGAAGCATGGAGGCAAACCTGTGTGGAAGCGAAGGTGCCCCCCTCAGCCTACGGTTATTCTCCATTTTGGCCTCAGCGAGCTCAGAAAGCCTGTCGAGTAGAGACTCAGCGACAAGGTACTTCCCGGAATCGACTATTAGCACATCTTCGTCTTGGTGGGGGATCGTCTCCTCGCCTTCACGTGGGCGATCCTTGATGACGGTGACGCCGTGGATGTCTATGATCTCCCGGAGCCTCCTTTCATCAGCCTCTGAGCTAAGCCTTAAGACGGCTAAGGGCTGCTGAAGGCGGCGCGTCCCGAACCTCGAGTGATGGGAATAAACGTAGAGGTCCTCACAGCCCGTGAGCACCCTCTCCTGTCCGAAGGCCCCGATCAGCCTCTGAAGCAGCGTAGCCCTCTGCTTCTCTTCGAGCGGCACGCCAGAATTCCTTCCTTAATGTTTCGCTGACCGATTTTAAATGTACCTCGATGGGTTTTTAACCCGAGCTCGGCCTCCCGAACAGGGGCATCACCCGAAAATGTAATGAGCGCTGAACCTCACGTCTAAGGTGGCGATTCTGTTTGGTCTATGGTTGGGCGGGTAGGACGCTTAACGTCGACCTCTCCAAAGACAAGATATCGACTGAGCCCTGGAACGAGGCGGCTAAGATGTACTTGGGGGGGAGAGGGGGTAACGCCTGGCTTTTCTGGAGGCACAGCCGGGTGAACCAGAGCCCCTTCGACGATGACGCCCCGCTGATCTTCGGAGCCGGCGCCCTGGCGGCCACGGGGCTGATAGGGGCCTCAAGGATGGAGGTGACGGCCGTCTCCCCCTCGAAGACCGAAACCCACTCCTATGGGAACGTCGGGATGGGTAGCTTCTGGGCCCCCGAGCTGAAGTTCGCGGGCTACGACAACATAGTAATCAAGGGGAGGGCCGAGAAACCCGTCTACCTCTACGTCTACAACGACGATGTGGAGATCAGGGACGCCAAAGACGTCTGGGGCAGGGGCACCTTCGACACCGAGACGTTGATCAGGGAGGAGGTCGATGACGAGGATGTCCAGGTGGCGAGCATCGGGCCCGCGGGGGAGAACCTCGTGGTGCAGTCCACCGTCGAGCACAACTACAGGAGCGGCACGCCTCTGGGCGCCGCCATGGGCTACAAGAGGCTCAAGGCGGTGGCCGTGAGGGGCACGAACCCCGTCGAAGTCCACGACCCGGAGAGGGTGCTTGAGCTGAACAGGCAGCTCGTGGACAGGGTCAGGAAGGCCAAGGCGCTGAACGTCGGAATCCCCAGGGACAAGGGGATGGACGCCTACCTGCAGGGCTTCCTCGTGGGGGATGCGGGGGTCGTGGGCGACTATGAGAGCCACGATTGGAGGGAGAGGCCGAACGTCAAGAAGGCCTACGAGGAGGGCTCCATCGGGGACTACTACGTGAAGGACATAGGATGCTTCGGCTGCCCCTTCCCATGCCAGCCCCTCTTCGATCTCCCCGGAATCGGGGCATGCATATGGAGGTGCTACCCGACCTATTGGCCCTGGAAGCTGTGGATGACCGACCTTAAGGAGTCCTTCAAGGCGACCAGGATGATGTCCGACCTCGGGATGGACAACAAGGAGATAGCCACGATAGTCTCCTGGCTCATGCACCTCTACGGCGACGGAAAGGTCACGGCCTCGGACCTGGACGGCGTAGCCTTCGAGAAGGGAAGCTCGGAGGCTCTCTTCGAGACGATCCGCAGGGTCGCCTACAGGGAGGGGTTCGGGGACACCCTCGCCGATGGGCCGTTGGCCCTGGCGAAGAGGCTTGGGCCAAGCGCCATGGAGTACCTCAAACACAACCAGGGCCTGACGATGAGGACCTTCGAGTTCCGCGCGGAGCCCGGAACGGCGCTCGGCGAGGCCGTCTCCGAGAGGGGGAACAGCCTGAGGGCGACGACCTACCACGTCGTCATCTGGGACAAGCCGGCCAGAGAAGGATACGCCGGCATGCCGCCGGAGGAGAGGGAGGCCGCCCTCGCCTGGTCGAAGGAGATGTTCGGCACCGAGAAGGCCATCATCGCCACGGAGTACGAGGGGAAGCCCGCCGCGCTCATCTACGAGATGGACGGAGCCGCCATCGCGGACTCCCTCGGATACTGCGTGACGATGATCCGCCCATCGAGGGTCGGCGCACCCGGATCCCAGATCGGGGACATGTCGTACGAGTTCGCGGCGGAGAGGTTCACCGCGGCGACGGGGGTGCCCATGGACGAGGCGGGGCTCTTCGAGGCCGGCGCGCGCATATGCAACCTGGAGAGGGCTATAGCGGTGAGGGACGGGCGGTCCAGGGAGAAGGACACACTGCACGAGTACTTCTTCAAGGCCCCCATACCGGATGGACCCCTGAGGGGGAGGATGCTGGACAGGGAGAAGTTCGAGAAGATGAAGGACGAGTACTACGCACTGAGGGGGTGGGATGTCAAAACAGGGCTACAGAAGGCTGGCACCCTCGAGCGGCTCGGCATGAAGGATGTCTCCGACCAGCTCAGGAAGGCGTCGAAGCTGGCCAAAGAGAAGCCGGAGAAGGAGGGGTGAGGCTTGGAGAAGGTAATACAGGTCGACATAGAGAAATGCGTCGGGTGTCGAGCATGTGAGGTCGCCTGCTCCCTGAGGAACGCGGGGAAGAGCAACCCGACGAGATCGAAGATAAGGGTGATAAGGTACGAGAGGCGCGGCGAGTTCCACAACTACGTCCCGATGATATGCCAGCAGTGCAGCACACCCCTCTGCTTGGAGGCCTGCCCGGTCAACGCCATAGCCAAGAACGCGGAGACGGGGGCGATGGTCGTCTCCGAGCAGACGTGTGTGGGCTGCAAGGTGTGTACTGTGGCCTGCCCGATAGGCGGAGTGAGCATGGACCCCGTCACGAACCTCGCCTTCAAATGCGATCTCTGCGACGGCGACCCGGAGTGTGTAAAGTACTGCGAACCCAAGGCGATCAGCTACGTGGACAAGGATAAGCTGGACCTCAGGACGAAGAGGGCTAAATCGAAGAGGTTCTCGGAGCTATTCAAACTGATGCAGTCAATATATTAACGATCGAGCGCGTGTGGCTTGCCATAAGAGATGCGTGCCGAGCCTAGGACAGCTGAACCCGTTGGGGGTTTACGTGTACCTTCAATCGGCCCCTCCAGAGGGATATCAGCGTCAGACCGACCACCTCAGCCAAGCGTATCCCTGAGGCAAGCGGCACAGTCATGGAGGCGACCACAGGTATTCCGCCACGCCCAGCCTTCTGCACTATCTCGCCAGACAACCTACCGGTGCTTACCAGAATGCATCTCCTCAGTTCTCGTCTCCTGAGAACCATCGAGCCTATCACTTTGTCCACGGCGTTATGCCTGCCCACGTCTTCGGCGAAGGCCTGAACCTCACCGTCCTCGGAGCAGAGTATGGCCGCGTGGGTGCCCCCAGTCGTCTTGTGGACCAGGCTCCGCCTGTTCAACTCCTTACACATTTCAATGATCTTGCTCGCCTCAACCTTGAGCTCGGACTCGACCTTAGGCAGCGTGAATGAGCTTATGCCCCTTATCTTTGATCCACAGGCGGTTACTATCAGGTTCATGACCCCGACGGAGGCTTCCCTCAGGTCGACCTCTCTGGTCAAATCAATCAAAACGTCGTCGCCCCTGAAACTGATTGCCTTGATATCCTCCGCGGAGTCGATGATCCCCTCCGTGAAAAGGTATCCCACCGCCAACTCTTCCTTAAGAGTCGGAGTCGCTATCAAGGTGGCATGATAATCGCCATTTACGAAGATGCATAAAGGTTCATCCAGAGCCAGCTCGTCGTCGATTTCAGTAATCGCGGGATCCGGTTTCAGGCTGATTAGGCTGATACTCTTCTTGTCAGTCATCAAAAAGGGCACGACCGATAATTTTCAACTAATACCCTCAACGTACGTGACTTATCACTTTTCGGGCACACGACGTTGAAGATACAAAGCTTTTCAGAAAGTCGAAGTGGTGGGGTGGGTGTGTTGGGTGGTGGAGTCGGTGAGATTTGAACAGATTTGTGCGCCTTTAGGATTTGTATTCGGTGGGCTCCTGATATCTAGGTATCCAACACGCAGGCGCCGGCGGGTCCACCGTGGAGGCGCCGTCGAGCCCGAGGCGGTCTCCTCGACGTGTCCCACCTGTCCAGTTAATGCCGAAACCAAGGAGGCAAGGCGAGGAGCCTCAGACTCCTCGACGTCCTCGTGCTGGCCAAGATCCCGGTCGTTAACCTCAAGGATAGTCTGAATCAGTACCTGGAGGCTCAGCCATGAGTCCCTTACTCCTGGTTAACCCCGACGGGGTTGACCTCTGCAAGTACTGCATCGTCGGATTCTGTTCGAAGGCTGCGTCCTATCATCGGGATTATCCTGAGGAGAAGATGAAGTTCTGCCCAAGCTTCAAGGGTGACATCAAGTGGTGGCTCAATAACGTCAAGGAGGTATCAGAGGAGGACTTCAAACTCGGTAATGAGAGATTCCACAAGGCTAAGCGCATAGGCCAATTCGCGGAGGCCGCCCACGATTGAGCGACGTGAAGCCGTGCCCTGAATGCGGTGGATCTCTCCATAGGAGCCGCCGGAGGAAGTGGTACTGCTCAAAATTAGCCTGTCCAGTTCAATATATACTTCTCAACAAGGATGGTTCCATAAAAGAGACCGTCTACGTCACCCAGCTGGGCGCGCGCCAGAGAGATTCCTAGGTGACGTTGAAGGTTATTTTGTATAGCATGGATACGCCACTGTTTTGAACTTGAACCTCTAAATACGCATAGATTATCGAGGTTCCTTGGCTATTCGCCGAGACACTAATGGCGATGTAGTCCGTACCCGATGCCGCTAGGTCGTACCAGTCGCCAACCTGCTGAACGTACGAGCCTCCATTGATGTATATTTGGCGGGAAGTGCCGCCGTTGTGAAGATAGATGGTACAGTTACCTAAACGGTTAACGTTGGAGTCAGAGTATGTCCTCAGCCTAATCCGCCAAGGATCTGTAATGACGTTGTTCACTCTTAGGACATAGTCGTAGGTCACGCTATTCCTTTCTTCGCTTCCCCAGCTCCCATGACTGGGCTCGGGGCTAACGATTTTGCGGATAAGAGCCCAATCCCACACCGTGACACCATTGAAGCTACCGATGTTTAACGCTGGGTAACCTGTTCTCCCACTCCAGGTCTGTGACTGCCACGAACCATCATCAAACCTCCCATTTATTTTCGCGCCGTCATGGTACACCTCCTCGATATACCATGTGTTCTTCGACCAGCTGCCCGCTCGAACATTCCATACCACCCTATCATCCAGGAAGCTTCTCTCATCAAGATTAGTGAAATCGTGGAGAACATAGTTGTACCCTTTGCCATCGGCGGTTTCAGTTTTCACTCCAAGCCCAGCCCGCTCATCAACATTCGTTCCCCCCGTCACCTTGAATCTCGCACGCAGCACAAGATTATTACCCGTAGGGCTTCCTGTTGCTATGATCTTAGCTGGATCAACGCCATTTGCCGTCGCAGTCATCTGGCTGGAAGCGAAGGTCAATGCTCTGCCGTTCTTCTTTGTCCATTTAGTTCCATCCAAGCTCGGCCCGTTGAAATCATCGAAAAGTATGAAGGTGTTCGATCCGTTACTTGTCGTGGTCGCGTCGCTTTTGCCATAATAGAGATAGATGGTTCTGCTGACGCTGCTCAGGTCATCTGCGACCTCAACCCAGAAAACAGCGTTGACGCCATCGACTTTACTTTCCATCCAGTAGTCCAAGAGTGTTGTTCCGTCAACTTTGGTGAATCTCACGTCGCCGAAGTCCGTTCTGCTCTTACCGTTAAGATAGACGCTTGCTCCACTATCCGTCCCACTTCCATAATAAAGGGTGATCTTTACTTGGTAGTTGGTTCCAGCACCAGAAGCAGGATTAATCACGTGGCTCTTGCGGTAGCCCCAATCAGATAGCCAACGTAATGCTTGGACGCTTATGTCCGCGTTGACTCCGTTGTCGTAGACGATGCTATTTCCAGCGTTCCCGTTCTGTAAGATTACTTTGGGAGAAGTTAGAGACGCGGTGTTTGGTGAGGTACAATAAATAAGTTTTATCGAGGCGGATGAAGTTACGCAGTTCGTAAGAACTAGGATGCTTATGACGCAACATGTCTGAAAGATTCTCTTTTTTCTCCTCTGTTCTTGATCCTCCTTCAGCTGAACGGTTGACTCGCGTTTATCCGATTCATCTCTGGTTATGAATGTTAAAAATACGTAAAGAAAGACAAGACTGATCGTTGCGAGCAGCACGATCTCTCTCGGTATCATGAAAAATAGGCCTAACTTGGGTATGATCCATGAGACGGGCCCAACGATACAGGCACCTGATACAAGAAACGAATCCGTCCGGTTGCTTGCGTCGCCTTTTGTCGAGTAGTAGACATCTTTCCCGAATGAGCTTACTCCCACTACTCTGTGGGCCTCGTAGCCTCCGAACGGACTCTTGAAGACGATGATCGTTCCGTTGGCGATTTCTCCATTGGTGAGAGAGGTCGTTACTATGTCCCCGGGCATCAGCGTGGGGGTCATGCTGCTGCTAGCGATCACGAAAGTCGTGTGGACGGTGAAAGAGGAGACTAAAATCGGGACGATCATCGAGAGTAGGCTGATGGTTGCTAGAAGACGTAGGCGCTTATCGATTATGCGCCTCTCGCCCTCGTCCTCTAAGCTTGGTAGCTTCATTTTTCCGCCAGTCTCTCAATGTCGCACTCTCATGGATTCGTTAGGCTAAGCTGGCGTGATGCTGCTGGGCGCAATCGAGACGGTCGATGACCCGGTCGTATCTGACGCCAGGGTGTACACCACCTGAACGAAGACAGTCTGGCTCCCACCTATCGTCGCCGCAGTCTCCGTTCCCTGAGCACTTTGAAGATCCAAGACTGTTATGACGCCCGCAGACCCGTCGGCTGTCGGAGCTGTCTCCCCGGTCCAGAACCTGAGCTTCAAGGTCGTTGGGGCGGGACTAAGGGTTCCACTCAGAGCCGTCGTTATCTGTATCTTGTATGTAGCTATGCCGGAGGTTGCGACGACGTTCAAAAGCTTGTCCACGGTCACGGTTCCGCCTGATAGTCCACTCACTGTTAACGTGAACGAGGCAGCATTGTTCGTAGTAGTGAAAGAGCCTGCGAAGCCCATTCCCGATGCCCAGGCATAATCATCTCCTGATGCCCAGGTAATAGGCGGACTCGTATTTATGCCGCCCGTTAACGTTGAACCCGGATATATAAGTGAAACTCCTGCGTACGTGACCTTATGAAAGATGTTCCCGTAGTGCTTCTTGGCTGGCTAGCCCGCCGCTAAACGTGGTCCAAGCGACCGGGTACGTGACTGGGCGAACCCGAGCTGCTAAGGATGTGGTCCAAAGAGA
>Ga0315282_10007511_pt1 | contig 17866 bp, 16 predicted proteins | sample YL17G07_20_MG_FD_203693 | JGI IMG/M metagenome (GOLD analysis project Ga0315282, IMG submission 203693) | Sediment microbial communities from Yellowstone Lake, YNP, Wyoming, USA - YL17G07_20 | ecosystem: Environmental > Aquatic > Freshwater > Lake > Sediment | place: USA: Wyoming | collected... | reverse complement strand
CTATCAATGATGCTCGGTGGCGGAATGCTATGGCGAGTCGTCGCGATGACTGTCGCGAACTACATAATTCTGCTCTACATAGCCCCAGTATTCTTTAATGCAGATTACTTGGGCTTTGCACGATTAACACTTGAGCAGACGACCGGTTTGCATTTCGCTGACAACGTATCAGTGCTGGTGTACACACTTCTGTTCACTGCCCTCTACAATATCATCAATCTTCTCGTCGCCGCGGTGCCAGCTGGCTTGATAGTGTCACCCATCACAGCCTCCTTCAAACACATAACCTCAGTTGAAGCATGGCTTGCACGCAACATGCGCGCGTGACTGATGTTGTGCGACTCGGAAGCTATTGAATTCCTAACGTGAAACGCAGAGATTTCGACGGGAGAATGTATTTTCAGTCTGCCCGTCGAATGCCATCACAGCGCCGGCTGAAGGGCGCTCTGAACTTAAAGGATTCATCATCTTGCTGTTCTCTCCCCATACCGTCCGTGTCTTGTATTGTCGGGAACCTCCCGACGCTTGAGAGAACCGCCTGAATCCATCCTGTAATCTCCCGCCCTCGTTCATTTGCATATCGCCCTCTCCACGCAACAGAGACAACAATCTCACAGTGTATTAGCCTCAGAGTAACGTGTTGTCCCCATAAAACTACAGACACCCCCCCACCCCCCTGCACCTCTAAGCGTGCGCGCGAGGGAATCAACCTCGAAACCGTTTCTGTCAGCTTAACACCGAGACAGCACCCACTCAACCCGATCGGTGTTGTTACTTCAATTCCTGTAGTCTGTCTTCCTCAATCTGCCTCAGAACAGCGAGGCCGAGGGCTGTCAGCGATATGTTACTCGTGCCTTCGGCAGTTGTTGCTTGCAGAAAGCCTTGGGCATGTAGGGTCGTTATTTCCTCATTCAAGCCCTGCGAAGAGCCTGCCGTGGCCAGCTCTGCTCTCAAGGTCTCCTCTTTGATGCCGTTTCTTCCTATGCCCTTCATTTTCCAGAGAGCGAGCAGTATCTTCTCGCCAAGCTCGGTCAGTTTGCTGTCTGGGGGCATGTTGAGCATGGGGATGGGTTCCCTGATTTATCCATGCGCATGATACTTTGATGTACGAAAAGGCGAACATTAATATACCAACCTATCTTCCATATGGGCTGACCAAGCCATGGCAGCAGACGAAGCCACCGCATTCATGGAAGTCCTATCCAAGAGTCCACAACTCAAAGTTCTCACCATATTGGCCCAACGCCCACACGAGGAACTAACCAAGACTGAGATTGCCCAACGGGCCGGTATCGGACGTACAACCCTCTACAGAGTCTGGAATGACCTAGAAAGAATGAAGGCAGTTTCACCATCAAGACATGTCGGCGCCGTCACGCTCTACAGAATGAACCCGCAAAGCCCCGTTGTCCAATCTTTTCTGAGCATAACGAAAAGCCTCACTACCGTTACCGACGCCGTGGCCCGGATCGAGCAACTCCGCAAACTAGAGGATTCTGCAAAATCGGAATTTGGAGAATCCGTCCCACCTGGCCCAAGCGTCTTGACAAAACTCATGCAGTCCAATGCCCTTTCCGCAGAGACTGCAAAGAAACGTAGTGAATTTCAGTTCTCGCAGCGCGAGGCCGAAGCATTAGAGGGCCTTGTAAAAGCGGGCCTAGTCTTCGAGAGCGGCGGATTACTCTACCTAAGTCAACTAGGAACTCAGACCGCGCAAGGAGCTACAAGAATTTGGGGATCCGACAGTTCACAGTCTCTCGACCAGGCAATATCCACTGCGCGAGTCGCGCTGAATCTGATTAATCAAGAAATCAGAAGGCTCAAGGGTCAAGTGCCTAAGTGACCGGAAAGTAACTTCCGGTCTCCGTGCACTGTTTTTCTCAACTATCTCCGTTTTGTTATCGGAGAAACTTTAAGTTACGCGATCGCTTCGTGTGATTTATGCCGACAGATACGAGATATCTTTTCGTCACCGGCGGTGTAATGTCCGGAATAGGAAAGGGCATCACAACCGCTTCCATCGCGAAACTGCTTCAACTTAGAGACTTCAAAGTCTCTGCAATGAAGATCGACCCATACCTGAACGTCGACGCCGGAACAATGAACCCCGTGACCCACGGCGAAGTGTTCGTCACAGATGACGGCGGGGAGATTGACATGGACTTAGGAACGTACGAACGCTTTCTCGATATCAACTTATCACGAAGTCACAACACGACGACGGGCCAAATCTACACTTCTGTCATCAACAAGGAGCGTCGTGGCGACTTTCTCGGACAATGCGTTCAGATAATACCGCATGTAACTGATGAAATCAAATCAGTGATCAGAAACATCGCCTCGAAAGTGGAACCAGACGTCCTGTTAGTTGAGGTCGGTGGGACCGTCGGCGACATCGAAAGTCTTCCCTACCTGGAAGCTGCGCGCCAATTGCGATTGGAGGAAGGTCATCGAAGAGTGCTATTCGCCCACGTAACCTTAGTTCCAATCCTAGACGTTGTCGGTGAGCAGAAAACCAAACCAACTCAGCACAGCGTGCAAGAGCTGAGGCGAATCGGTATTCAACCTGACCTGATTGTGGCCAGAAGCAAGGGACCATTATTATCCGGACCGAAAAAGAAGATAGCGCTATTCTGTAACGTCGAGGAGCAAGCGGTCTTTGCCTCGCCTGATCTCCCGACCATTTACCAAACACCCATGGAACTGGACGGCCAAGGAATGGGGGAGTTTCTCGCTGACCGTTTCGGACTTGACCATCATACAGTGGATTGGAGTGGTTGGAAGCGGACGGTAGATCGAATTTCAAACCCCAGTCAAGTTGTGCGAATCGCTCTCTGCGGGAAGTACGCTGAACTCGCCGACTCCTATGTTAGCGTGAATGAAGCCTTGAAGCACGCGGGAGCGGCATGTGATGCACGAGTCGAAATCGAATGGATCGAGACTGAACTGTTTGAGAACGAACCGTCCAACTGCAAGATATTATCACGCTTCGACGGCGTTTTGGTCCCGGGCGGTTTCGGGTCCAGGGGAACCGAAGGCAAGATCGCGGCCCTAGCTTATGCTCGGGAGAACAATATTCCGGCGCTTGGGATCTGTTTTGGATTCCAGTTGGCAATTGTGGAATTTTGCAGGCACTTGGGATTGAATGGGGCGAACAGCGTCGAGATCAATCCGAACACGCCTCATCCCGTGATTAATCTGATGCCAGAACAACTCGCAGTAGAGTCGAAAGGGGCGACTATGAGATTGGGAGCTCATGAGATCCGCATCTCACCAAACACCATAGCGAGTCTGCTCTACAGGCGTGAAGTAATCTCTGAAAGACATCGACACAGATGGGAGGTCAACCCGGACTACATTGAGCGAATTGTCAAAGCGGGAGGAAGATTCTCGGGACGAAGTCTCGACGGAACTAGGATGGAGATATTCGAGGTCCCAGACAAGTATTACTATTTAGGAACGCAGTTCCATGGAGAATTCAAGTCGAGACCCGGCAAGCCGTCGCCTCCATACTATGGGCTGATTAAGGCGGGGTTGGACAGGAAGCTCGGAAAGACAGCGCCCGAATTCACACAACTAATTCAGAAAGCAGTCGCCTAACCTTCGATGCCTGTTACCCCTTGTCAAGGAAACCAAGAGCATACTGCGCTTTGTCATTTCCAATCCGCGCTCTATCTCTGAAGAACATCCTGTAACCTTCCCTGAGTGCCCGAAATCCATGCGCCTCCATCAGACGAATGGCGTCCTTATTCTTCCGTAAGGAAGACAATTCAATAGGAAGCTCGCCTACCTCGGACAGTGCGAGATTTAGCATTCTCTCAGGTTCGTTTCTCGAGGGGTTGATACAAACCCATGGTCCGAGTTCGCATATGTCGCGATATTCTCTAATCATAAGGTAGGATAAGCCGCTCTTCCCAGCGGAACCAACATACCACCCTGCTCTCTTGGCGAGCACATCTCGCACAAGCCTCGACCTGTCCGCACCAAAAGCCCCCTTATCAGCCAACAGCAACGCGTGCAACGAAGGCGCATGATCAAATGCGCGCCAATTTACCTCGGCGGCTCTCGATATCGTTTTCCTCCTCATACGTAGAAACCGCGCATCCTTCACGAAGCCAAGGTTTTCGTAGAAGTCTACGTTCTCCTTGAAACAGTACAGTGCAATATTCTGGATCCTTGACTTCGTCAGGAAAGCTACTGCGTGCTCGACCAGATTGCGGCCGATGTGCATGCCCCGATATTCCCTGTCGACGATCACATTCCCAATCCATGCGAGCTTCCTGCCGTAGATGGTTGTTGTCGTGAGACCCAGTTTCTTTGCCCCTTCATATGCCATGAAGCAGCCAGCAGGAGTGAGCCTCAAGAGGCGTTGGAGATCATTCCTTGTAACGCCCCAGTGTTCCTGCTCGGACAGTCGAACCGCGAACGGAACGTCTTCCATTCGCATCCTGCGTATTCGAAGCATTTTCAGTGTTCCTTGACTAGGCTATGGAAAGATTCTGTTTATCAAACGCGGGAAGGCGATAGAGTCTCGGATGTGTTCGAGCTTGCAGATCCACATCACAGTCCTCTCCACACCCATTCCGAAACCGGAATGGGGCACCGTCCCATAACGACGAAGGTCAATGTACCACTTGTAATCGTCAGGTTTCAAACCGTCTTCTTTGATCCTCTCGAGCAGCAGTTTGAGGTCGTGGATGCGTTGGCCACCTCCCGTGATCTCTCCATATCCTTCTGGTGCCAACAGATCTGTGGAGAGAGTTACTTTGGGATTCTTCGGATCAGGCATGTGGTAGAATGCTTTGACTGCCTTCGGAAAATGGCTGACAAAGAATGGTTTGTCGAAACTTTCTGTGAGGATCTTCTCTTCTTCGTAACCTATGTCGGTTCCCCATTTGAAGTCGCGTCTCGATTTCTGGATGAGCTCAACGGCTTTGTCGTACGTGATTCTGGGGAAGGGACTCACTACATTGGCAAGTTGCTCAGGATCGCGTCCCAGAAGTCGCAGTTCTTCTGGCATTTGATCTCGGAGGTGTTGGCAGACATGCGACACAAGTTCTTCTTCAAGGTGCATGAGTCCGTCCAGATCGAGCCAAGGTGCTTCAACTTCCAGATGCCAATACTCGGTCAAATGGCGCCTCGTTCGCGATTTCTCTGCACGGAATGAGGGAGCGACCGTGAATATCTTGCCGACTCCACAAATCATCGCCTCAGCGTAGAGTTGCCAGCTCTGGGTTAGGTAGGCCTTCTGGTCGAAGTATTTGACTTCGAAAAGTGTTGAGCCTCCCTCTACTGCCGCGGTTACCAGGATTGGTACTTGAACTTCCAGGTATCCATGATCAGCAAGCCATCGTCGGGCCTCGTCAAGGAACCTTGCGCGAACCCTCATAACCGCTTGGAGTTTGGGACTCCTTATCCACAAATGGCGATTATCAAGGAGGAAGTCGGGGCCATGATATTTCTTCGCAATTGGAAAGCCCTCTTCAGCTGGAAAGAGAACATTGACCTTCTCGCCAGAGATTTCGTAGCCGCGAGGTGCACGGGGGTCCTTCCTGACGGTACCAGAGATTTGGATTGTGCTCTCTATTGGTAATGCGCTTAGTCGTTCAAACTCCTTCGCGTCAGTCTGATCCTTCTTCAGCGTGCATTGTATGATGCCTGTTCCATCACGTAGTTGAAGAAATAGGATGCCTCCGCTCGACCTGATGTGATGTAGCCATCCTTTCAGTGAGACGTGGCTGCCGTCGAGTTTACCTGCGAAAATATCCGAAACCGTAGGCGTGTCAAGTGTCATGATGGTTCAATCCGAGAAACTTTCAGTGCCCTGAATAAGGAACGACGCGGACGTATACTATGGGACCCTAATAGGGGCGTTAAAGCCGTCACCCATGGGCTAGAGCACCTTCACAAAAGCAGTGAGTACTCCGTATTTAAGTCGATTCGGAATTCGTCACAACACTACCTATCTTTCGGGACTCGCCGGTGTTCTGATCTCACTTTCTGAGTTATCTGCGGTGATGAATATTGGAACGTTCTCCATACCTGTTGCTATGTAACTTGAGACCAGCCATTGGCCTGGAGCGAACTCTAAGGTCTTCTCAAGTATCCCTTGGTCTATTGTGAAGGTGCTGCTCACTAAGCTTCGGTCGTAAGGTCTGGGCAACGGACCAACGAAGTATGTATGGAGTTGCTGCAATGCATTGGTATTGAGGTACGCTATTCTCTGTGTTGCGACGCAGCCACCTAGACCATATTTTCTGCCTTGCCGAAGGAGCGTTTCGATGCGCTGCGTGCACGTTGCATCTATTCCTCTTGCCTTGTCCAATGCCGGAATGAACTCCTGTGCTTCATCAAAGACGAAGAGGATTTGCGGTTCTACCTGGAATTCACGTTTTCTATGGCGCAGCATTTGTGTTGTCATATCAATCGCCAATTGCTTGACGACGCTCGGTTCAACTATCGACAGGCATAGGAGTCTCGTCTCCCCTTCCAGGAGGTGGACAAGTTGCTCCGTGGTAAATGAATTCTCATCTTGTGCTTCTGTCTCCTGATGGAGGAATCCTTTGAGTTCTGTTCGAGTTGAGGCCCATGCCGCGAGAGCGCTGCTTTTCCATACTTTAAACAGCTCGGTGGCGTTTTGGGCTTCCGTCTGCAAGTAGTCTAAGAATTCTTCGCTGACTGTAGCGGACCTCACGACATGGTGCTCTTTTGTCCATTCCAGCACTTTCTGTCGTATTCGATCGATCGCATTCAGGTTCGCAGCTTTCTTGGCATCATCCACTGCCAGTAATCTGATCTCGTTCAGAATATCCTCGTAGGTTGGCGGATGCTCGCGGCCCTCTTGAAAGTTCCCTACTTTCCTCTGCTCCAGTATGCCTTCGAGTCTTGATCTGATGTCCACTTTCTCGAAACCTCTTGGCGTGACTATGATCTTGCGAAATCGTTCGGGATCGGCAACAGGAACCTCTGTTATGATCTTGCTTTTGATTGATTTGTCAACGAACACATCCTGAAGCAAGAAGGGATATTCCATGGAGATATCAAAGATTACGATCTTCGTGTCCTTTGTGTGGTACAGAATCCGTCGAAGGATGTTTGAGAGGAGATTGCTTTTGCCGCCCCCCGTGAAGGAGAAAATCCCGAAATGGTAACGCACAAGGCGTTCGAAACTTACGTAGATCGGAATAGGCTCCTGCTCCTGGAACATCTTGATTATCCCCAGGCGTGGATCCTTCCGGGCCTCTGCAGATGTTCGAATTTGATCCTCGCCCCAAGATAGCCCAAACTCTCCGAGTAGCCGGAGGTTGTACATCCTGTGGATCGTGTTTCTGCCGAGAATGAATACTCGTTCGCCCACAATCGGGTAGGTGAAGCCCTTAACGTACTCTTGATCGTCGCTCTTCAGAATTAAATCATAGTTCAAAGGAATAGCGGCGATCTGAATCATCATCGTAGCTGTGTCGTCGGTGTCCCAGTCAGACACACTCTGTTCGATTATCTCAAACTGGTAGGGGTAGTAGCTTGTGTCTGAAAGTCCCCTGAGACCGAAATGCTCAGGGCCAATCCTGGAAATTTCAAGCAGAGTAAACCGCTTGCCGTCGTGCTTCTTTGCCTTGAAATTGCGAACCGCCAGCAGCATGCCCTCCTCGAGAAGGCCCATTAAGTCCCTCTGGTATTGCGCCTTCACGCGACACTCGTACTTCGCCGAGAAACCTGTGGTTTCAGCAGATGTCTCAGTTCGCCTCACGGCGAGTACCGCGGCAAGTCTGGCGTCGAACCGGCTATCCAGGTCCGTAAAATGATGGTTAAGTTCTGCCTCTAGCATGCTCAACCTCACTCCTACGTGCACGAAACGTGTTCATGTAGAATGAGAACTTCCTTAGCTTCGGATGCGAAACCAACCAGTGACCTGTAGCTTTCACTATTTGTGCTGCACGGTCCCTCTGAGCCTTCGCGATCTTGTCGGCTATGAATAGCGGTTTGTTGTGACCAAAGACTTCGGGCAGACTCTGTTGAGTCATGGCTTTGAGCGTCACCATAACCAATTCCTGCACCCCGTTAACCGATGTACTGGACTGCCAAAGAACAGGTCGGACTTCTTCGATTGCGGAGTATTCATGATTCAGTTTCAAAGTCGGAGCTTTCTCGAAGCTCCCGTGGTATAGTCTGTCGATGAAGAGAACATTGCTCCTGAACTGATCATCAGACTTCGCTTTGTCAAGTTGAATGTAGGATTTCACGAATAGTTGCTCTAGGATTATGCGGTTCTTGACAGCTCCGGACACATAACCCACACGATGCTCAAGGTCGGGGATAATCGTCTGGAATGCGGTATCGTACTCGATCGTGGTCCAAGGAACAGGGAGTTCAAGATGATGGAACATGCTTACAGCTTGGAGCAGCATCCTATCTGTGGTTGCGACATGTTTGATATCACTCCTCCAGATGCTCTGATTGATGCAGACTGGAATCAGGTGGGTAATGAGGTCCCTTGCGGTCGTGTCTTTTGTTATGCCGACTAACAAGATCCGATTGTTGAGACATTCTTCGATGAGTAGGTTCAAAGTGAATAGGGACAGGAAAGCTAGGTCGAGTGTTGTCATCCATCTGGGCTCGCCGCGATCAGTAATCCTCAAAGGATTGCCGAGGCTGCTAGCAAAGAAACGGGTGCCGAACTGTTCGACCAGTCGTCTGATGCGATTCCATGAATTGGAATATCTCAAGTCCAAAGCGTACTCAGCGTTCGATTCCTGCACGTAGCCTTCTTCAACAGATTTGTTGAGATAGCGTTTGAGCTTTGAAATCTGGTCCTCGTTTCTTACTTGAAGTGCATCCGCAATCTCCGAGAGATCAAGTGGCTTAGTCGACTTTTCGAGTACGTTAATTGTGGCATAGCGTAAGTAGTCGCCCCTGGCCGGCAGCTTTCCGTCCTCGTTCAGAGTGTGATATCTGCCGTATGCCAACTCCTGTTCATTGAATGCGACGTTATCCATTTCCAGGCCGCATATAGTGCTCTGTCGTCTCCACAGCGCGCGTTTTGCAGTATCATAGATGAGGCTGCTCAAGGTTCCTGAGAGTGATCGATCCAGGAGAATGATCTGATATTCCTTGGACCTTGCGAGGTGATATGCTAGATAGAGTTCTGAGAACAGCATGATCCAACTTGCAATCGTTGAATTATCAACTGTCGACTCCTCGGTCATAGGTCGTGAAATGGTGCCTTGCGCTCCAGCTGCGCTGAGCGTTGCTTGTGGATCAACTTCAGGAATGGAATCTACGTATATTGGAACGCAACTCGCCAGGCTCTGGCCTTTCTCAACGAAGCCCGCATCGTATCGGACTTCAGGTTGTGTGTCGGGGTGATAGGTTACGGTGCCAGTTGCGGCGTAGGACCCCGCCCAGAACACGGCCAAGCCGCCAAGAAGTTGCTGGTCTTCGGATCCATCAACGGCCGCGAAACTAACCTCACCCTTCTCAAAGAACTTCAGAACGGTCTCGTTACACCGCGCCAGATTGAAATCGGAGATCACAAGCTTGTGGATCAGAGGCCAGTAAGCTTCACTCGCGGTTTCGAGTCGTCCTTGGCTTTCTTCAACCTGCCCTTCAGCGCCAGTCCTCAGGATCTGACCGAGCCTCTTGACATTCACGCTGAGCGGTGAGGACACAGGGAATCTGACTAGCATTTGACAAGTTCACTAAAGAGACTTACGTGAGCATCAAGCAAGCAGAGGAACACGAAACTGTGTGGCGGTATTCATTCTAGCGGGTTTATCTTGTGGTAATGATTAGCGCATGAAATACAAGCTTTGGCGATGGCTTTGGCGACCGCGAACCAGCAATTGACCAAGAAACTCGCTGAAATGAAGTCTTTCTTAGAGCGCCGTATCAAACAGCAGGAGGAAGAAGTCAATTCGTTACGATCTTTTCTGGAAGTGGTTGACTCACTGCTAGCTGAGCGAAGCTTTAGGCAAGTAGAAATAGCGCCCAAGACTGAAAGTCCGCCTCCCGCAAAAGCTCCGGCGCGAACGGTTTCAGACAGCGTCCCAATAATGACTACGGATGGGGTTCGTATTGCCTCAATCGCTTTTGATCAGCAGGGGCTTCATGTAGTTCCGGAGTCGAACGTGAAGCTGGACTCGGATTCACCTCCTCTCAGAGCGTTTCTTGTAGGTAAGGTTCTCGAGCCGATGCAGGCCAAAGACAGGGAAGCCGCAGCGGCTGGAGCAATCCCGCCTGAGAGCATACTCACCTACAATCTCGAACAGGAAGACGATCACTTGAAAGCAGTTCACATTCAAAATTATGGGGACGACCGACGGCTCTTGGAGTTGAAGAACGCAATTCGTTGGACGCTTCGAAGGATGTACGAGAAAACATCTGCCAAGAAATGAAAATCTGAGAGTCCGTGGTATTCCTTATTTCTTCATTCTAGAGGACATTATCTTCAGCGCTTCGGTCTTTTCCCGTTCGATTCGTTCACGGATTTCTTTAATCTTGGATCTGGTCTCTTTCCGGTATTCATCGTCCTTGATGCTTGCGAGGTTGATCTCGACGTTTGCCAGAGCGCCCATTGTGCTCGCATGGGTGAGGAAGAGCGCGGTCTGTAGGTCGGATAAAACGTTCTCATTCGCTAGCTCAGATAGAGTTCTGGCGAGAGAGAGAGTTCTCGCACAATTTTCAGCAGTCGCTAATGGGATGTCGGCTGCGTGTTTGAGTGCGGTCTGAATCTGTGCTGATCTTGCTTGCTTTTCTTGTTCTGTGCTCTTGGGAAGTCGGTATGCTTCCATTAAGTCTGCAAAACTTTTTGAGTCCTCATCCACCAAGGTGATCAGTCGCTGCTCCAAAGATCCACCCTCTTGGAGAATTGCCTCAGCCTTCGATTGACTCTGTTCATTCTTGGTTTTCTTGAGTGTGAGGCGTGAGACCATGCAGACCAGACTTGCGGCTAGGGCTCCTGTGTAGGCTGATACGCTTCCTCCGCCCGGAACGGGTTTTTCCGATGCAACCTCGTTCGCAAAAGCCAACAGGTTCAATGAAACCAGTCTATCGTCCACTTTTTCGGCGAGCTTTGTTTCGAGTATCTGATTCTTACTGAAGCCATGTAGCCGCAGATAGAACTCGGCCGCGTCCGTCAGCGCCTCCATAGGAACGAGTCCGACAATTTCGCTCTCGAGAACCGAAACGCCGTGCTGGTCAGCCAATGTTCGAACCAGTTCAAAGGCCTTGAAAAGTTGACTGGCCTTGTAATCGACCATGTTCATTGAAACTTGGACAATACCGCGGTCTTTCAACTCAAAGCCCAGCGCTTTGACTGCAAAGAGCCCACCGTCTTTTCCCCTGACTTGCTTGGCTATCTGTTTCGCAATGCCAAGATCGTTAGTCGCCAGGTTGATGTTGTATGCTATGAGGATCTGTCTTGCTCCGATAGCCGTTGCACCTGCAGTAGGATGAATGACATTGGGTCCAAAATCAGGTGCCTTGTCCGGATTCTTGCCTATCTGATCCCTTAGCCCTTCAAATTCGCCTTTCCGCACATCCGCCAGGTTCTTCCGATCCGGCCTAGTGGCTGCTTCTTCATACATGAAAACAGGGACTCTGAATCGTGTCGCGTATTCTTCTGCGAACTCCTTAGCGAGTTGCACGCATTCTTCCATGGTAACATCGGATATCGGTATGAATGGGACCACGTCCACTGCCCCCATCCGAGGATGCTGACCTCGGTGCTTGTTCAGGTCGATCAGGTCGATTGCCTTTGCACTAACTACCAGTGCGGCTTCCTTAACGGCCTCAGGTGATCCGACGAACGTTAGAACGGATCGATTGTGATCTGGGTCCGACTCGATATCCAGCACCTTGACGCTTCTTGATCGAGCTTCTCCGACAATCGCATCTATGACTTCTCGCCTTCTGCCCTCACTGAAGTTTGGTACGCATTCGACGAGCTTCAAAACTCATCGAGCTGGTTGATTCATCGTCAAGGCTAATTTCGTTTCGGTCAAGTTTCAAGGAGAGTGGCGGCTGGTTGAAATGGACTGGACTTAAGAATGAAACAAGAGTAGTCCCAGATTGAGATGTGATTGTATAGCATGCCAGGAAAGGTAATGGACGGCAGAGTCGTCGCTCGGACAGTTAGGTCAAAGATTGCCGAGCGAGTCAAAGCTTTGAATGCCGCTAATGTAAGGCCCAATCTTGTCACTATACTGGTCGGCGACAATCCCGCGTCCAAAACATACCTCAGGAACAAGCACCAGGCGTGCTTGGATGCTTCAATGGAGTCCCGAAATGTCGAGCTGCCAGCCGACACGTCCCAAGCGAAACTAATCGACTTAATCCATGACTTGAATGAGGGCAGTAGCGTGACCGGTATTCTCCTTCAATTGCCGTTGCCCAAAGGACTTGACGAAACCGAGGCTGTTTCTACTATTGCGCCTGAGAAGGATGTGGACGGGTTGCATCCGTACAACCTAGGTCTCCTGACCCAGAAGGCTGCGAAATTAGTTCCTTGCACTCCTAGTGGCATCATGGTCTTGCTCAGGTACTATCATGTAGGAATTGCTGGTAAGCATGCTGTCGTGATAAATCGGAGCAAGCTTGTTGGAAGGCCGCTCTCTCAACTCCTATTGAACAATGATGCAACGGTCACTGTCTGCCACTCAAAGACTCAGAGATTGCAGGAGATCTGCAGGCAAGCGGACATGTTGATTACAGGAATCGGTCGGAGGCCGGAGTTCACTGTCGGCTCTGATATGATCAAGCGGGGAGCAACTGTCGTGGATGTTGGGACGAGCAGCGTTGGAGGTAAGTTGATGGGTGATGTTGATTTCGATTCCGCGATCAAGGTTGCTGATTACGTCACCCCGGTTCCTGGGGGAGTTGGACCGATGACGATTACAATGCTCTTGTACAACACGCTGCTCGCAGCTTGCATGCAAAACAAGGTAGAATTGGGGTTAGATCTCAACGAGTTGGAATCGAGCGAATCATCGCGAAGCTAAACAAGGGCTACGTAGGCGAATGCTCGCCCTTCGGAATAGCATGCCCGCCGCTGAACTTGACCTCTTAAGTTCTAAGATATCGCGGAGGCTCTTCGAATTGCCAGAGGTGAAGGAGGCGAAGACGATCTCGACATACGTACACACGGGGAGCGAAGTCAGAACGATGGGCATCATAATATGGTGCATTGCAAGAGAAAAGAGAGTGTTCGTCCCAGTCACCGACAAAACGAACAGAAAACTGATCTTTTCCGAATTGAAAGCTCCCGATAACGAGCTTGAGCATGGCACGTTCGGAATTCTCGAACCAAAACCAGAATTCCTCCGACGGGTTTCATTGGAAGAGGCACAGGTTGTTCTTGTTCCGGGTATCGCGTGGGATCAAAGGGGATACAGGATAGGCTATGGCGGAGGCTTTTACGATCGGACAATTAACTCGTTGCGTGGCCATTTTCTCAAGATTGGCTTGTCCTGTGAGTTCCAGATCGTCAGCAGAATTCCAACAACCGCCTATGATAGATCAGTGGACAAGATCGTGACCGAAAATAGGACGATCACAACGGCTCACAACATGTGAGGTGTCGGCTCAGATACCCCAGGTTCAGGTCATCTGAGTATCATCTTTGTGACTATCTTCATTGCCGACAGATGAACTGTAGACCGGGACTATTTCTTAGCCTTTGTCAGAGCGTACTCTGCTATCTTCTCTGCCGCGTTGACGCCTGTTGCATTCAGTAGTCCTCGAAATCCTGGGGAGGCATTCACCTCGATCACGTAGGGTTGATTGTCAACGGATATGAGATCCACCCCAGCGATCTCCACCCCGACAGCTTGCGCTGCCTTTATCGCTGTCTCAACCTCGGACTCAGAGAGAGTGTGAGCGATTCCTTGTCCGCCGATGTGTATGTTGCTTCTCCATTCATGTGCTGCTGCTCTACGCTTCATCGCTCCCACGACCTCATCCCCTGCAATGAACGCCCGAATGTCCTCGCCAGGATTCGGCAAATACTTCTGCAGGCATATCATTTGGTCAAGTTCCGAGAGCGTATCAATTATCGGACCCGCTTCTTTGACATCACGAACGAGCATGACGCCTATACCCTGAGTTCCGCTCAGGAGTTTCATGACAAGCGGCGGAGGGAGGTATTCTGCCGGTTCCTCACGCCCGGTTTCGCGACGCGATCAAGACACTTTCAGGGATTCTGATTCCGGCTGCATGAAGCGCCTGAAGCGCGAGATACTTGTTTCTGGCAATTAGCAGTCCTTCCATTGAGAGCGTCGATGGAATTTTCATAAGCTGGAATTGTTTCAGTATCATTATTCCAAGCTGTGTTAGGCTGCGGCCGATTCGTGGAATCACCGCATCAAGGTCCTTCAACGACCGCTTGTCGTACAAAGCATCTGCCGTCTTTCCTTCGAGACTTAGGTGGACTTCGGGCGTGCGAAGATAAATCGGCTCCGCGTGCTTCTCTTTGAGTGCCCTCATGATTTCCGTGGTTGCCCAGAAAGCTTGATTCTTCGATAAGACTCCAATTTTCATAAAGTCAGCCACAGATCGATGTTGGCTTAATATTCAGATTGCTGATAAAGGGTGTGCCGATGTGCCTGAGATGAAGAAAAGGGAGCGAATCATCATTGGTCCAATAGAATTCGTCAAGGTGACGGGACATCATGGTGAAGCGCGCGTGAAGGGGAAGATCGATACAGGAGCCACAAGAACATCGGTGGATGTGTGGCTCGCAGCCAACATAGGCCTAGGGCCAACGGTCGATGTTGCTAAGGTGAAGTCGGCTCTGCTTGACGAGGTCCGGAGTCGACCGCTTGTTCGAGCAATAGTGGAAATTGCTGGGGAACAATTCGCTCTGCCAGTTAGCGTAAATGACAGGTCGGACATGCGCTATCCAGTGCTAGTAGGAATGGACATTCTCAGGCTCGGACGGTTCTTAATCGATCCTGCCAAGAAGACTCCCGTCAAATATCACAGCGCCAATGAAGCGAAAAAGAAAGCCTAGCACTCATTTCTGGAACCCGACTGATGTGTTTTTCAACCTCCCACGCCAGGGCGACGAACTGGTAGATCTGATTGTTCGCGGGAAGAGACTTCCTCTCAATGGGCGAGCTCAATCGATCCGAAGTTCAGGCTCTAATCGATCTCGGAATCAAGATGAAAGCTGAGACTCGCGAAGGCACATTGAAACATTCGCTGAGTGGCAAGATTATTGGTTTGCTGTTCGAGAAGCCCTCGACCCGAACCCGAGCGAGTTTTGAGACGGCTATCTATCAATTGGGAGGTCAGGCCATGTACTTGAGAGCTGACGAGCTTCAACTCGCGAGAGGGGAGCCTCTGAAGGATACAGCCAGAATACTTGGATCCTACCTGAACGGTATCATAATACGCACCTACGGCCATCAGAACCTAGTTGAATTTGCACAGTATTCTCCTGTTCCAATCATTAACGCTCTGAGCGATCTTGAACACCCAACCCAGATCATAGCTGACATGCTGACTATCCAGGAGGTCAAGGGATCTCTGTCGAATCTGCGGTTTGTGTGGCTAGGAGATGGAAACAATGTCTGCAACTCTTGGTTGCTGGGCGGAGCGACCATGGGCATGAATGTGATTGTGTCGTCTCCTAAAGGATTCGAGCCCGACAAGACCATAATTGACTCGGCACGGGAACTGACAAAGGAATCTGGCGGGAGTGTCGAGTTCATTCGGGATCCAAAGAAGGCGGTCGTAGGCGCGGATATCGTCTACACTGACGTTTGGGTCAGCATGGGGCAAGAAAAGGGTGCGAAACAGAAGGAACGGAAATTCAAGCCCTATCAAGTGAACGCAAAGCTACTGTCCAAAGCCGAATCAACCCTGTCGGTTATGCATTGCCTTCCTGCTCACAGAGGATTAGAGATTACTGACGACGTACTCGAAGGGCCGACTAGCATTGTTTGGAAGCAGGGTGAGAATAAGCTGCACAGCGCACGAGCTGTGCTAGCTGCCTTCCTTAGTGTCTCCTAGGGTCTGTTGCACCTGCAACCGATCCAGAAATTCATGGGCCTTGCGGAGCGTGTCCTTCGCGTTTTTGTAGGTTAACCGCTCGTAGGCCCTATCATAAGACAGCCAATCGTATCCTACATGTTCTCTTGAAAGTCGAACCGAGTCAGTGTGAGCCTCAACCAGATAGAAGACGACTTCCTTGTAGACTGTCTTTCCCGCGCGTTTGTAGTAGTAGCTGATTGGTTGGCGATAGCCTTCGATAAATTCGAGCTCCGTTATCCTGACTTCCTCTTCGGTTTCCCGGCGGACCGTGTCCTTTTCGGACTCATTCTTCTCGACGTGTCCCTTGACGAAGTCCCAATGCCCGCCTTCGTAGTGAAGGAGCAGATACTTCCGATTCCCGTCACGTTTGAAGACGACAGCGCCACACGATTTCTCCGAAGACATAGTTATGCACTTGAGTGTTCTCTTTGGAACAGCGGGCAGAGAAGAAATGTTCAGTCTTAATTCCTTTGCTTAAGAACATCTAAATGATTGTTGAGAGAACCAATGCCAGCGCTGCTCCTAGGATTGGAGCTGCAGTCCAACCGAGTATTATTTCTCTTGTCAAACGGTCGTTTCGAACAACGATCTTTCTCGGAATCGCAGCCCCGAAAACCCCACCCACGACCGCTTGCGAAACTGAAACCGGAACACCAAACTGAGTAAACCCATGAACTGTAGCCGCACCTCCCATCTGGGCAGCGAACGAGGCCGCCGGGTTCAAGCCAACTATGTTCTCAGCCACACTCAGCGTAGTGCCTCTGCTGAGAAGCACCATTCCAATGACGGTCGCAAGGCCAAGCATGATGGAAACCAGTAAATGCTCCGACGCAGGCGCGTCCACCATCCCGATGATCAGGCCAACCGTGTTTGCGCCGAGCGTATATGAGGCGTAGACTCCACTGGCGATTGTTAGATACGAATACATGACGTTCTGTGTGAAGAGTCCCCTCACGCTCTTGCCGAGCCGGCGCGTAACCCGGGAAATTGCATTCGCAGCCAGAAATCCTGCGATGGGTGTAAGAAACTAGGAAGATGCAATGATTGAGGTGAATATCCAATTCACCTGAATTCCCTCTGCGATCGCGGCTCCGATGGCTGCGCCAACGGCCACTTGGGATAGGCTAATCGGGAGTCTCCGATAGGTCAAAAAGATCATTAAGATGAAACTTGAGGTCGTTATGATTAGCATGAACTGAGGGTCGCTGGAGGATACTATTCCAGTCGTGATAGCCCCGGATAGTTTGCTTCCTTCAAGAAGGATTCCTGCCATTAACCCAATCGAGGCCAAAGCAATGGCTTGAGAATATCTTAGCCTGCGCGCTCCAATCGATGTCCCGAGGCAGGTCGAAAGGTTGTTCGCGCCAAGGATTATGCAAAGAGCCAGACTTGGTATCAAGCCGAGGTAAGCTGTCAGTGGAATCAATCGGTGCATCCAACTTGCACAAATCACGTCTGAGTAGGAAGTGGAGTGTCAGGACAATTATGGGTTGAGGTTCACGCTTTCCGAGCGATCTGATCGACTTTTTCTTTCAAATCTGTTGACTTATTCATAACGCCGTGTTTCTCGCAGTAATACAGAGACTCCTGTTCGGTTGACGATGCGGTGGCCGCTCCGATCATTCGAGTCATTTCTTTGGCGCAGAGGGGGCATTTCAATGCGTGAATCCGCCTTCCCTGCCTTTTACCTAACAAATAAAAGGGTTATCCGCAAATGATTATGAACCGCTATTGGCCCGAACTTGTATGCAGCAAAGCTTTGCCACCCTGCGAGCGACAGGGCGACAGACACACACCCCCCTACCCCTTGAGTGTTACATTCGACGTCGTGAGTATT
>Ga0315282_10007509_pt1 | contig 17867 bp, 15 predicted proteins | sample YL17G07_20_MG_FD_203693 | JGI IMG/M metagenome (GOLD analysis project Ga0315282, IMG submission 203693) | Sediment microbial communities from Yellowstone Lake, YNP, Wyoming, USA - YL17G07_20 | ecosystem: Environmental > Aquatic > Freshwater > Lake > Sediment | place: USA: Wyoming | collected... | reverse complement strand
GCTTTCATACATGCGAGCGCCCCTTGGGTGCGTGGCAATCTCCAAAATAAGAATCTTCTGTGGAGATCGCCACGTCGCTCCGCTCCTCGCGATGACAAGCTCTATCGGCAATTTTCGGTCGTCTCTCTTTATTGACAGGGAGCCGCATATATGTACAATATTACTGTACCAATCAGGAAACGACCCATGGCTATCCACACGACTTATTCCAAAGCACGGCAGAACCTGTCCAAACTTCTCGATGAGGTCACGAAGAACAAGGAGACGGTTGTCATCAAGCGAAGGCGGGGCGAAAGCGTCGTGATGATGTGCGAGGCGGACGCTTCGAGCTTGATGGAGACCGCTCATCTGCTCCGCTCGCCGCGGAACGCGATCCGGCTCCTTGGGGCTCTCGGAAGAGCCCTCAAGGGCGAGGCGGGGATCCGCATGACTCTCGCCGATATCGAGAAACTCCGCGACGAGGTGGCCGGTGACCGGAAGAAGCCGTGAGGCGGTCTTCGACCCGGCTTTTCTCAAGGACCTTCAGTCCTGGATTAGGGTTGACAGGAGAAACGCCGTCCGGATCCTCGAGATTGTCCTGGACGTAATGCGCGACCCGTTTTCGGGTCTCGGGAAGCCGGAGCCCCTCAAATATCTCGGGCCCAATATCTGGTCACGACGGCTCAGCCTCGAACATCGGATCGTTTATCTTGTGGGTGACGACCGGATCGACTTCCTCCAAGCACGGTATCATTACTGAAGGCAGAAACGAGGACTTGTCCCCATTCTCCGGCCGCGTATCGATGTCAAGTCGACTCAGGCCTGACCGCAATACAGTTTGGTTTTTTTTAGACATCGGGTAATTATTTTTCTATCTTCTCCGGGCCGGTTTCAGCGTCCAGAGCTGCATTTTTGTCATTTCAACGATGTTCGTCATGTCGAGGTCGCGGCGATGGACGGGCCAGGATTTATAATCTTTAATCCTTTGAATTATTTCTTTTTCATTCGTTTTAGGATACGGATCAAAAGCGGGGACTTCGTAAGAAGAGCTCGAATTTTTTGAATAGAGGTCGAGATAGACGGCACAGAAAAGAGCGAATAAGGAGCCGGTTCCAATCCGCAAATTTCTGACAGGCAAAAACGAAGGCAAAGAGCCGAATTGAGCGATAAAACGATTCGCCTTTCCTGCGAGTTCAGACACTTCCTCTAAAGTCACCCGTGAAATTTCCGGCTCGGAAATCGGCATGGCCCAAGGACCAAGGGGCCGATCCGTTTTGACGCTGCGAGGGAGAGACTCATTCTGTTGATAGTCCATGATCGATTTTGCGAATCCGGCAAATGACTCGGCCGGAGAGAAAAACTCGTTCGCCAAGAACGTCTTTTTCTGGAGCGTTTTTTCGGCAATTTCACGGAGCTCTTTCTTGGTTATGGATTCTTTTTGATACGCATAGAGGTTCATTAAAGAGCGAAACGTGGTCAGTTCGACATCATCCCGATTTTTAAGATAGCGCACCAAGCGACGGAAATTTTTTTGAGCGGTCTTCATGCTTTCCAAGGGGCGCAGCTCGGGCGTTTTCCATTCACTCGGGGCTGGATTCCTGCCGTCATAAAAATTGAAATCCCAAAACTGCTCCGTCCGAATCTTGCAGGGGTGGCCGGCAAACAAAGAGAGGGCTTCATTTGTTCGGGCCAATTTGGGCAACTCCGCCTTCAGCTTTTCGAAAACCGGTTCAAAGAGATCATCCCGATAATAAGCGTTATCGAAGCCGTCATATTGACCGAAAAAATTCAAGGCGTTGCAGAACCAGACGACATTCTTGCCGGGAAGGTTGAGGGGCGAACCGACAAATCCGGCCTTCATTTTGCCCAGGGCCCAAATCAATTGCGGCCCATAGGAACCGCCATGCCGAGCCAAGGTCGTCACGTTTGTGCCGAATATGCGCTCCAATTCCTTGAAGCCGGCGGATTCCTGTTCAAGCATCTGCCGCGCTCCGCTTTCCCAGTCCGCTTTCTCAAGTTGTTCCGTAAGAGTCGGATGGATCGATCCAAAATTCGTGTGGCTGCCGATATCGTGCCGGGCCATGGCCTCGATGACATCTTGGCGACCCCGCTTCTCCAGTGACCGAGCTTTCTCACCGATGACAAAGAACGTCCCGGTGACGTTCTCTTCGGACATGATTTCGGCAAGCCATTTGGGGATACCATCAATGCCTTCGGACTCGGGCGTAATATAATCTTCCACGTCAAATGTGACGACAAGGAACATCTTCGTTTGGGGCGATGAACAGGAAACGATCATCCCCAGAGCAAGGATGACGATGAAGGCGAATAGCCTAGGCCATGATTTCATTTTCCAGCTCCTATCAGTTTGCCTCCTGGCGGAGCTTCGGACAATTGAGGATCCGGATCTCCGGACCCCTGACTTCGATCAATCCTTCGGCCTCCAATAGCTTGAAGTTCCGGGAGAGAGTTTCGTCGACCGTTCCCAAGAGCCGGGCCAGCTCCCCTTTTTTGATCTTGAGATGGACGAGGCAAGCTCCCTCCCCGGAGCAATTCAGGAGCAGGTATTGGCTGAGACGCCGCCGCACTCCCAAAGTCTTGAGAATTTCTTCGAGCTTGCTCATTTTCTCTTCTTAGCTAAGCTTAGCTTAGCTTAGCTTAGCTTAGCTTAGCTTAGCTTAAAAAAATATTTCCTTTTATCTTTTTCTTCAACTCCACAAGAAAATCGGAATGGACTTCAAAGCCGGCGGACTGAGCCTTTTTCACATATTCCCACGAGAGCCCGTATTCGCCTTTCCGGAAATAGATGACGGCGATATTATTGAGAAGCGGACCGTCGCCGGGGAAGCTCTCGTCGGCCTTTAAATAATATCCTAAAGCCTGGTCAAGCGTTCCAGCTTGAAAATAGAGGTTGCCCATGTTTAACAAAGCGTTTTTGTCTTTTGGGTCCGATTCGATGGCTTTCGAGAATTGTCCCATCGCCTCTTTGAACCGGCCCTGTTTTGCATACGCAATTCCCAGATTGTTGTAGGCCATGGCCATCCCCGGATCGAGCTCGAGGGCTGTCTTGGCCTCAGCCGCAGCTCGGTCGATCGAGCCTTTTTGAAGATAGGCCGTGCTGAGATTGATATGAGTCTTGGCCGTCCCGAGCCCGAGTGTCTGGGCCAGCTCGATCTCGGCTATAGCTCCATCGGCCAGATTTTCCCGGAGAAGGCAGGTGCCGAGGCCGGCGTGGGCCTCGGCAAAATACTTATTGATCTCCAAGGCTTTTAAAAAATTCTTTTTCGCTTCACTCCTTTGATCCCTGTCAAGACAACAGATGCCGAGGTTGAAATAGGCTTTTTCGTAGTTCGGATCCAGGGCCAGCGCCTTATAATATTCTTTGATCGCCTCGTCGGTTTTGCCCTGCTGATGAAAGATATTGCCGATGATATTGTAAGCGTCCGGCAATTCGGGATTCATGGCCACGGCTTTCTGCGCTTCGGCCAGCGCCTTGTCGTAAGCCTTCTGGCGGCAATAGGCCTCGGCCATATTGGAATGGGCCAGAGGAAACTCCGGGCAGAGATCAATCGCCGTTTGCAGTTCTTTTTCCGCCCCCTCAATTCTGCCCAGTCTGATATAAATCTCTCCCAGATTATTATGGGCTTCGGCAAAGTTCGGCTTGAGCTCGATCGCTTTTTTATAGGCGGAAAGCGCAGCCTCGGGATCCCCTTTTTTGGAATAGGCAATCCCTAAGTTATAAAGGACTCTAGGATGCCGGGGCTTCTCTTCTAAAATATTCTTATAATCTTCGATCGCTCGATCGATCTCGCCCGTTCTCCGGAAAGCGATGCCCATGAGGTTCTTGGTTTCAATATTTCTCGGATTGAATTTTTGAGCCGCCCGGCACGTCTCGAGAACTTTATCATAGGCTTTGGCTTCTAAATAGAGCTGCGCTAACAAAATGTAGGCATCATCGAGATAAAAAAGATCCCGACGGCCGTTTTCCCCGAGGACGGCCCGGATGGAGGCCTGCCTCTGCTGTCCGGAGTTTTCGCGGGATGGTGACATCCGGATAGCGCTACAGACTTTTTCATAGAGTTCGATCGCTTTTAGCCGGCTCTTTTTGGGCAGGGGAAAATCGACGGTGTTGAAACGCCGTTCCCTGTTAAAAAAAATCGCCCTCATGTTGAGAGAGTCGAAGCTCTCTCCCTGGACAAAATAATCCATCACGGAATCGGGATCGGCCACATGGACTCCTCCGAATTGATGCCCGAGCTCGTGTTTGATCGCCCTGACCATCCTTGGGCCGTCCTCGATAAATTTTAAAAGGACGATCCCTTCGTTGAACAGAGAATAGCCGAAAAGGCCGGGCTCAGGGTATTCCTGCGTCGTGAAAGCCAGAAGGATGTCGACGTTCTCTTTATCGGCCGTGGCATCAAGCTCTTCGGCCAGAGTTTCTATGGAATGGACCGAATTGTTCGAGCTCCAATCCGCGAATTTCTTGATGACGAACTTGATCCCGAACAGCCGTTCAAACTCCAAGGAGGCGAGGCTCACGCAGCCCTCCGCCTTGAGCCGCCAGGTCGGGTCTTTGCGGAATTCCTCGTCGGCCAGGATTTTCATCGTGACGTCCCTGGTTTGAGAACAAAGATGGACAGGGCCAAAAATGGACAAAATCCAGAAAAACAAAAGTGCGGCAAAAACGATTCTCCAAAACTTCCCGCCGATCATCTCAACGCAATTTTATATCAGATCGTTCGTGGATAAAACAATTTTGCGTCCTTTATGATATCCCAAATTTGCCGATAGAAACGCATCCTGTCTGGAAGACTGGAATTCTCGGGACACGATCCGGAAAATTCGGGACATAATCCTTTTCTCTCGAAAAGGGATTGTGTCCCATGAATTTTCCGGTCATGTCCCGGAATTCCGCCTCGCGGTTAACGGCAATTCTGGAGATATCCAGGTTATTGCAACACTCCCATCATTTTCATATGATAGGGCCGTGCATTTCGCTCGCGCTTCAGGAGGGAATTCTTCGATGACGAAAAAATACGGTATTCTTGTTTTCTTCCTTCTGGCCGTCGGATTTTTAACGCTTTTAATCTCAAGCTCGGCCGTCGCCCAGGAGCCCATCCGGCAGGCTCAATACCTGGCTTACGCCCGGGCCTCCGCCGACTGGACTTGGCAGCACTACGACGAGCTCATCTTGAAATGGAAGCAATCGTTCGATCCAAAAAACATCTTCGGCTACAGGCCGCCCGGAGGCCTGCTCGAAATGGCCGTCATCTATTCTTATTTCTATGAGAAAGAGAAGAAGCCCGAATATGCCGAACGGGCCAAGAAAGTCCTCTTGACCTACGGGGATTTCCGTTCCGCCTTCCCGGATTGGGGGAAAAAGATCCGTCTCGATTATGATGACGGTGTGCCGGCTCTGCCCGATTTTTTCACCGTCATGCGCTACATCCGCGCTTATGAGACCCTCCATCGTCTCAAACAGCTCGCCCCGGAAGAGAACGCCACGGCGGAAACGACGATCGCCGAGAGCCTGGCTTACATGCTCCGGACCCAGGAATGGGGGCCGATGAACAGGTCCATGCTCCGCGCTGAAAGCCTGGCCTGGGCCGTCCGCGCCCTTCCCGGCCAGAAGAAGACGAAAACCTGGGAGATGCAGCGTCAGGCCCTCGGCGACGACAATTGGGGAAACTGGGAGATCGAGGATGCCACAATCTACAACGGCGTCTGGCTCTACTCATTGTTGGGATATGCCGATGCCCTGCAGAAAATGGATGAGCTGTTCAAAACGCCGGAAATGTTTTATTACGCCCAATACTATCTGAACCTCATCTGCCCGGCGGGAATCGTCCCCGACTACGGCGACGCCCACTGGGAAGCCAATTGGACGCACTTTCTGGCGTTCTTTGAAGCGGCCTCCAATTTTCTTAAAAGTCCAAACCTGAAATGGGCGGCGACGACCATCGCCCGGAAATATATCGATTTCAAAAATCCGACAAGCGTCGGCCTCGGCTATATTCTCCTGGATTGTGTCCGCTGGGGTTCGGACGCGGTCGTCCCTGCCCAGCCGCAGACCCCGTCCCAGGAGGTCATGGAAGACGTCCAGGGAAAAAAGATCGTCTTCCGCAACGGCTGGAATCCCGCCTCGACCTATCTTCTGCTCAACTATCGGGACGAGGGCGACGGCGGGCTCAACTTCCGCGACTACCTGCGCGACACGATTCCCGTCGAGGAAGAAAAAATGACCCACGGCCATGCCGACGAGAACAGCCTCGTTCTGCTGATGTCCGGAGGGTCGATCCTTCTCCACGACGCCGGCTACCGCGATTACATGCCGAGCGGGCTGTTCGGAAATTACAGACAGGATTATTTCCATAACCGGCTCTGTGTCCGCCCCGAAAAGATCTGGCTGGGCCAGCGGACCGATGAATTCCGCTACAGCCTGCGGGAGGCCATCCCCGGACAAGGAGTCCTGGAATTTCTCCGCGACGCCGGTTCTTACAGGAAGGTCCGGACGCAAAAGGTGGACTTCTTGAGTTTCCCCGACTTGGACTACAGCCGCAGCCGGGTTATCGATGACAACTGGGGATACACCTGGGATCGGATCGTGGCCTACGTCAAAGAGGCCGACTTCTTCGTCGTCTTCGACATTTTTAAATCGTTGAGAGAAGAGTTCTTCACTCTGGCCAACCTCTGGCACACGCGCAAAATCTTCTCCCGAGGCGAGCATTGGTACGATACGGTTTATGATTCTATAGCCGGCTATGGAGCGAGCCAGGGGGCTCCCCTTCCCCAGGAGAAGCGTCTCTTCATCGCCTTCCCCTCCACTCAATTCAAGCTCGAGGGAGTCGAGCCCCAGAAGCGCCACTATCAAGACGAACTGACCATTCACCAGACGACCGGCCAGCATTTCGAACTCCGCGAGACGGTCGGATTCGTGACCGTCCTCATCCCCCATGCGGCCGACGCCGATCCCAAGACGCTCGCCGGCCAGGTCAAACTCATCTCCGTCGAATCGCCGCGGGCCGGCCAGGGAGTCCAGGTTCAGGCTGCCGGCAAAATATATGTCATCGGCGCGAAGAACGACCTCCGCCAAGATATGAGCCGGGACAACAAGCGTCCCAAATATACCTATGAGGCCGGAAGAATCCGGTTCGGCGATTTTGAAACGAACGGAGATTTCCTTTTCGCTGCGCTCGACGGCTCGAAGCTCGCCTACACCATCGTCAACCTGACAAAAGCGCTCTATCAAGATAAAGTCTTGATCGAAAACAAGCCCTGGCTTTCCGGCCTGGCTTTCGACGGGAGTCCGGATGCGGCTGAACGGGGAAAGCTCCGCTACTGGCGGGACGTGACGACGTTGAAATAACGTTTTTTTTTCAAGGAAATGCCTGAGAGGAACCTGCCCGGCGGATTTGACATTTCAATCTCATTCTGCTTTACTAATTTTATCGAATCATGAGAAAGCTTCTCCCGGCGTTAGTCTACTTTTTGCTGGCCGGCCTGAGCCTGGCCCAGCAATTGGCCGAAGAATCCATCGTCATCAACGTCGAAGTTCCGGTCCGCGTCTTCAAGGGCAGCCGCTTCATCGACAACTTAACCCTCAACGATTTCGAGATCTACGAAGACGGCAAGCTCCAGAAGCTTGAAGCCGTTTATTTGATCAAGAAACGTGCGGTCGAACGCCGCGACGAGATCCAACGCTTCGCCCCCCAGACGGCACGGAGTTTTTACCTCTTTTTCGAGGTCTCCGAATACACTCCGAAAATGGGGGAAGCCCTGGAATATTTCATCCATAATGTCATCATGCCCGGCGACAACCTGACCATCATCTCCCCCATGAAAACATACCGGTTGAAGCAAAAAGCATTTGAAGCCCGTTCCCGGAAAGAGATCGTCGCTCGGATCAAGGGGATCCTCCGCCGGGATTCGCTCATCGGGAGTTCGGAATACAGGGGCGTCATTCATGAGCTGGAAGACATGGCCAAGGCCATGGCCGTCGGAATCACCTCCAGCTCCGCCCCGGAAACCGCCGCCCGAACAGGGAGTCAAATAACCACCTCGACCTCAGGCCTCGCCCAATGGGTCATGGGCACGGAGGATGTCGTTCAATACCAGGATTTCAGGTTCGACGATATGCTCAACCGCTACGCAGAAGCTTTGGGCCGCTTGGACAACTTACGGTCCGTCGACCAGAAACAGCTATTGAATTTTTCAAAAGTTCTCAAAGAGGAGCAGGGCCAGAAGTACGTGTATCTTTTTTACCAGAGAGAATTCGTTCCCAAAATCGATCCGAAAATTCTCTATCAATACATCGAGAGTTTCCAGGATCGGCCCGATATCGCCCAAACCGTCCAAGGCGTCTTTGAATTCTACAGGCGTGAAGTGCCCTTTGACGTCAATCTCGTCAAGAAGTCTTATGCCGATTCTTCGGTCGGCATCCATTTTCTCCTCATCTCTGAACCGCCCCCCAGGATCGAAGGCGTTCAGCTCCAGGAGCAATCTGAGGATATTTTCAGCGCCTTCTCGGAAATGGCCTTGGCCACGGGCGGCTACGCCGAAAGCTCCGGAAATCCCGTCTATCTCATGAAAAGGGCCGTTGAGGCCTCGGAAAATTTTTACCTGCTCTACTATACGCCGCATCCTTACCTCAAAGACGGGAAGTTCCGGGAAATCGTGGTCAAAGTGAAAGACAGGGATTATCGGATCGTCCACCGCCTCGGCTACTTTGCCAATTGACGATAACGAATCGAATCCGGCCCCGGTTTCTTCTTATTCCTGCATTTTCCTCTTAGGCAATTAAAAGAATCCGTTAAGAGTATCCATGAAGGTTTTTCCCTGGGAGAAATTAAATTCCCTCCCCCTGACATAAGTCAGGGTGATGAGCAGGTCGGTAGGCCGTTTTATCGATAGGGATCGCCGGCCACTCGGAACATGTAATCCGGATCGATAAAGGGCTTGTCGTGCCTGTGCTTTCTCATCAAGGCGATCTTCTTCTTCAGGAGCTCAGGAAAATTCTCTCCGTAAATGAAGGGCGTTTCGCCGAAATCAGAGACGTACATCCATTCAACGGGCGCTTCCGTCCAGAGCCGGATGAGCTCCCGGGAATTGTCGATCTCCCGCTCGATCATGTCATCCAGGAGCTTCAAACAATATCTTTTCTTTTTTGTGTCGGCCGTGTCTGAGTATTCATGGACGGCATAGATCCAGACGGCCGTGTTCCGCAGAGTTTCATAAAGACAACGGAGAGCCTCGGCCCGGCAATGCTGGTCTTCAAAGACGGCCAGCGCTTTCTCGTCGCCCAGCCGTTCGGCTTCGGTCATTTTTTTACGGAAAAGCCCGACGGCGGCCTGAAGAGGCCTTTGTGCTCCGGCGTCGATGCGCCGGTAGGCTCGGCGGGCGTAACCTTTAGTGATGAGCTCGAAGAGCACGTCCCGAGCCAAATCCACTTTATTCGGGTTGTGGACCGGACTGACCATGACTTTCTCATAATAGGCCCGTTCCTCCTCGGGAATCCGGTCGATATCGGGGACGAGCGGCCGCACTAAAAGCCTGTTCCAGACCGTACCGTATCCGGAATAAAGGGACAGCGGCATGAAACGGCGGATAGCCCGCTCGATCAAACGCCACCCCTTGACGAGGTCCGGAGCAAGACGATCCCCGGCCCAGGACCGGGCGATCTTCATGACGGCCTGATCGATATTCAGGCCGGGATTCCATTGGAATTCCCGGAAAATTTCTTGGTTCAAGGCATAGGGCACTTTTTTCGGAGGCTGGAGGCCGCCCATATGAGCCAGCGTTTGAATCCCAAGACGGCGACAAGCTTTGAGCTTCTCGTGCGTCAACCAGGGAAACGGCACGCCCAGCAGAGGCTCATGGTTTCCGTGGGCGTTGAAGAAGTGGTAGTAATAGCTCCGGCTGCCGCGGCTCCATAATTCAGCCGCGGCTTTTTTTTCCTTCGTCCACAATTGATGATGATAGGCCGAGCCCAAGACCTTGACATCCGGATATTGAGGATGGGGATAGTTGTTTTCCCATCCGGCCACGAGCAAAGAATTGACCTCGACATCAATTCGCTCCCGCAGCCGGGGCCAGAGGAAACGTCGCTCGCCGTAGAACGATTCGAGCCGGGTGATGACTCGGAAGCGGGGATTCGTCTTCGACGCGGCCTCGCGGAGGAGACGGTAGAAATTCGCGATATTGTCCGCGGCCGCTTTGGCAATCTCCTCGTCGTTCTTCCACTCCCGGATCATGTAAGCCCCTCCGTTCCGGCCGACATACAGGGATTTCGTGTGTTCGAAGCCCGAGCCGCTGTCGTTCGACCAGACAGACATGAATTCGAGCTCGGGCACTTCCTTCATCAGGTTGGTCATGAGTTCCGCATAATGCTTGCGGACGAGCGGATGAACAAGCGACAGCGTGAAGCGCGGCTTGAAGCTCCGGAAAGGATGGTCCACGCGGGCGCCCCGCAAAGTTGGATACTTCTGGAAAAGTGTTTCGGGAACGGAGCGCGGTTCGAAACAAAGAAGTCCCGGAACGAGGCCGTATTTGACGGCCAAGCGGGCGTTCTCTTTCAAACAAGCCAAGTTGGCTTCCACATATTCTCTCGGATAGAGCCCGCGGTTGAGGCGGCTCTCCACGAACTGGTCCAGGGCCGGGCAGTATGTGTAAAAATCCGGGTAGAATTCAAACGGCACCCCTTGCTCATAAGGAAACGGCGTCGCTAAGGCATTGACTTCGATATGGGTGAAGCCAAGACGGGCGTATTCGCGGACGTAACGCTCCCGGTCAAGCCCGCGGATGATCCTGGCATACTGGGTCAGAGCTAAGTCAAAAGTCGATTTCTCGACAGAAAAGCTCATTGGCCGGACGCAGTGTTGGAGCGAACGCGCATCCTTCTCAAGTTCATTCTCGACAAGATAAGCGAAAGCCGCATAGAGAAAATAAGGCTGCGAACTGATGAGAAATGCCGGACCGAGGTCATCCATATGGAAATAAGCCCATTCCTGATCAGGCGGGAGCCTAACGCCGGACCGGGACAGCCGGGCTCTCCAGGCCCGATCGGCCACGGCGATCAACAGTGTATTTTTTTCCAAACGAGACGGCCGCCCGCCTATCCTCTGAATCGAAGCGCCGCTTTTCACGAAAGGAAGCGATTCCCTGGCCACGGTCTCCTCAACGGGATGCCCGTTCCGGGGAATGAGGATTTTTCGGACTTCACCAAGAATGTTTCTGATGTTCATGAAAAACCCCCTTTTCTATTTCTTTTCCCGGGTCGGGATGCCGTATGAAGGTCTCGGCTGGAATGCCTGCGGAGACGGATCCGGGGCTTGCCGCGCTGCCGGCCGCTGGTATATCTTCAGCGTCTCGTGCGTTGCCTTATCGTAGATATAGGGTTTGGCGATCTCATAATCGATCTTGCCTTCTTTGCACAGCTTTATCAGCGACTGGTCCATGGTCTGCATTCCTTCAGCGGAGGATGTTTGGAGAGTCTGGTACATGGACTCGGTCTTTCCGCCCCGGATGTTGTTGCGGATGGCGAAGTTGGCGATCATGACCTCGCTGGCCAGGCAGCGGCCCGGCTGGTCGACCCGCGGCAGAAGAAGCTGGGAGATAACGCCGAGGAGATTCGTCGCCAGCTGGACCCGGATCTGGGATTGCTGCTCGGACGGAAAGACATCGACGATGCGGTCGATCGTCTGCGTCGCATTCGTCGTATGAAGCGTCGCAAAGACTAGATGGCCTGTCTCGGCCGAGGTGATGGCGACCCCGATCGTCTCATAATCGCGCATCTCGCCGACCAAAATGACGTCGGGGTCCTGGCGCAGGGCATACTTGAGGGCGCTCTTGAAAGACAGGGTATCATTGGCCGGACCGACTTCGCGCTGCGTGACATAAGATTTTTTGGAGACGTGGATATATTCGATTGGGTTCTCGATGGTGATGATATGGTCGCAGCGCGCGGCATTGATGGAGTCGATCAGGGCGGCCAGCGTCGTCGTTTTCCCGCTGCCGGTGGGCCCCGTGACCAAGACCAATCCCCGCTTGGCCGCGATGAAAAGCTTGACCGAATCGGGCAGGCCGAGGCCTTCGAGCTTGGGGATGACGCTGGCCAGGGCCCGGATGGCCACCGCAACCGTGCCCAGCTGCTTATGGACGTTGCAGCGGAACCTGCCAAGTCCGGGAAGGCCATAGCCGAAATCCAGCTCGTACCTGATTTCCGGGTCGTGTTCGAAGCTCTGTTTTTGATCCGCGGTCAAAATGCTGTAAGCCAGGTCCTTGACGGCCTCCGGAGAAAGCTTGGGATACTCGGCCAGAGCCTTCAATACGCCGTCGACGCGGACGGCAGGCTGGAGGCCGGCCATGAGGTGCAGGTCCGATCCTTTCATCTCGATGAGTTTTTTGAGGAGATCAAGTATCGTCATCCTGTTTCGTCCTTTTTGAATGCATTTTTTTCATGATAATGATTTTTTTTGCTTTTTTCCAGGTTTTTTTCTGCCGCCGGCGAAAACCCGGACCCTCAAAATTCCAGGGCGCGGACGGAATTCCCTCGCCAGGCCAAGAACTTCTCAAAATCGGCGTAGGCGATGGTCAGCGTCGCGATGTTCACGTTGGGATGGAAATTTATGAATTTTTCTTTTTGAAGGCCGGCGTCGATAACGACGATGACCTCTTGGCCTTTATCCTGGAGAAGCCCGAACACTGAGACCTCTCCGGCGCTGAGTCCCAGATAGCGTTTCAGGCGCTCATCCGAAGCGAAGCTCAGGCGGTCATCATGGAGAATTTTCGCCAGGGCTTGCAGATCAACCTTCTTGAGATGTTCGGCGATGATGAGATAATGGCGGTTGCCTTTTTTGTTACGGACAAAAAGGTTCTTGCAATGGGCGCCCTCGATCCCCTTCCAATGGAGAAGTGCCTGTTCGACGGTATAGACGGGAGGATGTTCGTGGCGGACATAGGAAATTCCTAGATTCTCGAGGGCCTCATAGACTTTTTGTTCTCTCTCCTCGGGCACAGCATTCTCCTCTCTGGCTTTTGATTTTTATCCGGACGTTTCTAAGAAGTCAAGATGAATCTTTTCTGACCGTATTACCGTTTTGTTTTTAAAAAGATCGGGTGGCGCCGACCGGGGCGCCCCAGAGTTCGCAGCGAATGGGACCCCCCGAAGGTGGGTGATGAGCAAGAACTCTGGGGCTGGTCGGCGACAGGACCCTGCCCAAACTGTAATACGGTCAGATATCTTTTTTGACCCTCGAACACTAAGGGAAACAAAATTGTCCGAAGGTCATGAACCTTTTGCCAGAATTTAGCGTAATATAGAGAGAAGGACGTCAACCGATGAAATTTCTTCTATGGCTCATCCTGCTTGTCATCTGCTGGCCGGTGGCCTTGCTGGCCCTGATCCTTTACCCGATCTTCTGGCTCCTGCTGCTTCCCTTGCGGCTTATCGGCATAACCGTTTCCGCCGTCTTTGACCTTTTTAGGTCGCTCATAACCCTCCCGGCGAGAGCTCTGCGCGGCTTTAAATAACAGGTCCATCTGCCGATTCAAACGGTTAGCGATTTTGCGGCCTAAAAGTCAGTTTCTGAATCCAGCAAACCGACTTCGATTCTTTCTCTCAAAACACTTCAGAGCGTCCAAAAGTCGCGGCTTTTGAAATTCCTGAAGATTTTTTTCCCGCTGAGAATCAGCACCGGCAAGACAAAGACTCCTGCTTCGAGGAGAAAGACCCCTATGTTTCTCCGCGAAAACATATCGTGAAAATGGCCATGGTTCATATAAGGAAAAAATCCTAAATTGATACGGGCTTTTAAGAAAGGAAAAAACGGCCTGATTCCGATGGGCCGGGCCGGATCAATGACGATGATATCCAGAACCAAATGGGACAGGCCGACGAGAACGAGACTCCAGCGGTCGCGCGCCGTCGGCAGGAAGAGGGACAAGAGCCCTACGGTCAAGACGATGAAGAAGAGGTTATGGGTGAAATATTGGTGAACGGAAATCCTGCTTCTTCCGAATATAAAAAACAGCAAGAAATCGAAGTCCGAAAGGCTGGCCACGAGCAGGAAAAGACAAAAGGTTTTGATGTTCTTCCGGGTGGCCCCCACCTGCCAGCCGAGGAGGGCCATCCCGCTGTGGGCAATCGGGCTCATGGGAAAATGAAGGCTCGATTATACCACAATCGTCAAGCCCACCGCCCTCTGACCGCAGTCCAGTTTGGGCCGGATCCTGTCGGACATTCTTGGAGGGAAACGCGAAGCGGGTTCCCCCTCCAAGGTGACTCTGGGCGCGCCCCGGTCAGCGCCGCCCTTTGATCCTAGCCGGGCTCGTCGTTTTGCGGAGCTTCAGGATTTATCGGGCGGCAGGTCTCGGCCGCAATATCGGCAGACTTTAGCTTTCGTCTTGATGGTTTCGGCGCAGAAAGGACAAATCCGAGCCTTCGCCTCGTCTGCTTGAATCGGCTCAGGAAATCCGGCCTGGATCTGCTGCAATTCCCTGCCGTATTCATCCCGGCAGTGGGCGATGGTTTCCTTCAGCTGCTTGGGTTTGGCCACTTGTCGATAGATCGTCGCGCCATCTTCAGCCGCGGTCTGGATCTCGACGTTCCCGAAGTTCAGGATGCGTCCCAAGATGGATTGGTTATAAGAAAGATTATTGATTTTATCGAGAGGGCTCTCCTTCGAATAACGGCTGAAAATCCCCTTTTCATCGATGACCCGCAGATTCGTAACCGCCCAGATATCGCGTCGCCGGTACCATTCCCGATAGCCGAAGTAACAAGCCGCGAGCCCGAGGAAAATAACTGCTCCCCAACGGGCGAATTTGTCGAAGGAGCCGTCTCCAGGGATCAGAACCATGGATAGGATGAAGAGGACGAGCGCCAGGAGAAAAATGAGAAAGGGCTTTAAGACCTTCACCCAGTGGGCTCGCGTTTCAAAGAGCTTTTGTTCTCCTTCCCTGAGTTTTGTTCTCATCGAAGCCTCCGTTTTTCGTTATTCCCGTGGAGAAGGGATTGATAGGGTATTGTATTTTTTAAGATGAATAATTTCAAATAAAAAAGGGCGGCTCTTGAGGAGCCGCCCTTCTCTTTGGCGCTGTGGAACGCTGAACGCTTGCTTATTCCAGGACGTAGATGTTGTGTTTGACGCAGATGTCCTTGAGCGCCTTGGGCCAGACCGAAACGGTCACTTCGCCCAAATGCGCGGTGCGGAGCAGGTACATAAAGGTCCGCGACTGCCCGATCCCGCCGCCAATGCTCAGTGGAATCTTGTCGTTTATGATCGCTTGGTGATAGGGGAGCTTGAGGTTGTCCATCAGGTTCGACATCTCGAGTTGTTTGACGAGCGTCTCTTTGGTCACCCGGATGCCCATCGATGTCAATTCATGCCGCCGTTTCGTGACCGGATTCCAGACCAGGATGTCGCCGTTAAGCCCGTGAGTCGGCTTTCCGGTCATCTTCGACGTATCCGTGATCCAATCATCGTAATCCGCCGCCCTCATTTCGTGCGGATAGCCGTCCTTGAGCGGATACCCGACGCCGATGATGAAGACCGCCGGATACTTCTGCAAGACTTGAGTTTCGCGCTGCTTGCGCGGCAGGTCCGGGAACATATCCAGGATATCTTCGGCCGTCAGGAAAGTGAGCTCCTCGGGAAAGTCCGGGTATTTCTTCGTTTTGAGCTGCGGGTAGAGCTCCTGGGCATGCCGGCCGGCGCCGAGGATGACTTTCCAGATTTTTCTGACGATATCCTTGAGGAAGTCCAGGGTGCGCTGGTCCATGGTCATGACCCGCTCCCAATCCCACTGATCCACATAGGAGCTGTGATCGTGATCGAGAAAGTAGTCCTTGCGCACCGCCCGCATGTCGGTGCAAAGGCCCTCGCCAACCTTACAGCCGAATTGCGCCAGGGCGGGACGTTTCCATTTCGTCGCGGCCTGGACAATCTGGGCATTGAGCCGTTTTTCCAATCCGAGCCCGCAGGGGAATTCGATCGGCGTGCGCGAGCCGTCGCGGTCGAGCATGTCGTTGATCCCGCTCTCGCGCTCAACGATCAGCGGAACCTGGACCATCGTCAGGTTCAGCTCTCGGCACAGGTTCTTCTCGATGTACTCCTTGATCGCGAAGAGGGCCTTCATCCTCTCCAGAGGCGGAAGGATCGTCCGGTAGTCGGTGGGCAGAATCTTATCGACTTCCGGGTAGGTGCTGATGCCCGGTCCCGCCAGGTCTGCTTTTTTGTCGCCAGCCATTTTTTTTGACTCCTTAAATAAATTATTTTTCATCGGGGGAAATGAAATTCCGAAAAAGGAAGGCTGATTATAAATTTGATCGATCTCGCTTGTCAACTTCTTAGTGGGCTGACCGTAGTAAAGTTTGGTTTTTTAAAGAGATCGGGTGGCGCCGACCGGGGCGCCCCAGAGTTCGTAGCGAATGGGACCCCCCGAAGGTGGGTGATGAGCAAGAACTCTGGGGCTGGTCGGCGACAGGACCCGGCCCAAACTGTACTACGGTCAGCTTAGTGGGTCCACATGCCGTATGTGGATCCATTCTTTATTTCTTGAGCGAGGCGATATAGTTTCCTGCTCCAACAATGAGCGTCGAAACGACGAGGACGATGATGCCGGCTATGACCAAGCGGCGTGTTCGCCTGCCCGTTCCTTTCCATTCCTGGAAAGCAAGGCCCCAGAGGTTGCTGAAGACGATGATGAAGGCCATGTGGATCGTCCAGCTCGAAAAATCATACTTTCCCATCTTCGTCGTGCCCATGCTGTAAAAAAAGAATTGGAAATACCAGGTGATGCCGGCCAGAGCGGAAAAAACATAATTCGCCGCTAAGGGAGTCTTCCCGCTCCGGAAATAATCCCGCCAGCTTCGGTTTTTGATGTTCAGGATGAGACACCAGACCAAGTTCGTGGTGAACCCTCCCCAGAGTGCGACGACGAGCACCGGAAAATTCTTGAAAAGCGGCGGCGTGCCGAATTTGACCGCCGTTTCGGCGATGGGCGCTCCCTTCCAATAGGCCAGGGCCATACAGGCGCTCATCACGCCGGAGAAGACGGCGACCCACAGCCCTGTGGCGAAATTAAATTCCTTGATCACGGCCCTCTTTTCTTCTGTCGAAAGCTCCGCTTCTTTGCGCGAGCCGGCCTGGCTGCAGACCGCAATCCCGGCCAGGCAGACGATGATTCCGAAGAAGGTGACCTGGCCGGAAATCTTTCCGATGAGGTCGGAAGCCGCGCCCGTGGCCAGCGGCGGGATGATCGTGCCGAAGGCCGCGCAAAAACCTAGGGCCAGAGCATAGCCGAGCGAAAGGCCGAGGTAGCGCATCGTTAGGCCGAAGGTCAGCCCGCCGATTCCCCACAGCACGCCGAAGAGATAACTGAGAAAGAGGCTTGTGGCAGGGGCGTTTTTAAGGACGCCGAAGAGATCGGGACAGGTTAAAAGCGCCGCCGTCAACGGCGCGATGATCCAACTGAAGAAGCCGCCGACAAGCCAGTAGCTCTCCCAGGCCCAGCCGCGAACCCGTTTATAGGGGATGTAGAAGCTTCCGGCCGCAAAGCCGCCCAGGGCATGGAGAAAGACGCCGAGAAAAGGTTGAGGACCCATTCCTAGGCCATGGTTCATACCACAGAAAAAAATGGAAGTCAAAAATTGGATATACTGACCATAGTCCAGTTTGGGCCGGGTTCTGTCTCCGATTAATATAGGTTTGAACACGTCACTGTCCTATAATAATATCGGGATACGGATCGTTTCGACTTTGTTCTTGCGAGTGACTGAAAGGAGAGCGCTCATGAAACATAACCGCACTGCTTTTTCCAAATTTTTTCTGGCCGGTCTCATCCTTCTTGCCGGCTTTTTAGAGATTCTTGGCCAAACGGAGCCCGTCCGG
>Ga0315282_10007508_pt1 | contig 17868 bp, 14 predicted proteins | sample YL17G07_20_MG_FD_203693 | JGI IMG/M metagenome (GOLD analysis project Ga0315282, IMG submission 203693) | Sediment microbial communities from Yellowstone Lake, YNP, Wyoming, USA - YL17G07_20 | ecosystem: Environmental > Aquatic > Freshwater > Lake > Sediment | place: USA: Wyoming | collected... | reverse complement strand
AGTTCTGTCGCCCCGATGGGGCTCCACCATCTCGACGCCGCAGTACCACGGCTCACGCCGTGGCCTCCGGGCTCCCCATCCCCGGGGAGCGCCATCGGCCCGACAGGGCTCTGCCGCGCGCTCGATGAGCAACCCCGACACTCGCGTGGCGGAGCCCGAGGTGCCGCGGGATGGGGGTATCCGGGCTCGCCGGCACGGAGGCCGGTGCTCTTCGGGTGGCGGCAGCGTCGCGCGTCCTATCCATTCAGAGCCGCCGTCCCTGGCGGCGAGACGGAATGTACCACGAGACAGGATGATCTCGCCGCCCGTTGTCAGGCGCTGACGTCGCCGGCCCAGCCCTGAGCCACTTCGCTGCCTGGAAGTGTGAGCTCCTACGCATCGCCCAATCGCTTGCACGGTGCGACACAAGGTGTACAATCCCATCGTCTATCTCATGGTAGCGTGTCCTCGCCGCGGCTGTGGGCGTTGGGGCGAGGCTGGCGGGAGGTGGATCGTGCCATGTGCCGCCGAGCAGCGACAGCCGCCCTCCTCTGGGCCCTAGTCATCCCTTGCGCCTCTGCCACTGTGCGAACGCGCCTGGAGTGCTCCCTCGACTGGACCGAAGCGACTGTGCTGAAGACCTACTCGTACCCGCGGCTGGCCGAAGAGCAGCACTGGACGTACGACACCGACGTCCTCGACATCTGGTCACGTCACGAGGAGTGGGGGTCCATCGACGACCGGGAGTACACCGACACGACCGTCGACTCCTACTTGCAGTTCAACGTCAGCTCCGCGCCGCCTCTGGACCAGTGGACGCACGCCAGCCTCAGCGTGTGGCTCCTGTTCGAGCCACCGTACTATCCCGATCAGGGCGAGCTGCTCAAGATCCCGATCGAGAACTCATGCAGCTCGGGCAAGCAGCGGACCCGGCCCTGGGTCCGCCAGGGGTACACCGTGGGCAACATGACGGACGAGGGCCCGTGGGGCCTGAGCGAGGACGGCACGACTCTGACGTTCTGCCTGTTCATCAGCATCCCGGAGCTCCAAAGGTCCTGGGACAGCTACGACTACCGGGTCTCCTCCCGGGAAGGCCCCTGGGACATGCGCCCGTACCTAACCTACTGGACAGATGGCGCCGGTGCCTCAAGTCTGTCGCTCTCGCCGCGGCCAAGCGCCCCCTGCCCGCCTGCGGTCGCCCTGCTCTGCGCGGTCTCGATCGCCGGCGGGCTCGTGCGCAGGCTCCGCCGGCCTCCTATGTAGGCTGCTCTCTCCGGCTCGCCTCTCCTCGCGCTGAACCAAGCACGCCCCGAGCAACCTCGTGCGCTCTGCCGGCGGAGGTGGCGCAGCGCGAAGGTCACGCCGCGCCTCGACAGGAACGGGCAGTGCCATGGGCGGCGAGAGAGGCAGGCGCTGCGATGGTCGAAGTGCTGCTGGCGCTGGCACTGGCACTTGCTCGCGCCGCGCCGACCGTGTCGGATCAGCCCGAGTCCGTGGTGATCACCGGGTCAACGTACGAGCTTCGCCTCTCGAAGGTGGCCGGGGTCTTCGAGTTCCTCATCGACCCCGACGGAGATGGGGCATTCACCAGCGTGCGGCGACCGAACGGAGAGCCGGGCTGGTACGGGTACGAAGCTCCGGGGGGCGGACGGAACACCTTCGGGGCCGCGCCGACGGTCACGGTCAGGGCCGACGGGCCGCGCCCCGTCATCCGGGTCGAGACGGTCCTGGATCCGGCGACAGGAGCGACGCACACGGCTCAGTACGCCTGCTTCGACGACTTCGTCCTCGTCGTCAGTCGTTACGGCCCGCCAGCTCCGGCGGGAGGCGCGGACCTGGTCCGAACCGGCCCGAAGCTCGACGTGGACATCGGCCTGCTACCCACCTACGCCTTCCGAGACCGTCATGGCGAGCTTCACACCGGCACGCTCGCCGAGAAACAACGTTCCTTCTACGCGGGGGCGCGGGCCTGGGAGGGCGGAGACCAGGCTGAGGACTTCAGCACCGACGCTCCGTATGAGATGCTTCTCGATCCGGCGACCGGGGCGAAGTTGGCGGTCGTCTACCCGTTCTCTCGCGATGTCTGGTGGCGTCAGCCCAGGTTCCTGCAGCTATGGACCGATGGCGGCAACTTCTGGTACACGGGCGTCGGCACCGCGTCGGCGTTCGGCAAGGACTACGCGGTCTGCCTCTACAGCGACCGGTCACCGGATCAGGCCGAGTTGGAGGGCCGGATCGCCGACATCATCGCGTCGGCCGAGTCAGCGGTGCGTGATGGGGAGGTGCAGGCAGTGATCGAACGACGCCCAAGGCCTGAGGACGGGCCGCTCTACTTGCTCTCGTACGACCACGCTGTCGGCTATCCGAAGATCCAGGACGAGGCGCGCAAGTCGGTCGCGTTCCTGGACCAGTACCCCGAGCTGAAGATCGGCCTACAGGCCGAGGGCTGGACGTGGGACTGGCTCGCGCGGAACGACCCCGCGTTCGTCGACGAGGCCCGCGGCTGGATGGGGCGTTACCCCGGCCGTTGGGTGCCGGGCGGGGGCTCGTACGGGCAGCCATACTTCACCTTCATCTCCGAGGAGTCCGGCATCCGGCAGATGCTCTACGGCACGAGGGCGATCAAGGAGCACCTCGGCTACGACAACACGATCTACATCTACAGCGAGCACGAGACCGGCCCCCACATGCCCATGCTGCTCGAGGGGATGGGTTACCGCGGCGCCTTCTTCAGAACGCACATGACCTACGGAGGCGACGGGCCGTCGATGGACGCCGACTGGGTCCTCTGGACAGGGCCCGACGGGTCCAGCATCCCCGCCGTGCCGGCCTACACCGGTCGCGAGCACGGCTTGGGCAACGAGTGGCTGCTCATCAACTACACCCCCGGCATCTACTGGTTCAACGGACCTGCGTGGGTTTGGGAGGACGTAGACGACTTCAAGACGGAGATGCTCGCGCGCGGAGTGAGGTACCCCATCGTCTCGCGCTGCGAGGACTGGTACACCAGACCGAGCAAGGAGTTGCTCGACGATGCGCGCGCCCGCCAAGATCAGGGCACGCAGTGGGTGACGGCGGAGGACTACTTCGGCGTCCTGGAACGGTCGGGCGTTCAGCCGAGGCCTTTCGTGGCGGGCCCGAACGACTTCCCGACCACCCAGCCGTGGGGCTACACGGGCAACCGGACCTGGACCGGGCCCCGGGTCGCGGCCGGCAAGGTTCTGACGGCGGAAGCGCTCGCCTCCGCGGCGATCCTGCACGGCATGGCCTGGACCGAAGCGGATCAGCGCAAGATCGACGACGCATGGAAGAACCTCCTCATCGCCGAGCATCACGACTCCCTGATCTGCGCGATCTACAACGAGGGTCGCGACTTCACCGTGCCATCGGAGCAGGCATCTGCGGACGTGGCGTCGCGGGCCGCGGAGTACCTTGCCCGGCAGTCCGGAGGCACCGGCGATCGCGTGCTCGTCTTCAACCCGACGGCCCACGCCCGCACGGAGCCGGTCCGGATTCCGGGAGCGGTCACGTCCGCAACGGTAACGGAGCCGGGCGGCGCTGAGGCGCCGTGTCAGGCCGACGCGGATGGCGCCTGGTTTCTGGCCCGCAGCGTGCCGCCGCTTGGGTACCGCGTCTACTCGGTGGAGCAGGGCACTGCCAAGGCAAGCGCGGCGCCGGCGGGCGCCGCGTTTCGCACGGACCGCTACGACGTTGAGTTCTCGCCCGACGGCGGGCTGACGAGGCTCACCGACCGCGCGTCAGGCCGCGATCTCGTCCCACTAGGGCGGCGAACCGGAGTCCTTGAGGGCCTGGTGGGCAGTGACTCAGAGAGATCGAGTGGGTCGGTCACAGTCACAGCGGCCGGCCCGGTTGTGTGGCGCGCAGTGGAGCGCGGACAGGTTGGGGCGGTGGCCTATGAGGTAACCTACGCGTTCGCCGCGGAGAGCCCCGCGATCGACATCCACATCAGACTGGACATCCCGCAGGGCACGCGGATCGGCTGCCCCGAGGCCGAGGGTACGCCCGAGTCGCGCCGGGGCGGCATCTTCCACCGCCATGGGTACAAGCTGCGCTACCTGCTGGACACGCCGCTTGCCGGGCCTCGCGCGGTCAGGCACCTGCCTTTCATCATCTCGGAGCTGCCGCCCGGCACCGAGACCGTTGACGCCAATCTGTGGGCGGCCCTCGAGACCGACTCGGCCGGCATGGCCGTGGCGAACCGGGGCTCGATGGGTTACCGCGCGGTTGGCTCGCGGCTGGAGGCGATCCTCGCCTATAGCGGCGAGTACGTCTGGGGCGACAACTTCCTGAACGGCGCCTACGACTACGACTATAGGGTCATCCCGTATGGCGGCGCCGCCGACCGCGGCGCGGCGCAACGGCTCGCGGTCGAGTTCGACAGACCGCTCTATGCCCACGCGTACACCGGAGGCGCCGCTGCGGGACCGCGGGAGTGGACAGCCGCGAGTCTGGAAGCGGGCGGCGATGCCGTCGGGGCCACGGCGCTGTTCCCCCAAGACGGGGGCGTGTTCCTAAGGCTCTGCGACATGAGCGACAACGCGGCGGAGGTCGGCGTTGTCCAGGCCGTGTCCGAAGTGAACCTGGCGCTCACGAAGGACACGCCCATCACGCAGCCGATCCGGCTGCGGCCGTGGCACGCGCACACCGTGAGGCTGAAGTGAGCAGGCCGCGTGCGCCACGGGAGGCGCTTGTCGGGGCGATGGAAGCTAGGAGGAGCCATCTGCATGTGGACCAGTGAGCAGTTGCTTGCGGAGGCTGTGGGGGGACGCGTCGGTGAGCGGTTCGCCGGCCTCGACGATGTGGATGCACTGTCGCGAGACGACCTTCAGCGGGGCGCCGAGCAGGTGCTCGCGAGGCCACAGAAGGCCGAGTTCGTCCCCGGCGCTCGCCCGCTGAGCAGGCGGCTCCTTGCCGCGCAATGGACGCTGGTGCTTGAGTCCCTCGGCCTTCCCGAGCGACCACAGGTACTCGAGCTGTGCGCGGGTGGCAGCGATCCCGTCGTCGTGGCCTTGGACGTGCTCCGGGGCTCCGCCGCCACCTACGTGACCGTCAACCTCAACCGCAAGCTCGCCGTGGAGCTGAAGGAGCGCGCCACCGGGCTCGACCTGAGGATCACGGTCATCGAGGACGACGCGCGCCGGCTGCTCGAGCACTACCCTCCCGACTCGTTCGACTGCGTGTGCTTCCACCACGCGGTCAATGACATCCTGCAGACCGCGGTCGCGGGCGTGCATGGGCTTGACACCAGAGACATCGACTGGTGGCCGACCGAGCGGCGGATGATCGAGTGGCTCGCGGAGCAACACGCTAGGGACGGTCTGGCATCGGTCGGACTGCCCGAGCTCACGGCGATCCTGGAGAGCGCCGCGACCGTGGTGCGCCCCGGCGGGCATCTGTGCTTCGACCATTGGACGTGGGAGTACCATCTCGCGCTCGACTGGTTCCCGGGACACCTCTTCAACGGGCTGATCCCGCTGGCGCGCACGGCGGCCCTGTCACTTCCGACCCCGCTAGTGGAGGTGACCCCGGACGGACTCGACCGCCGCTGGTGGATGGTGCTGAGGAAGCCCTAGCCCGGGCGCTTATCAGATAAATAGGGTCCCGAGTGTCGAATTCGGGAAGGTCAGGCGCGCCCGGAAGCGAACTACAGGCGGTCGGGCGCGAAGTGCCGCCGCCACGCTTGCTCTTGGGGAGTCACCGATGGACCACTTCCCGGCCGTTGACCCGATCCCGATCCCGGCTCCGGTCTGGCTCTTCAAGCTCCTCCTGCTTCTGACCCTGACGCTCCATTTCACCGCCCTGTTCCTAACGATCGGCGGGCTTGCCGTGGCCACCGTGTGGGCGATAGGTGCGCGCAGGGCCGGGGCGCGGGCCGTGCTTGGGCAGGGAGCGGGGGCCATCGCCGCCCGGTTACCCATAGCACTCGCTTACGTTATCAACTTCGGTGTGCCACCACTGCTGTTCGCGCAGGTGCTGTACGGCCGTGCGCTCTACACCAGCAGCATTCTGATCGGGGCCTACTGGCTGGGCGTGATCGGCCTCCTAGGCGTAGCGTACACGCTCCTCTACGTGATGGAGCGCCGCTCCCGGGAGGGCCAGCCGTGGTGGCTTGCCGGAGTGGTCGCTGCGGGCTGCATGGGCATGATCGCGCTGATTTACGTCAACAACATGACCCTGATGATCAGGCCCGACGCGTGGCTCGAGATGTACCGGGCCAATCCCCACGGGACTCAGCTCGCGCCCGGCGGCGACCCGACGGTGGCCGCGCGGTGGCACTATATGATGGCGGCGGCCCTGATGAACACCGGGGTGGGCCTGATGCTGTTCGGGCTCCGGCGCGACGTCAGCGCCGAGCTGAGGGGCTTCCTGCGCATCTGGGGCGGCCTGGTCGCCGCCATCTTCGCAGTGGCGGCGATGGTCGCCCTCGCGTGGGTCCTGGCGGCCCAGCCGGCCCACGTGCAGACGGAGCTGAGCGGAAGCGGCCCCTACCGCATCGTCCTCCTGCTCTGGTTCGCGACCGCCTTGTCGATAGCCGTGCTCGCCGGCCTATCGTCCTGCAAGTGGGCCCGCGGGGACCGCCGACTGGTGGTCAGTGCGGCTGTGGCGGGGTTCCTCAACATCGCGCTGTGGGTGGTATTGCGCGACGGTATTCGCGACACCAGCCTGCGCCGGTTCGGCTTCGATGTGTGGGACCGCGTGGTGGCTATCAACTGGTCCGTGCTGATAGCGTTCCTTCTGGTACTCGCGGTCGGACTTGCGGCGACGGGATGGCTTACCAAGGTCGTCCTGGACGCAAAGGGAGAGTATGGAGGCGATGTCGGAGTCGAACGAGACGCGGCCTCAGACACCGGAGTCGGCGCAGCCACTGCCTGACGCCGCGGAGCAGCTCCTGCCCGAGGATGCCTCGCGCCGGCGTCTGCTGCTCGCGGGTCTGGGTGTTGGCGTCGTCTGCTATGCGGGCGCGCTGGCCTATCCTATCTACCGCTACCTCGCGGCCCCGGCCCGGAAGGCCGCCGAAGCCGCGAGTATCACCGAGGTGGAGCTAAAGCCCGACGAGATCCCGGGCCCGGGCACCGGCAAGGTGATCCGCTTCGGGATGGGTAAGGTCATCGTCATCTCTCACGCGGCCGACTCCTACGTCGCGTTCGACGCGAAGTGCACCCACCTCGGCTGCACGGTGGCGTACGAGGGCGACAAGGACCGGATCCACTGCGCGTGTCACGGCGGAGTCTATGACGCGTACACGGGCAAGAACGTCTCGGGGCCCCCACCAAAGCCCCTCACCCCTTACAAGGTGGTCGTCGCCGATGGCAAGGTCGTCGTCTCCAGGGCTTAGGGAGGGCATGAAGGGCGTCGGTCGGCGCCTCTATGCCTGGGCCGACGAGCGCCTCGGCCTAGAGGGCATCAAGGCCATTGCCCTGGCCAAGAAGGTGCCGATCCACCGGGCCACGTTCTGGTACTACTGGGGCGGGATCACGCTCTTCTTCTTCATAGTCCAGGCCGTCACGGGCGCGATGCTGCTGATCTACTACCGACCCGGTGCCGACGCCTACCAGTCGGTGCGCGAGATCACGTACGAGCTGGACTTCGGGTGGCTGATCCGGTCTATCCACGCTTGGTCCGCCGCCCTGATGGTGGCCTCGGCGTTCGTGCACATGTTCTCGGTCTTCTTCATGAAGGCGTTCCGGAAGCCGCGCGAGTTCGGCTGGTGGAGCGGGCTCGCGCTGATCGGGCTGACGATGGTGTTCGGGTTCAGCGGGTACCTGCTGCCGATGGACACCCTGGCCTACTTCGCGACGAACGTGGGGCTGGACATCCCTTCGAAGATCCCCGGAGTAGGGCCGCTCATCGACACGATCGCCCGCGGCGGACCCGACGTCAGCGAGGTCACGATCCAGCGCTTCTTCGGGTTGCACGTCCTCATCCTGCCGGTGGTGTTCATGGGCATCCTGGGCGTGCATCTGCTGCTGATCGTTAAGCACGGCAACGCCGTTCCCGATGCCGAGGCGGCCAAGCCGGAGCCAGAGCGGCGCACGATGCCGTTCTTCCCGAACTTCATGGCCAAGGACCTAGCGGTGTGGCTGATCGCCCTCAACGTCCTTGTGCTGCTGGCCGCTGTGTATCCCTGGCAGCTCGGGCAGCAGGCCGATCCGCTTATGCCGGCCCCCGCGGGGATCCACCCCGAGTGGTACTTCATGAGCCAGTTTCAAGCCTTCAAGGTGCTGGGGAACGCGGGCAGCGCATTGGCTGGCGAGGCGGGATCGGCGGCCGCGGAGTATGCGGGGATCGGGCTCTTCGCCATAGGGGGCCTGCTCTGGGCCATGATCCCGCTATATGACCGGGACAGCACGATGGGCGTCCGCGCGCGCCGGATGACCTGGATCGGGCTCCTAGCGCTTCTTGGGCTGATCGGGATGACCATCTGGGGCTACGCAGCCCTCGAGTAGCGTGCCTGGCCGGCGCTCGGCCGGAGGAAAGGCTGAGTATGAACTACCCCTTGTGGGACGTGCCGGTGATCGGCGGGATGTGGGTGATCGGCATCATGTCGATCGTCCACGTGATGCTGTCACACTTCGCGATCGGGGGCGGGCTGTACCTGCCTGTCGCAGAGATGAAGGCCCTGCGCGAGGGCAAGCGCGACTGGCTGCCTGTGATCAGGCGGCACTCGCGCTTCTTCCTGGTCGTAACGGCCGCACTGGGCACCGTGACCGGCGTCGGGATCTGGTTCTCGATCGGCCTCGCGAACCCGGAGGCCACCAGCACGCTGATCCACAACTTCGTCTTCGCCTGGGCTATCGAGTGGACGGTGTTCCTGACGGAGATCACCGCGGCCGCCGTGTACTACTACACATGGGGGCGGATCTCGGACCGGCTTCATCTCATGGTCGGCTGGGTCTACGCGGCGGCCTCGGCTCTCACACTCGTCGTCATAAACGGCATCCTGGGCTTCATGCTCACTCCCGGCCCGGCCTGGCTCAGCGCCGCGGGTAGCGGGCAGGAGGCCCGCGAGTTCTGGCCGGCCTTCTTCAACGCGTCGTACTTCCCGAGCCTCCTCCTGAGGGCCCTGGTCTGCATGGCCCTAGCCGGCACCTACGCGCTGATCACCGTGAGCAGGCTCGACGGGCCGCGCCTGCCCCAAGTGAAGGCAGCCATGGGGCGATGGTCGGCGCGGTGGCTGCTGCCGGCCTTCGTGCTCACGCCCTTGGCGTTCCTGTGGTACGTGTCCGCGCTCCCCGAGTCGGTGCGCGAGCTGGCCGCCCGCGGGATCTCGACCGCCGGGGTGGGGCAGTTCACCCAGATCACCCGGGCCGCACTGCTGTCCATCCTGACCTCGGGCATCATCTACGTCGTGGCATCGCTCATTCTGTGGAAGGACCCGTCGGACCTCAAGCTGGGCCAGGCGCTCGCCATTACGTTCCTGGCGCTGGTCGCGACCGGCTCTACCGAGTGGGCCCGCGAGATGCTTCGCAAGCCTTACGTCGTGCACGACTACCTCTACTCCAACGGCGTCCGGACAAGCGAGATAGGCCCGGGCGCGAGGTTCTCGAAGGAGGGCTACCTCGACCGTTCGCCCTGGGCCCGGCAGTCAGAGCGTGCCTCCTGGGCCGCGGCCGACGCTCGCGGCGCAAGCGGCGGGCCCGTGCGCGGCGAGCTCGTCTTCCGCGGCGAGTGCATGTCTTGCCACACGCTGGACGGGTACCGTTCGATGCGCAAGCTGCTCGCGGGCCGAGATCGTGCTGGGATCGACAGCATACTTCGGCTCTTGCGCGAGGTGCCGGAGGACTCCCCATACAAGGCGTTCATGCCGCCGCTTGTGGGGACCGACTCGGAGGTCAGAGCGCTCGGCGACTACCTCGAGGCCCTGTCGCCCCCTGTGTCCGCCCCATGAGCCGTGGCACAACCGCCCCTGTGGCCGGATCCGCCGTCCTCTACGACGCCACGCGACGCAGGTGGCTCGGCTTGGCGGGCCCGGTGCTGGTGGTCGAGGCATTCACCACGACTGAGGTGCTCCCGGCGCTGCGCCGCGTGGAGGAGCTCGTCCGGCGCCACGGCGTCTGCGCAGCCGGCTGGATCGCCTACGAGGCGGCTCCGGGGCTGGACCCCAAGCTAACCACTCACCCCGCTGGCGACCTGCCACTCCTGTGGTTCGGGGTGTACGACCGGGCTGAGGACGTGGCGGAACCGGGGTCGGACGCCGAGCCCGCACGGCTCGATTGGCGGCCCTCGGTCGACCGGGCGGGCTACGACAGTGCCATCGCCGCCATCAAGGGGTACATCGCCGCCGGGGACACCTACCAGGTCAACCACACGATAAGGCTGCGGGCCGCGTTCGACGGCGATCCCCGGGCCCTGTTCCGCGCGCTCGTCCGCGCGCAGCGATGCGACTACGCGGCATGCATCGACACGGGCCGATGGGTCGTGTGCTCCGCTTCGCCGGAGCTGTTCCAGTCCGTGGAAGGCGACCGCGTCGTCTCGCGGCCGATGAAGGGCACCGCGCGCCGCGGACTGTGGTCGGAGGACGACGAGGCCAGGGCCGACTGGCTGCGCGCGTCTGTGAAGAACCGCGCTGAGAACCTCATGATCGTCGACATGGTCCGCAACGACCTCGGGCGCATCGCACGCGTGGGCACAGTCGAGGTGCCGCGGATGTACGACGTGGAGCGCTACCCCACAGTCTGGCAGATGACCTCAACCGTTGCCGCGCGCACCGACGCCGGCGTCGCCGAGCTGCTGACAGCCACGTTTCCCTGCGCGTCCATCACCGGTGCGCCGAAGCGCCGCACGATGGAGATCATCCGCGAGCTCGAGCCCGAGCCGCGAGGCGTCTACACGGGCGCTCTGGGGATGATCCTGCCTGGTGGGCGCGCGCAGTTCAGCGTAGCGATTCGTACCGTCGTGGTCGATCGCGAGCGGCAAGTTGCCGAGTACGGTGTCGGCGGAGGGATCGTCTGGGACAGCGGCGCCGACGACGAGTACGAGGAGTGCCTGACGAAGGCAAGGGTCCTCACTGAGAGCCGGCCTCAGTTCAGCCTACTCGAGACGCTGCTGTGGCAGCCGGGCCCAGGCTGGTTCCTGCTGGACCACCATCTCACCCGGATGCGGGACTCAGCGAGGTACTTCGGCTTCACATGGCGCGAGGACGATGTGCGAGCGTCGCTGGAGGCCGCGGTGGCCAACGCGTCTCACGCCGCTGTGGTCCGCCTCACGGTTGGCGAGGATGGGCCGCCTCAGGCGGAGGTCCGTCCAGTACCTGTCGACGGCCCGGGCCCGGTGCGGCTGGCGCTCGCATCCGCGCCCGTCGATCCGTCCGACCCGTTCCTGTACCACAAGACGACCCATCGGGTCGTCTACGAGGCCGCGAGGGCGGCCGACCCGGATGCCGATGACGTCCTGCTATGGAGCCCCGACGGCTACGCGACCGAGACGACTATCTGCAACATCGTGGCTAGGATCGGCGGCGCGCTGGTGACCCCACCGGTCGAGTGCGGCCTGCTGCCGGGGACGTTTCGCCGGTGGCTGCTCGAAACGGGCCAGATCACCGAGCGACCTATCACGCTCGATGAGCTGCGTGCCTGTGAGCGCCTGTTCGTCGTGAACTCCGTGAGGAGGTGGAGAGAGGCGGTGCTGCTGCAAGGGTGACCAGCAGGTCGCCCGCCGCCGTCCCGTAGGGGCGACCGGTAGGTCGCCAGGCCCGCGCCTACGGGAGCAGATCCGCCAGCGGCAACCTGAACCCCGGAAGCACATCCTCGCCGTCGAGGACGCCGTCCTTCTGGATGACGCGCACGATGCCGTCAGGATGGTGCACGTAGGCCATCCGCTCGTCCGGGATGATGACCCACACGAGGCGAGTGCCGGCCTCCAGGTACTCGCGCACCTTGCGGGCCGTGTCGGGGGTCCGGTCGGACGGCGACGCCACCTCGACCGCCAAGTCCGGTGCACCCTCGAAGAACCGGCCCGTGTCGGGCGTTTCCGCGGCACGTTTGGCGCTGACGAACGCGACATCGGGAACCCGGACGGTGTCCGGGTTCCGTGACAAGACGTAGGAGCCGTCGGCGGTCGTGCACTCGCCGGCCCCCGTCGCGGTAGCGAAGTCGTACAACCGCGCCCCGATCGCCAGAACGACCTTCGAGTGCCTGTAAGTCGCTCCCACCACCGGCGCCACCTCTCCACACACCAGCTCAGCCAGCTTGTACTCGTCCCCGGAGAGATCAAGGAACTCCTCGGCGGTCATGAGCCTGGGAGCGCGAGCCGCCTCTGCCACCATCCTAGCCACCTCCCTCGTCGTCGGCGTTGGCGGGAAGAACGTCCGCCAGCGGCAACTCAAAGCCCCGAAGCACGTCCTCGCCCTCGAGGACCCCATCACCGCGGATGAAGCGCACAGGCATGTCGGGGCGGTAGACGTAGGCCACTCGCTTGTCGGGGTCTATCACCCAGACGAGCCGCGTCCCGGCTTCCAGGTAGTCCCTCACCGTGTCCAGTGTGTCCGACGAGTATTGCGACGGCGACACCACCTCTACCGCGAGATCCGGCGCACCGAGAATGAAGCCCCGCGGCGTGCGGCCACCAGGAAGTCGGTCAGCACGGACGAACCCGACGTCCGGGCAGCGGACTGTGTCGGGATCGCGCCCGAGCACGAAGCCACCGTCGGCGTTTGTCATGGTACCCAACCCAGCATGCCGGACGTGCGCACCCAGCGCGATCAACACCAGGGCGCCGACCTCGGAGTGCTCTCCACCCGATGGCCTGACCTCAACCACCTCTCCACACACGAGCTCGGCGAGCTTGTACTCGTCACCGGAGAGCTCGTAGAACTCCTCGGCGGTCATGAGCTTCGGTGTGGCGGCGGCATCCGTCGCAACCGTCATCGCGTGCACCTCCCGCATCCGTCCACTGTCGATTGTAGCACACGAGGAGCCGGCGGGCGGCGGGCCGAACCGTGCAGCGCTGTCGCCCTGGGGACCAGCCGAAGGGAGCGTTCGGAATGCTACTCTCTAGTCTTGCCGCGGGAACCATGATCGCCTGCAACCTGATGGGGGCACCCATCGAGGTGGCCGACGTGCTCGGGGCCGCCGACGGCAACCCCGACTGCGCGCCCGGCCTGCAGGCGAAGCTCGACGCCTGCGCTGCCGCGGGCGGCGGAGTCGTGGAGCTCGCGCAGGGGCGCTATGCGTTACGCGGCCCTGTCACCGTGCCCGCCGGCGTCACGCTCAAGGGGCAGTGGAACGGCCCGCACTTCTCGACGCTCGCCGCCGGAACGGTCATCGAGGTCGCGTGGGGGGCCGGTCAGGAGGACGGGCCGCCCCAGTTCATGCTCGGCGAGAGCTCGACGCTGCAGGGGCTCACGTTGTTCTACCCGGAGCAGGACGCGGCGAACATACAGCCCTACCCCTGGACGGTGCAGGGGCGCGGGACCCACCTCAACGTGTTCGACTGCACCTTCGTGAACCCATACAAGGCCATCGACTTCGCGAGCTTCCCGCACGAGATGCACTACATCCGCAACGTCTACGGGTGCCCGCTGAAGGTCGGTGTCAGCCTCGACCAGTGCACCGACATCGGCCGAGTCGAGAACGTCCACTTCAACCCGAACGCCTGGACCCGCTCCGGAGCGCCCAACGCGCCCACGGGCGACTTGGGGGCCCGCCTCGTGGAGTTCATGCAGGCGAACCTGACCGCATTCGAGATCGGGCGGAGCGACTGGGAGATGATGGTCAACACATTCAGTTGGGGCTCGCACATCGGCTATCGCTTCTACGGGAGCGTCGACAAGCCGATCCCCGGGCCCACGAACGGCGACTTCCTGGGGATAGCGGCGGATTGGAGCGTGATCCCGCTGCTCATTGAGGAGTCACAAGCTCCCGGCCTGCTCATCACCAACGGCCAGTTCGTGGGGTCGCCGGCTTGCGAGGCCGTCATCGACGTCAAGGAGACGCACACCGGCGTGGTGCAGCTCGCGAACTGTTCGTTCTGGGGGCCGCACCAGATAGTGGTGCGGAACACGGGCCCGGGGCAGGTGAGCCTGTCGCAATGCAACTTCGTCCAGTGGGACGCCGCGGACAAGGGAATGCCCGCGGTCGACATGCTCGCGGGGAGCCTGACGGTTCAGGGCTGCATCTTCAGGCAGGACAAGCCGGCCGTTCGGCTCGGGCCGGAGTGTCGAGGCGCGGTCATCATGGGCTGCCAGTCACGGCGCGCGCTGATCGTCGACGACCAGACCGAGGGGCAGGTAGAGCAGATCGGGAACATCGCGTACGGGGGCTAGGTTGCGACCCCTCGCCCTGGGCGGGAGACGCGGCGTCCGTACGCGAGCCGCACCATGCGTTGCGTCGCGACGAGCTGCAGCGCCGTGAGCAGAGGGACGGACAGAGCCACGATCAGCGTGCGCCGTCCCGCCGTCGCGGCCAGGTCCGCGAGCCCTATGGTGGCGAGAAGCATCGGCATGGTGTGCTCATCGCAAACGGCGAGCGCGCCCATCGCGAGGGCCCCGAGGGCCGTCACTCCCGTGACGAACACGCAAGCATTCCGGGTCACGGCGTCGAGCCGCTCCGGGGTCGCGCCGTTACGCAGGGCGCGCCGGCCTAGGTAGAGCCCGGCAAGCGCGCCGAGTGCGAACAGGCCGATTGGGAAGCCCATGAGGAACGCGAGAGCGATGGCGGACCAGAACAGATAGAGCGGCGCGGCGATGACGTACGGCAGTGCGTAGACCCACCGATCTCGCCACTTCACGAGCAAGAAGGCGCCGCACGCGCCGACGCCTAGGCCGACGAGTGACGATGCGACGATAGCCCGCTCGTCAACAGCCAAGCCCGCGGAGCCCCACCAGAACGCGACGAACGCCGTCAGCGGTACCGACACCGCGACGAAGACCGACACGATCGCCGATTCCAGTCTGTTCAATGTGTCACCGCCCGGCGCACCGCCTAACCACCCAGCGTCGCCAGCTCGCGGTAGGTCCACACCTCATCGGCGGCGCGGCTGAGACGATCCGGATCGACCGGTCCGGGGATCCTGGCCTTGATGCGGCCCGTGTCGTCACACAAGAGGACGATCGGGGTCTCGGTGACCTCCAGTGCCCGACGCATCTCCGCGTCCCTGAGGCGGAGGTCCATCATCGCGAAGCCCGCCGCGGCGGCCACGAGCTGCGGGTCGCGCGGCACTACTCCCTGACCGCGCAACAGGAGCCCGGCCACGCTGACTGCGCCATCGCCCGACTGCGCCAACACCTGAAGGTCGCTCGATAGCGATGGCTCTCCGCCTGTCCACACATACAGCAGCAGCGTCTGCCCGCTGGCCGGGGCCAAAGTCAACGGCGCGCCCGTCACAACGTCCGAGCCCGCGAGCTCAGGCAGGGCGAGGTCGTCGAGGTACGATTCAGAGCTCGAGGCGTCCTTCGGGCGCGCGACACCGGGCCACCGACCGGTCGGGTCCGAGACGGTGCCTTCCCGGGGGTCGTATGCCCACGCTCCGTCGGGAGATGCCGGGTTGCGGGGGATCTCGTCGAGGTACGGCCCCCGGTAGCCGGTTGGCCCTCGCGACGCGCGCAGGTTGTCGAGTCCTGCCGGGTACGTCCCGGTGTCGCGCCGGTAGGCCTCCACGCCGGCGGCCACAACGCGGGCCTGCTCCGCCACGGCGTTTGAGACGATGCGACGCTCGGCCTCGGCGTATTCCTTCCCGCCGACGTTGACCGCCAGGAACCCCAGTAACGCGACTAGCGCCGCGGCGGCCACCAGACACGGCACGCGCGGCCCGCAGCCCGTCGCCTGGCCCGACCGCATCGCCCCGCTGTCCACCTACCGCAACCTCCCCGATGCCAGGATGTTCCAGAGCAGCACCCCGGCGAGCCCGGCAGACACTCCGAACGCGGCCAGGCTGAGCACGGGCAGCCCCCACGCCAGGGGCCCGATGCCCGCTCTCAGCAGAAGAGACGATCCAATGATGCTCGCGGACACGAGGAGACTGTACGCGAGCCTGTTGGCGATCTTGTCAAGATGCTCCGCGAACTGGTCGAGGCCCCGGTGGTGCACGTTCGTCGTGAACTGCCCGTGCGCCGCCTTCGATACGAGCCGCCCCAGCGACCGCGGAGCCTCCAGCCCCAGCCTGACTAGGTCGTTAGCGGCCGCGACCGCCGCCGCCGCGGTATCCCGGCTGACAAGCTGCGTGGCGAGGCCGCCCAGCATCAGGCCGTCCACGAGGTCGAGCACCTCGAAGTCGGGGTCGAGCCGGCGGCAGACGCCCTCAAACTGCAGGCACGCCTTCACCAGGACGCCGACCTCAGCGGACAGCATCAGCCCGTGCCTCCAGACGAGCTGCATTGCCCCGCGCATGACACGCCCGATCCGCCCCTGCCCGGGTGCGCCGGACAAGTACGAGCGCAGCATCACATCGACGTCATGGATGAAGAGGCGCCGGTCGGTCTCCTCGGCGCCTACTGACAGCTCCAGTAGGGAGTCGGCGAACCCGGCGGAATCGCAACGGTGCATCGCGAGGAGCATCTCGAGCAACCTGGCCCTGGTGTACGAGTCGAGGGCCGTCACGTTGCCGCAGTCCAGGAACCCGATCGTCCCACCGGCTCCAACCATGATATTCCCCGGATGCGGGTCGCCGTGGAATAGCCCGTTGACGAACACCTGGCGGATCATGGTTTCCGCGATCCTGCGTGCGACGAGAGGCCGGTCGATGTTCAGCCGGCGAAGCCCCTCGGCGTCGGTGGCCTTCACGCCCTCCAGCCGCTCCATCACCAGGACGCGGCTCGTGCTGGCGGACCACTCGATGCGCGGCACCCGAACGAACGGGACCCCTGACATCGACCTGCGTAGGGTGTCGGCGTTGCGGCCCTCGTTGACGAAGTCGAGCTCGGCCCTTACAAAGGTCGCCAAGTCGCGAATCACGGCGGACACGTTGTACTTACGCGCGATGGGCAGCGTATGCTCGAGCCGCCTGGCGAGGCCGGTGATGATGTCCAGATCGGCCTCCACCTTGTGCTGGATTCCGGGCCTGCGCACCTTCACCACCACGTCGCGACCCTGGAACCGCGCGGCGTGCACTTGCCCGATCGAGGCGGCCGCGAGCGGCTCGGCTGTGAAGCTGTGGAACGCTTGGCCCGCCGGGCGCCCAAGCGCGTCCTCGATCACCCTGTCGACATCCCTCGACGGGATAGGCGGCGCGCTGTCCTGAAGCTTCTCGAGCTCCCGAACGTACGGCTCGGGCACAAGGTCGGGCCTGGTGCTGAGGATCTGGCCGATCTTGACGTAGGTGGGACCTAGGTCGGACAGGATCTCCCTAACGGCCGCGGGAGGGAACAGCTCCTCCGCGCGCTCGACCGTTACCTCGCGCCGCCGGAGCCCCCGCTCGAGGCCGAGGTACGCGAGCGCTGAGCGCCACCCGTGCCGGGCAAGAACGCGGCCGATCTCCGCGTATCTCGACATATGCCCCGGTAGCCTGTTCACGCTGCCCTCACTCTAGAGAGTCGGTGCATCGCCCGGCAGTCGAAGCGCAAGCACTTCCCCGCGCGTCGTGGCCACGTAGACCAGCCCCTCCGGGCCGATCACCGGCTGGGCGGAGATGCGACCGCCCCCGGTTGCGTAGAACGCGCGCACCCCGCCCGTCGCGCCGAGCAGGCGCACCCCGCCGTCATCGGCGCCGAACAAGACGAGCCCTTCCGACACGAGCGCGCGCGCCCGTACCGAACCGCCGCTCGGGACGCAGTATAACTCGGTCGGCGGCTTAGCACGAAGCACGCGCAACGACCCACCGTTCACTCCGACGAAGACGCGCGCCCGGTCCTCGACGATCCGCGAGCGCACCGGGCCGCCGAACGGGCCCGCCGGCTCCACCTCCAGCGTGTCGGCGCGGATCGAGTACACGTAG